>Ga0116204_1000393_pt1 | contig 24814 bp, 17 predicted proteins | sample LakKivwa52mmetaG_FD_94481 | JGI IMG/M metagenome (GOLD analysis project Ga0116204, IMG submission 94481) | Anoxic lake water microbial communities from Lake Kivu, Rwanda to study Microbial Dark Matter (Phase II) - Lake Kivu water 52m metaG | ecosystem: Environmental > Aquatic > Freshwater > Lake... | reverse complement strand
GATTTCATGAATCAAGTCGCTCGCATGGGCTCCGATGATGTGCGCTCCGAGGATTTGATCCGTTTCACCAACGATCAACTTGACAAATCCATCCGTTTCTCCAAGTGCCATTGCTTTTCCGTTGGCACGATAAAGGTGCTTGGTTGTTTTAAAAATCAGACCTTTCGCAATTGCTTCCTCCTCGGTCAAACCGACGGAAGCGGTTTCTGGAAATGTGAACATCGCTGCGGGAACGATGTTGAAATTGATTGGATCGTCTTCTCCCAAGATGTGTCCCAAGGCTTTACGTCCTTGAAAGGATGCGACATGGGCGAGCATTTTCCCTCCCGTGACATCACCAATCGCATAGACCGTTGGGATGTTTGTCTGAAAGACTTCATTGACCAAAATCTTGCGACCGTCGTGGTGGATTCCGACCGTGTCGATTCCGGGAATATCGATCACAGACGACCTTCCTGTTGCCATCAAGACAATTCTCGAGACAATTTCAAGCGATTTTCCCTTTTGATTCACAATCGTTTTGAGTCCGTTTTCTGATTCAATGATTTCTGTAACTTGCGTTTTAACATGGATAGTGATGCCGCTTCGTTTCATCAACGCATGAAGGCGCTTCGAAATTTCCAAATCGGCCGTTGGCACGATTTGATCGGCCCATTCAACAAGCGTCACTTTAGATCCAAATGTTGAGAATATGGATGCAAATTCCGAACCGATGTATCCCGCTCCAATGATCGTAATGCTTTCAGGGACATGATCGATTGACAACAGTTCCGTCGAAGTAATGACTCCTTTCAAGTTTATCCCTGGAATCGGGAGTTTATTCGGTTTGGACCCGGTCGCAAGCATCACATATCGACTTTCCAAAATCTCGTCTTGAACGATGACACGATTTCCATCGATAAGTCTAGCCTCACCATAAATAAGGCGAACTCCTTCTTTTTGAAGGGAAAACCGGATTCCTTCCGTCAGTTCCTTGACCACTTGATTCTTTCGTTCCATCACGGTCATAAAGTCGAGCGATACCGCACCCGTTTGAATGCCGAAACGACCAGCCTCGCGAACCAACGCATAAATTTCCGCATTACGGAACAAAGTTTTTGTTGGGATGCATCCAACTTGAAGGCATGTACCTCCAATTTCATTTTTTTCAATCAAGACGACCGACATTTTTCTCTTGGCGGCCAACAATGCCGTTTCATACCCCGCAGGACCTGCTCCAATGATAATAAGATCCGTCATTTTTACAACAAATCCCGATACTTGACCCGTGGTTTTCGAGCAGCTCCCACTTCATCAAGACGTCTCACCACCGTATTATACGGGGCGTGTTTCACCATATCCGGATTTTCCTTGGCTTCGACAGCGATTTTCTTCATAATTGAAATGAATTCATCAATCGTATCAAGCGATTCGTTTTCCACGGGTTCAATCATCAAGGATTGGGAGAAAAGTAGAGGGAAATAAATCGTAGGCGGATGAACGTCAAAATCGAGCAATCGTTTCGCAACATCGAGCGTCGTTACACCCGTGGATTTATCAAGCAATCCGTCAAACACGACTTCGTGTTTACAAAGTCCTTTGATTGGAAGATAATAATCGTCTTTCAATGATTCTTTAATGTAATTGGCATTGAGAACGGATAACTTTCCAACCATGTTCAAGTTTTCCTTACCCAATGTCAAGATGTAGGCATACGCTTTGACGATGACGCTGTAATTTCCCAAAAATCCTGTCACATAACCGATTGATGTTTTGGGATGATCCAAAACATACTTTCCGTTTTTCAGTTTGACGACCGGTTTGGGTAAGAACTTGACAAGTTTCTCACAAACACCGACCGGACCGCTTCCCGGGCCGCCACCACCATGAGGAGTCGAAAACGTCTTATGCAAGTTGATGTGCATGATGTCAAACCCCATATCACCAGGTCGTGCCGCTCCGAGTAAAGCGTTCAAGTTGGCACCGTCGTAATAAAGAAGTCCCCCTGCTCCATGGACCAAAGTGGCAATTTCAAGAATGTCTTTTTCAAAAATACCGAGTGTGTTCGGATTGGTCAACATAATCCCAGCGACTTCATCGCTCAGTGCGTTTTTCAACTCATCGATGTTGACGGTTCCGTCAATGTTCGACTTTACTTCGATGATGTCGAACCCGACAACTGTCGCACTTGCGGGATTGGTTCCGTGTGCGCTGTCTGGAACGATGACTTTGGTTCGTTTATAGTCCTTGCGACTTTGATGATATGCCTTCATAATCATTAAACCGACGAGTTCCCCATGCGCTCCTGCAAACGGATTCAAAGAAAACTCAGCAAGACCTGAGATGGAGGAGAGCATCCTTGCCGTTTCAAAGTAAATTTGTAGCGCTCCTTGAGCGGTTTCCGCAGGTTGAAGTGGGTGGAGATTTCTCAATTTCGGATTAGAAGCAAGTTCCTCATTGATCTTTGGATTGTATTTCATCGTGCAAGAACCAAGCGGATAAAACCCTTTTTCAATGCCGAAGTTTTTTCTAGAAACATTCGAATAGTGACGAACGACATCGAGTTCGGACACTTCTGGCATGTGTGTTTCTGATTTTCGGCGCAAATGATCGGGAATGACGGAATTCATGTCAAAATCGGGAAAATTTCCTTCCGGAAGTGAAAAACCAACTCTACCTTCTTTTGATATTTCAAAAATTAACTTATCATATTATTTCAGCTGAACACTTAAATCGCTTTTATGAGCGCATCCAGTTCATCTTTGTTTCGTTTCTCCGTCACGCAAAACAAGATTTGTCCTTTTCGTGCTTCATCCAAGGTTCCCAAATGGAGACCGGACAACATGTTTTTTTTCAACAAAGCTTTTTCCAAGCGGTCTACATCCAAATTCGTTTTAACGACAAACTCCTTTAAAAACGGTTGATCATAGACTTTTTCAAATTTTCCAGTCTTCAACAATTGATCATGTAAGTAATGTGCGCCAGCAACGGATTGTCTCAAGGCTTCTTGGATGCCGGATTTTCCCATCACTGCCATGTAAACCGTCACCCAAAGCGCCATCAGCGATTGATTTGAACAAATGTTGGAGTTTGCCTTTTCACGCCGAATGTGCTGTTCTCTTGCTTGAAGCGTCAACACAAACGCCCTTTTACCATCAACATCGTTCGTGACCCCACAAATTCGTCCAGGCATTTTCCGAATCAGTTTTTCGGTAGTTGCCAAAAAACCGACATATGCACCGCCAAAACTCATTGGAACACCCAATGGTTGACACTCCCCCGTCACGATGTCGGCATTGAATTCCTTCGGCGTCTTGATCGTGAGAAGCGTGCTTGGATCGATGGTCATTATAAATAGTCCTTTCGCGGCGTGAACTTTGTCGCTAATCTCAGAATAATCTTCAACCACGCCGAAAAAGTTCGGATTTTGAACAATCAATCCGGACGTTCCCTCGCATTTTTCAAGATAATCCTCTACATCCGTCACTCCATTTTTAAGTTCGACAAAACCGAGTTCAAGATCCCGATATTTTGCATAAGTTTCCAAAACGCGGATGGTGTTGGGGTTGACGGACTTTGAAACAAGAATTTTCTTTTGTTTCGTTTGAGAAGCGGCCATGAACATCGCTTCCGCGGTTGCCGTTGGTCCGTCGTACATGGAAGCGTTTGAAACATCCATTCCGGTCAAATCGGTGATCATGCTTTGAAACTCAAAAATGTATTGCAACGTTCCTTGTGAAATTTCGGGTTGATACGGGGTGTAGGCGGTCATGAATTCTTCCCGTGATATGATGGCGGGAATGATGCTTGGCGTATAATGGTCATAAGACCCCGCTCCGCGAAAAACAATCAGTTCTTTATTCTTATCGGCAAGACGTGCAAATTGCTTCCGAAGGTCAACCTCGGAAACCGCACTCGGGACGTCGTAGTCACATCCACAACGCAACGATTCGGGAATTTCGGCGAACAAATCCTCGATCGACTCGACACCGATTCGCTGCAACATGATTTTGATGTCTTCTTCGGTGTGTGGCAAATATTTGAACATTTGGCCATCCACCCCTATTTACAAATTTTCTCGTAATCGATGTTGTTCAATAATTGACTAGATTCCGAGGGGTCTTTGATTTCAATCTTAACCAACCAATGTTCATACGGGTCGACGTTTAGCAGTTCCGGTTCATTAATGACCGCTTCATTGACTGCGATCACCGTTCCTCCAATCGGCATTAAAAGTTCCGATGCCGCTTTCACGCTTTCCACGGCTCCGAATTCTTCTTCCGCACCGAATTCATCCCCGACTTGTGGCAAATCGACGAACACGACCGATCCGAGGGCATGTTGTGCATAGTCGGAGATGCCAATCCAAGCCACATTTCCATCGATCTTCGCCCATTCGTGAGACTGCGCATACAATAGGTTTTCCAATACTTTACTCATTCTTATTCTCCTTTTTTATATTTTTTTTGAATGAATTTTCGATCTCTAATTTTTGCGGGAATCATTTTTTTCCGAATTTGTACAAAAACCTGAGTACCCATTTTTGAAAACTCCGGCATGATCAATGCATTGGCAATCGGAAGTCCTGAACTTGGGGACAAATAGCCCGTCGTGATAATTCCGATTTCTTGCTCGTTTTGCGAATAAACGACGTACCCTTGCCGGGGTATGTTTTTCTCAATCAACTCGATTCCAACCATTTTTCTTGGCAATCCGTTTTGTTTTTGGGACACAAGTGCATCTTTGCCAATAAAATCTACTTTGTCAAGTTTGACGGCGAATCCAAGACCTGCTTCGAGAGGACTGATTGTCGAGTCGATTTCATGTCCGTATAACGGAAGTGCCGCCTCAAATCGAAGTGTGTCCCTACACCCTAGTCCACACGGAACGACAACCATCTTCACCAAATGATCCCATATTTCTTCGATTAATGCGTTTTCCGCATAAATTTCGAATCCATCCTCACCGGTGTATCCGCTTCTTGAGGAAATGGTTTCTCTTCCAAAAACAATAAGTTTTGAAAACCCGAGAAAGGGAATTTTTGACAAGTCCTCTTGAACCATTTGTTGAAACATCTCTTCCGCCTGCGGACCTTGTAAAGCGATTTGACCGTAGAAATCGGATTGATTTTCGATTTCGACATCGAATTCACCTTTGTTTGAACAGATCCAATCAAAATCCTTGTTCACATTTGAAGCGTTGACGACGAGAAAATACTCATCCTCGCTCATCTTGTAGACCATCGAATCATCAACACATCCGCCGTTTTCGTAACAAAACAACGTGTAATTGAGTCTTCCTGCCGGTAAACTTGAAAAATCGTTTGTACATAAGTGATTGACGAATTTAGTCGCATCCGGTCCCGAAACACGAATTTCTCCCATGTGTGAAACATCGAACATACCGACTCTTTCCCGTATTGCATGGTGTTCGGCTGCGATGTTTGTGTAATAAAGAGGCATATTGTAACCGGCAAACTCCACCATCATTCCACCCAAAGCGATGTGCCGATCGTGTAAAACAGTCTTCTTGATCCCATTCATGACGGATCCTCCATAAACATTACATCCAGTAGTTCTTCGTTGCTTAGATTCATGATGTACTCCCCAATGTCAATTTCTTGGAGGGCAATCCGAACCGCACTTTTATCGTACGGTAATTTTTTCAATCTTTCAAAAACGGGTTCCACTTCTTGATATGTGAAATAGTCTCCGGTCATTAGTACTTGTTGGATTACATTGTTTTTGATATCAAGCGTGATTCGGATTCCTCCCGCGGGGAATCGTTTGGCATGAACAATCGAATAGGGTGGGTTTTTCCCGTAAATCCAATCGTGCTCCAAATACTTGATCTCCGACATTTCCACTTGTTTGATTTCTGCGTCCGATAGAAAAACCTCTTCTTCCGTGATTGAGCGGACAAGATGATGTGTGAATTCTTCCGTTTCCATTTTGACGATGTCCTTCAAATTGATGACTCTTTGCCGGACGCTTTCAATTCCTTTTGAAACGAGCTTATCGTTGCTTGGTGTAATCGAGCGGACGAGATGTTCAAAATTCGTATCGTAAAGAATGGTTCCATGCAAGACTGCCCCGTATTTGTTGTGATAAAAAGCATTCCCTGAAAACTTCTTTCCCTCATATAGGATATCGTTTCGTCCTGAAAAGACGACATCGAGTCCAAGACCACGCAATACATCAACAATTTTTTTCAAGTATCGCTTGAAGATTTTTTCTTTGTCAAAATGTTTCGTGATGAAAGTGAACTTGATGCACGATTCATCGGAATATACGCATCCGCCCCCCGACATCCTTCGATAAAGACCAATGTTATTTTGCTTCAAATACTCCTCGTTCACTTCGGTTTGAACGAGTTGGTTGCGTCCAATGACAACTCCGGGCCAAACCCGCCAAATGAAGAAGTATTCTTCATCGTCCTTGATTCTTTTCAGCAGTTCCTCTTCCAAAGCAAAAAAGAAGGAATCCTTTTTTCTGCCGAGCGCATCGATGTTGATGTATTTCATAGAACCTCCAAAATGTTGTTTCATAGCCATATCATATCATATTTTTAATTTTTTTGAAACAAATTCTCCCCGCATTCTACACGAAACATACTATGCATCCTGAAAGAATTTTTCCATTTTTTCAACAACAAAATCAATGTCGCTGCTATTTAACCCATGATGTGCAGCAAACCTGAAAGCCTTTTCTTCCGGAACAATCCATATGTTGAATTGTTCAAGGGCTTGTGCCAGTTGCTTTGCTTTCGGATGAAGGATGTCAAAAAAAAGCAAATTGATCTTGTTGTGAGTTTTGTTGATTCGGATGAAGGGAAACTTTTCCAACTTCGACTCCATGTATTCTCGGAGTTCATGGTCCTCCCAAAGTCGTAAACGCATTTTTGTCAAAGAAATTTTCCCCGGAGCAGCCAAAACACCGACTTGACGCATCGCTCCTCCCATCATTTTCCGAAAGCGACGCGCTCTCGTTATCATTTCCTTCGATCCGACAAGAATGGACCCAACCGGAGAACAAAGCCCCTTTGACAGGCAAATGTTGATGGAATCGGCATGACAGGAAAGTTCATGTGGTTCCACACCCAGTGTGATCGCCGCGTTGAACAATCTTGCTCCGTCAAGATGAACCAAGATGTTGTGAGTTCTTGCGATATCAAAGACGTTTTTCATGTATTCAACGGGAAGAACGGTTCCGTTGTACGCATTTTCAATGCAAATCAAAGCGGTTTTCGGTGAAAACATGTCCCCTGGTTTGATGATTCGTTTTAGTTTTTCAAGATCCCACAAACCATCCTTGCTTTCAAGCGTGAACAATTGGACCTTTGCCAACTGACTCGATGCGGCCGTTTCATGCAAGACAATGTGGCATTCCTGGTCGAGGATGACCTCGTCTCCTGAATTCGTGTGTGACATCAAAGCAAGTTGGTTTCCAAACGTTCCAGAAGGTACGAACAATGCCGCTTCCTTGCGAAGCAACGTTGCAGCAAGGGCTTCCAGTTCAAGAACTTCGATGTCATCGCCGAATACATCATCACCCAGCTTGGCATTCGCGATTGCTTGCATCATTTCGGGGGTTGGAAGCGTGACGGTATCCGAACGCAAATCAATTTTTTTCATGGCATATCCTCCGATTATTCATTCAATCCGCTGCTTGAAATGTCCGAACGTCAAATCCGGAAAATCCAAGATTGAAGGTTCTTTCCTCAGTTTTTTTTGAAATGCATGTATGACGAAACGAATTTCTTCCACTGGTTCGATGGTGAAAGATAAACGATAATTGTGAATGCCGATGGATGAGAGTTGATCAAGTTGGTCCAAAAGCGACAGTCGTCTTGCGTTCAACATCGTCAACGTGCAGTTGTGTCCTTGTTGAAGAGGAAATCTGTATCCTAAGCGATCGGTTAAGAAGTATTGTTTTTTATAACACTCGCCGCAGTGAATTTTGTTGAATCCCTTTTGACTTGCGATCACGCAATGTTTCATAATCATAAGTTCGTAGTACCCATAGACCATCACCTCGAGATTGGGAAAACTATTGTTGCGTTGATGGTAGGAGAAGATCAACTCTTTCATTTGTTGGTATGATATTTCAGGAGAAAGCATCACCCGAGAAACGTGCTGTTCGTGAAGAAACTCAACGGCTCTGCTGTTGACGATATTGAAATACACATCGCTCACGAGTTTTTGCTTCGGGTGGTTTTCAAGACCGGACAACTCGCCAATTACCACGTGTTGCCCTTTCGAAGGGATGATCTCATCAAAAGCGACCCTCGGCAACAACAATACTACATCGGGATAAATTTTTCTTGCTTCTTCGATTTGATCGACATCGGAAAAATAAATCGTCTCAATTCCACTCGCTTTGACCGCTTCAAGCTGCTCAAGCGTCTTGACGCTTGCTGTCAATCCATATTGTTTGGATTCAACGACGACTTGTGAATGATGTTGTGCGTTTCTTCCGATGCGATGATGTCTTTTTTTCCTCTTCTCCGTGAGTTCTTCCAAAGCAATCCTACGCATTTCATTGATTTCGCGAACCGGAAGAAAGGTTTGCTCTTCAATGTCGATATTCAAGTCATCAATGGAAAAGGGGGTTCCACCCGTCTTTCGAAGTTGTTCACCATATCGGTTTTCGTTCCAATCGGGATGGTTTGATTTCTGGCATTCGGTTGTTCCTCGTATCAAAACTTTATTTCCTCGTTCATCGACAATCGATAACTCCGGAATCCTTCCGATTTGTGCATGAAATGAAGCATGAACCGGAATCTTTTTAATCTCTTTTTTTGAATCGACCATCCACTTAGATATCAACAAGGAATCTGTTGTTTTAACGACTTCCGCGTTCGTCGAAACCTCCTGATCGAAGGATAGGGTGATGATGTCTCCCGATGTTGCATCGACCACCTTTTGTCCGTGCTTCGTCATTGATTGAACGTTCATTCCGACATCTTTTTCATCAATGAATCGAATTCCATCGCCAACCCTCAAATCATCTGTAAGATGTATTTTTATAAGCCCTCGCGATGATTCGACCACCTTACCGATTGGAATTCCCATATGATTGGGTCTTTTGTCGTTCACAACGCTTGAAAACGTCTCCTTGAGAACATACCCCTTCGTAAACCCTCGATTGAACATTTTCTTCAGGTTTTTTATGGTTTCAAAACTTACATCCGTGTTTTCTCCGGCATAATACTTATCTATAGCCTCCCGGTAGGTGGCGGTTACGAGTCCGACATATTCGCTGCGTTTCATCCGTCCTTCGATTTTCAAAGAGGTCACGGGATGAGCCAAAATCCGGTCGATTTCCTCAACCGTCATCAAGTCTTTCATGCTGAGGGGATAGTTGATTTCCTCGATTCCTTCATTACTTTCAAGTCGATATGGAAGTCGGCATGGTTGGGCACATTTTCCCCGATTTCCACTTCGTTTTCCAATTATGGAACTCATCAAGCAGTTGCCAGAATACGACTGACATAGCGCACCATGAACGAAGATTTCGATTTCGAGCCCGGTTTCCCTTTGGATGGCCGTGATTTGATCCAAATTCGCTTCCCTCGCCATCACGATACGAGAAATCCCAAATTTTTTAAGCATGCGGGCTTGTCCGACATTGTGAACGTTCATTTGTGTCGATGCGTGAAGCTCAAAATCGGGATAGCGTGCATGAATTTCCCTCAATACACCAAGGTCTTGAACAATGATGGCATCGCAGTCGTGTTCATACAAAAAATCGACATAGTCCATGACCGCTTTGAATTCTTCATCGAACAAAAGCGTGTTCACCGTCACGTAAACCCGGACATTCCGGACATGGGCATATTCGATCATTTCATTAATTTCCGTGTTTGTAAAGTTATCCGCGTATGCTCTTGCACCGAATGACTTCCCCGCCAGATACACCGCATCCGCTCCGTTTTGGACTGCTGCGTGAAAGGCTTCCATCGATCCGACGGGAGCAAGCAATTCCACTTTCATCGCATCACCCATCCGTTTCTATACCAATAATATTATACCATAGAATTCGAGGAGATGAAATAAAAAGAGAGTTTTATAAACTCTCTTCATTGTTTCAAAATATACAAAATGCCAATCGTACCCTTTCCACAATGTGTTGATATCACACAGCCCGCTTGGGTTTCAAGAATTTTATCCACACTTACGGATGTTTTGATCTTTTCAATCGCATATTGAGCCGCTTCATCCGCCATCGAATGTGTGACCATCAAAAAATCAGGGTCCAGATGATCTTTGACGGCAATCAAATCCTCAATCATGACATCCAACGCTCGTGTGATTTTCCCAATTGGTTTTTTCCCGACTTGAAGCGACCCGTCAATGACCTTGATGATCGGTTTGAGTTTCAACATTGTGCCGAACATTCGAGCCGTTCCGCTACAACGTCCTCCTTTGTGAAGGTATTCCAACGTCTCAATCGCAAACTGGCTTCGAATCCTTGGAACGATTTCCTCGATCTTTTCCGCGATTTCCTTGGCGGAAAGTCCCTGATCTCTCAACATTGCCGCTTTGAGCACCAAAAGTCCACTTCCCGATGACAAATTTTTCGAATCGACGAGATAAATCCGATCATCCGGAAATTCCGACTTCGCAACGAATGCACTTTGAAATGTGGTAGACAGCGCCCCCCCAATTCCAAGATACACAATGTCAAAACCGTCATTAATGTACGGTTCAAAAAAGTCGATGAACTCACCCGGTGAAACCGCCGAAGTCTTAGGAAGCACTCCGCGACGCTCGACCATCGCATACATTTCTTCCGTCGTCAAATTTATCCCATCATCAAACGATTCATCCGGAAAATTGACATGAAGCGCAATCGTTGATACTTTTGCTTTTGCCAACAAATCCTTTGACAAGTCACACGTGCTGTCCGATAAAATCATTACGTTGTTCAAGCCCATCACCTCTTCATCATTGTACTAGAAAATAGTGAACTTGTAAAGAGGTTGTTTATTATTCGTCATCCATTTCCTTCATTGTCACTTCCAAAAGATTATATCCTTCAAACTCACAATGGCAATGGACGAGTGTTTCTTTTTCAAAAAGCCAAGGAAGAAAATACCGAATGTTTTTTGCGACACCGATGTTGTCTTCTTCGATGATCCAATCGAATTCTTTCCAAGATAAAATCCCTTCCGAGGTGGGGGTTGCTTGATTGGTTGAGACATTTTCATCCAGATATGCGGCAAACAAGTAAAGACCGTTTCCTTTTGCGTCAAAATTGTTCCAAGTTAGAATCCCCTTGAACACAACATTCACCCCATCCAGTCCTGTTTCCTCCATGATTTCTCGCCTTATGCATTCTTCCTTGGTTTCATGATCGTTTAATTTCCCTCCAATGCCGTTCCAACATCCCATCCACGGGCGCTTTGAACGATTCAACATCAGAATCTTTGTGCCGCTTTTTATGAAACACAATGTGTATTTGAACATAACGGGTTCAACCATGGATTGCTCCGCTTGAGGCTTTCCAAGTTTGTTGTTGTTCGGTCAACAGTTCAATTTCCGCGATCATGTAATCTCGCGCCAATTGTCCCGTCGTTTGGGGATTGTCTCCATTTGAAAATGGATACTTGGATTGATCGAACACGTAGTCGACGGCGGCGATGGTATACGTTTGAGAAGGCATCACCGGATCCCCATCAATACTCGCGGTGATTGAATATCCACTTCCCGTAACAACCACGTTTGCCGAGTAGGCAAGCGATGTTCCTCCGATTCGAAACACTTCAAGGAGTTGCGATCCACTCAACGTGACGGTTTTGACGAAATTGTCAAATGGAAGCACCTCAATCATTTTTGCAATTGTAATTGTTTGGTTCGATTGAATCGGAAAGGCTGCGCTCCGAATTCCTCCGTAATTGATGATTCCAACATCCACAGCGGCATACTTACGAATCACATCCGCACTCCAATCGGCAACCATCGATGAAGTCATATATTCCCCGCTTGTTCCAATCACTCGGTGGATGATTGGAGCAATTCGCTCAATCTCTTGGTTAATCATGTTTTCAATGATGGGGGCCTTCACGGCCAACGATGCATTCACCTCAATCGTCGTTCCTGTTCCAGACAACACTTGTTTGGTGTCCGGATCGATTGTCAAAACAATTTTGCCGATGTGACTTCCGCTCGAACCGGCTTGGACGATTGGGATTGAATACCCATCGCCTCTCATAAGCGTCCGAGCATATCGGTAGTGTGTATGCGAATTCAATATGGCATCCACTCTTGAATCTCCAGATAATTTCGACAAATCCGAATTCAATTTTGAGGTGTCGTTTCGTTCTCCGTCGTGGGCATTTACGATGACCACATCAACATTGTGATTTTTCCTCATGTCGGAAGCGATTTGGGAGACGATCGGTGCGGGATTCTTGAATTCAAACGGATTGGAAATGGACGGGGAGATTGAACTTGTCAAGCCCTCACCAATTACGCCGATCACACCAATTTTGAGTCCGCCCCTTGAGAGGATGACGTAAGGATCCGCCCATTCAACGGGTTGGTCCGTGGACCGTTCATAAATATTACAAGCGATGAACGGGAAGTTGGCTTCTCCATTTTCAGAATTTCCGTCATGATAGACAGTGATTTTGTCAACACCCCAGTCAAACTCATGATTTCCAATCGTCATCGCATCAAACTGAATCACATTCATGATGTCAACTACGATTTTCCCATACGTCAAATTCGATACTGCCGTTCCTTGAAACATGTCCCCGGCAGAAAGAATCAACGTTCCCTCAGGATATGCATTTTTTTGGTTGGAAAGAAATTGTCCGATTCGAGCCATCCCCCTTTCGGACGAACTATCTTCAATTGCTCCATGCAAATCATTAATGAATAAAATGTCAAGGCGACTGACAACTTCCACATGAATGGGATCTTCATCCGTTGGAATCTCACAAGCCGATAATGTCCATATAAAAATGAACATGAACAATATTTTTATGATGTTGAATGATGTTTTCATGGTTTGCTCCTTCGCATTTTGATGTTCTTTCATTATATCACTTTTTCCAAAAAAAACCTAGATTGGTGAAACAAAACCGTCAGGAGACCGGTCTCCTGACGGGATTCGTCATGCTTTCACTTTTTTTAGTTTTGCGAATTTATTCATTCCATCTTCTTTGACATAATCAAGTTCACCTTGGATGAGCGGTAAACAATAGTCGATGAACTCCTTTTTCACTCCGGTTTGGGCTTCGTTCATCCATTCTTTTGGAAAATGAACCTCGACCCCTCCTACTTGTTCCAATGGAACAAATTCAATGGAGCATCGATAATAGTCTTTCTCACGAACCACTTTATACCCTGCCATTTTGTCCGTTCCACCGGATGTCGCATACCGAACGGCCTCATATCCAGCCATATACGCCTCGTCGCTGTCTGCTTTTGAAACCGAATGCGAAGCACAACGCTGCAAAAGAGAAAGTTCAATCGGCCGAACTTTGAGTCCGGTCGCTCGTTTCAGGGCATTTCCAAGATATGCTGCGAGTCCTCCCATTTGCGCATGACCGAAGGAATCTTTTTGTTTTGCCAAATCGCTTCCGTATTCGCTGATGTATATTCCGTCTTTGTCCCGGATTCCTTCCGAAACAACAATGACAGCCGTTTTCTTTTTTGCATAGATTTCTTTTGTCTGTTCGATGAAGTCTTCCAAATCAAATGGAACTTCTGGAAGAAATATCAAGTCGGGTCCGACTCCGTGAATGCCAGCCAGTGCACTTGATGCGGCCATCCATCCTGCATTTCGACCCATGACTTCCAAAATGACAACGGGTCCGTTTGGGTAAACGCGCGCATCCAAGGCGAGTTCCGTACAAATTTGTGCGATGTATTTGGCTGCACTTCCATATCCCGGACAATGGTCGGTTCCGGCCAAATCGTTATCGATCGTCTTGGGAATTCCCATAACGCGGCATTCGTAATTGTTTTCAATCATGAACTTGCTGATTTTGTTGCATGTGTCCATCGAGTCGTTTCCGCCGTTGTAGAAAAAATAACGGACATCGTACTTTCTAAAGATCTCCAAGATGCGTCGGTAATCCTTGTCATCGACGTTGTAATCTTTCAACTTGTAACGGCAACTTCCTAAGACGGAAGCGGGTGTTTGACGGAGAAGTTCTAGTTCGTTTGGATCTTCCTTGTCAAAGTCGATCAGTTCATCCTTCAAGACGCCTTCAATTCCATTCAAAGCCCCGAGAACTCTCGTAATCGATGACGATGCCAGCCCTGCCTTGACCGCTCCCAGCAAACTCGTGTTAATGACCGAAGTGGGTCCTCCGGACTGTCCGATGATGCAAGTTCCTTTTAAATCTTTTTTCATGTTTCATTCTCCTTGGAACAATCGTTTTGATCGTTTTTTCTTGTATAGTATACCATGCTTTGATGAGAAATTCAAGAAGAACAAAAGGACTGTAACCGCTTTACCCTTTCAAAAGAAAGAAGCCGGATTATCCGGCTTCGGTCTTTTTGAGTTTTTAATCTTCGACGTCAAGGTATTCCAATTTTGATTTTACATGAACCGGTTTGGCATCTCCATGTTTGACAAGAATCATCGTGATAAAGGCCATTGCGACAAAAAACGCCGCGTACGGAAATAATACTTTTCGACCGAATGCATCCATTAAAATCCCGGATAAAATCGGAGTCAAGATTTGGGCGGACATGGAGAACGTGTAGTAGTATCCCGTATATTTCCCGACATTGGATCCTTTGCTTAGTTCAACAACCATTGGATAGGAGTTGACGTTGATTGACGCCCAACCAACACCGGCCAAAAGCAATACTACATACATCAAAAATGAGGATGTCGGTGTTAGGAAAACCGCTGATCCAAACGAAACCGTAAGAATGATGATTCCCCCGAGAATAGTTTTTTTGCGACCAATTTTCGTTGCGACTATACCTACGGGAATGAAGGCAACAATTGCAGCAACCTGAGCAATTAAAAGGGGCAGCGTGAATCCCATGTCAAGGATTTTCGGAGCATAGTCCGAAAACTTGGTAGTAACTGCGTTATATCCCATGAACCACAAAAATATCGATGCGAGAATCAGAATCAATGAAACCAATTTTTCCTTCGGAAGTTTTTCTACTGCGGATTCCTCCACAGTCTCTTCAACACCGAACTTTATGCTGTCTTCCTTCATTTGTTGGACCATCTTTGGCTCATTGACTTTGATTAAAAACACAGTCAAGGCCAAAATCATGATGATTGAAACAACAATGAAGACCATCGAATAACTCATGTAATGCCCCTTATCCGCTCCCGAAACCATCATGAGCACAATGGCGGTGACTCCCGCTGCAGCTCCTAGTAAGTTGATGATGGCGTTTGCCTTGCTTCGAAGAGGTTTCACCGTCACATCCGGCATTAAAGCAACCGCAGGAGATCGAAACGTCGACATGGCAAACAAAGCAACTAGCAATACGAGAATGAAAACGATGCGATTGAATGGACTCGCAACAGTGGCTTCCCACGCGGCGATGCGAAGTTGATCGTATTGGGCTTCGGACAAGATTTCTCCTGGAGCGAGAGCAGCCTCCATGTCTTCTGACATTTCAACAACCCCGGCTTCTTCAATGATTTTCAATTGATAATTGTCTGAAAATGAAAGTGCAATGAATGCAAAAGCGGCAATCACCGTTCCCACAATGATGTATGGCGTTCTTTTTCCCCGTTTGTGATTGGTTCGATCCGACAAATGCCCAAAAAACGGCAACAAAAACAAGGCCAAGACGTTGTCCAAAGCCATAATGATTCCGGAATCCCGTTGATTATATCCGAACTTGTCGATGAGAATCTTCGGTATAATCGAATCATATGCTTGCCAAAAAATTGAAATCAAGAAAAACGCGAGACCGACGAAAATGACTTTCTTTGTGTCTAGTTTCAAACTTTCACTCTCCTTAGTTCAATATACCTCTATTATACGAAAATATGTTTGTTTGTCAATGAATAATCCATTCCACCCACAAAGGGAAAGCCGGCATTTGCCGGCTAAGACTTGGGGGTGATTATGGGATGTTTTCCAAATCAAATTTTGAGTATCATTTTATTTTTTTCATGATGTCTTGATATTCGCTGAATTGATCGACGTGCTTCGTTTTTTTGGAATGAGCGATCAATTCTTTTAACATTTGATGAACGGGTTGTTTGTATGTTTTGCTTCTACGATACCTTGGATCAATGTCCAACATTTCCAAGAAGACTTCGACTGCTCCTCGTCTTGCGTTGATCAACATTGGTGGATTTCCTTTGTTTTTCTTTGACAACATGTGTTTCTCCAACCGGATGTAAGAATCCAACGATGCCTTATACCATTTTTCCGCTTGGTTCACTTGATTTAGCAGTTTGTGATGGCAATATCGTCCCATGGAGCACAAGCAATCTCCGAGAAGGGCAAGATGCTCTTCGGGATTTTTTGATGACAAGTCTTCATAAAGAACTTTCGCTTTCTCGTAATGGTCAATGACCTTGATCGTTTCACCGGACGATTCGTACAAATGTGCCAAAAGAACAAGCGTTTCCGCCCATCGGGGGGCCATGGATTCTCGGTCTAAACCGGTCAAATATTCGTAATATTGAGTTGCTTTCGCCAAGGAAGCAGATGCTTGATGAAGCGATTTTTTCCCTGTTTTCTGGTAAAGTTTCCCCATTGTGAGATAACTTTCGGCAATGTATGGTCCAAACTCTTTCGCGTTCGACTCATCGATTTCCGGAAAAAAGCGAATGCCATCCTCCAAATTGCGAATTGCTTCGGCAATTCGTTGCATCTTGATGTCCGAGTAATCGGCCTTAAGCTCTTGTTCTTCTCCATCTTGACGACAAATCAGCTCATGGAGCATCTTTCCCAAACGGAAATAGGCTATAGCGAGATCTATGTTTTCCTCGGTTTTTTGTCCTTGTTGAATTGCTTCCAAACAAGCGATTTCTTTTCCATAAAAGGAAATCGTTTGTTCCAAAGCGGATTTTGATTGATTTAGTTCGCCAAGCGCACGGTATATGACCGCCCTGTCATTTGGATGGGACTGTTCATTGCCTCCCGATATCCCGTTTAAGAGTTCAATTGCTTTGATCAAGTTCGACTCCATATCATCAAAGCGTTCTTTCATCGGATGGATTTCCTTCAAATGAAGACCTAAAAGCATAAACACGGAAGCCAGCTCCTCGGAATATGCATTCGGATTTGTCTTTTCCATTTTTTCATAAAGCAAAATCGCTTGTTTGAAAGAGTTCTCGATCAACTTGGTTTTTGCGGTTTTTGCTGATGAGTTTCCCATGTAACAACCGTATCTCACATATGCCTCAGCATGCAGTGGGGTATGCGTCTGAGAATCCTTTTTTGATATTTTTTCGTATAATTTGATTGCTTTTTCGTATTTCTTGCAGGATGCTTCGTGGCTTATGATTCCTTGCCGAACATAATCGTTGATTGAAGCTTGATGGACGAGTGTTCTCGCATAGTAGGGAGCAATATCGAAAAATCTCTGATTAAGAATCTTTGGGAAAATTCCCAAAGCTTTTTCATAAAGCTTGTCCGCTTCAAAAAAACGATCCAAATCTTCCTCAATCTTGCCAAAGTATTCATAACAACGTGCTTGTTCATACAAAAAAATGTTCGGACTTTTTTTGCTCAATTCGCTTAGCAATTGAAAATCAATCAAGTAACACTGATGCTTTTTGGATGAGTAAATTTCATTCGACGGATAAAGTTCGATTGCCTTGAAATAGTGTGCTGCAGCCTCTTTTTTCTTTCCAGATTCAAGATAGAGATCGGCCAATTTGTGATGAACATCTGCGAGTTGATCCGGAAACTGAATTTTTTGCTTTTTTTAAAGAGTTTGATAACTTTCAATCAATTCAAGATAGCCAAGAATCGCTAACTTTGGTTTTTTTCGGACAAGGTAGAACTTCGAGATGTCTTCCATTGACGATTTAAAATAAACTTGATATTGCTTAGGATCGGTTGCTGCCAGTTTTCGATAACATTCCAAACTTTTTTTCAAGTAGACGTCGGCTTCTTTCAGCTTTTGACGATTCGTTGAAAGATCCGCAAGGGCTTTGTTGGCTTGTCCCATTTGTAACAAAGCCGTTGGCACGGATTGTTTTGCCGCTTTTTCCAACAATGAAATGGCCGATTGAAACGAATCTTGAGCATTTTCCAGTTTTGCCAATTGGACATATAGCATTCCAAGATCGAGTTGTACTTTTGAAATTCCAAAATCGCCTTGTCCAGCGTTTCTCTTTGACAACGTTTCCAACATGTCTAGCCCGAAACGGTACGACTTTTCGGCCTTTTCAAGCATACCGATTCCAAAGTACATCTCCGCCAATTTTAGGTGAAGTTCCGCTAAATTTGGTTCATATTTTGATGCATCAACTCGTGCCAGACGACTTAGGATTTCGATTGCGTGCATATAGGCTTCCTCGGCCTCGCCCATATGATTTTCTTTTGTCATCAAGTTCCCAAACTCGATGTAATGATTCGCCAATTGCATTTCATAATTCGCAGGATTCGATTTTGCACGACGCATCAAGATAGAAAGAAACTCCCGGTAGTGGTGTTCCGTTTGAAGCGAATCACCCATCGATTGATATAAACCAATGAACTGCTCATGAAGCAACGCCACTTCCGCTTCGTGTTTCCTCGGGCTTGAGCGGGCAAGTTTCATCCGAATTTTCCAAGACTCCCGAAGAGTTTCCTCCGCTTCAACAAATCGATTGGATTCTTGCGAAAGTCTTGAAGCTTGGGCAAGAACGATTGAAAGCAATCCTTCGTGTTCTCCAAAACCTTCCTTTGATGCTGCTTTCAAAATATCGATGGTTTTGTTGATGGATTGTTCGGCACTTGTCATCATATTCATCGCTTTTTGTGTCTTGCTCCATGCCAAAAGACATCCTGCCGCTTGCATCAGCCCATACGGACTGCTTTCCTTAATCAAACCGTTCATCATGGAGCAAGCTTTGTTGAGACGCTCTTCTACTTGTTTGTAATTTTGGGATGGATTTTGAAGTTCTCCAAGCAAACAAGCCGTTTTTATTGCCCATCGCTTGTTTTCATCGGTTTGATTCAAAGACTCAAGCGCATCAAGCAACTTGATCGCAATCTCAATGGCTGTTTTTGTTTGCCTTGTGGATACCAAGTAATCAAGATATTCCACATAACCGATTGTTACGGTCTTGTATTTTTCCTGATCCGAGATTGCTTGGACAAAAAACTCTTCTGCTTCTTTAAACCGACTCGGCCGGTCGGTTTGAAGTCTGATTGAGGCAGCAAGAAGCATCATATCGATTTCGAACGCCATCAATTTCTTCGTGTCGGATCCTTTTTTTCTTGATCCTTTGGCTTGTTCGAAAACCGCCTCTTTGCTTAACGTGACATTTGCGCCTTCCAAATCACCTTGTTCAATCAAAATGGCGGCTTGATCGAAGAGGGGGGATCTCAATGCAAGATCAACGTTTCGTTGAATTATTCGGAATGAGGCCAACCAAGCTCGTTCGACGCTCAGCAATTCACTTTCCGTTTCATTTATTTGTGAACTGATGATGTGGGCTTTAACTCTCTCCTCAAAGGAATCCCCCAGCGAAGAAAATTCCTTTTTCAGCGTATCGTAAGTGTCTCTCAAAAAGCCCAATCGCGCATGGTTTTTGTACCCATTCATTTTTTTAATGGGGATGATTTCTTTGTTATTCAAAAGACAAACTCCGTCTTTGACTTGAACGTCCCATGACGGTTCAATCTTGCTCATTTCCAAAAACAAACGAAACTTCAATTTGTCCATCGTCGAGTATTCTTCTATGACAAATGGTACTTTTTCCTTCAACCACTCGTTCGATCGGGTTGTGGAATCATCCGAAGGTACTTTTTTTCGTCTTGCCAAGAAAACAACGTTCTTTGGATGAAGATTTTGGCGAAGGAGATCGGTGAAGGTTTCTATATCGTTTTTCAAACTGACATCCTCTTGATCAGGAATCAAAAAAACACCGAATGAACAATCTTTCATCAAATCGGAGACATTTGCCTTATCATTGACAGGATTCGAGGAAATCTCCGCCGCATCCGAAACGACAAGCGAAAAATGGACGTGACTTCCGCCAAGCAAATCGTTCATCGTTTGAACAAGACCATCGATCGCATCTTTCTCTTCTTGCATTCGATGGATGGTGGAACTAAAAAACATCTTTATTTTTTTCATGAGATTTCCTCGCATTCTATCCTTAGTTTCATTTTATCATAAAATGTCTCGGATTCAAACATCTTTTTTTTGAGGATTCTCGCGTATTTGATTTTTTTCATTTACAAATTTGCGGGTTTGCGTTACAATGTGAAAAGGATGTGATGAACGTTGGAATGGATGAAGACACACAATATCGCACATAGAGGTTTGCATACCGATAATGAGATCGTTCCTGAAAACTCTCTTTTGGCGATGCGCCTCGCAAAGGAATCAGGGTATGCGATGGAATTCGATATTCACATTACAAAAGACGACAAAATCGTCGTTTTTCACGATGCGGATTTGGTGAGGATGTGCAATGCGAATGTTCGCGTCGAGGAAAGCACATACTCGGACCTAAAACAATATCGTCTTCTTTCATCACCGGAGAAAATTCCTTTGTTGTCGGATGTCTTGGATTGTGTTAATGGGCATACGCCGCTTTTGATTGAAATCAAAAACACCAAACACATTGATCGAATATGTTCGATCACCCTTGAAACGCTAAAAGGATATTCGGGAGCCTATGCTATCCAATCCTTCAATCCCAAAATTGTTCATTGGTTTACAAAAAACGCCCCATATATCAAACGTGGAATGGTCGCTTATGACATGAAAGACTCTTCCGAACCCTGGGTCAACAAGATGATCATTCGCCACATGCTCCTTTCCTTTTGGGTCAAACCTGATTTCATCAACTATGAACACCTCTCTTTGCCTCTTCGCAAGCTTTCGAAACTCCAAAAAAAAGGAGTCACGATCATTGCATGGACGGTTCGGACGCAAGAAGAATTGGACCGTGTCAAACGTCATTATAGCAATGCCGTATTTGAACTATTTGTTCCGAAATAACGAAAAGGGTCGGATTCGATATGAAACCTCCTAAAACGGATAGTGGTTTTTATTCACTATCTACTTAAGAGATGTCCGTTCAAATCCGACCCTTTTTTTATTTTTTCTTGAATCCGGTTCTTTCCATCGAACCCCAAGCCCCAGTTTCTCTCAAGGAAGCGAAAAACCCCTTCACACGGTATAAACTGATGAATTGCCGATATCCAAGATTTTCCAGTACGGCATAAACAATCAACAAAATGGTGTCTTTGATGCCTAAATATTGGGACTCCTGTTCGTTGATGTAAAGAGAAATCAAGGACACGATGATTCCGAACATTACCGTACCCGTAAAAATTGCCAGCAAAATCGTTGTGTTCAGCAATCCGAAGATCAAGGCTAGAACCAACATAATGTATCCTTGAACCTCAAACAACGGACCAATCATCTCAAAAATAACAAAATACGGAAGTCCAATCACCCCAACTTGTTTGTATCGCGGGTTGAAGATCAAACTGCGATGATAGGACAAAATGTCAATCAGTCCTCGATGCCATCGGTTGCGTTGTTTCAAGAGACTCTTCAGATCCGTCGGGACTTCCGTATAACACAACGCATTGTAAACATAATTGATGCTGTGTCTCATCTTTTTCTCAAATGCGATTCGAGCAAGTCGGACGACAATCTCCATATCCTCTCCGACGGTATCTTTTTTATGAATGCTGCTACTCGTCAAATACCCCCCCGCAGAAATTAACAAATTCCGATCGAACAATCCAAATGCTCCGGATACAATCAACAAAGATTTCATTTTCGCCCATCCGATTCGTCCCGATGTGAATGCGCGTAAATACTCAATCGCCTGCAATCGTGCAAGAATGGTTGACGGCAATCCTTTCACCTCGACTTGTCCTCGATCAATCACACACCCATTGGCAGGAATGATATTCCCTCCTAGAGCGATTGTCTTGACGCCTGAGTCAATCGTCACCGACATCAACTTTAACAACGATTCCGCCTCAAGCATCGAATCAGCATCAATTCCACACACAAACTCGTTTTTCGCAAGGTTGATTCCAACATTCAAAGCATCCGCTTTTCCACCGTTTTCTTTGTCGATTACTGTGAGATTGGGAATGTGCTTGTTTCGATACACGCCTTTGATGTTTCTCGTTCGAATGCTTCGTTCAACGATAACATTTTTGCGCTCCAATTTGAAATGTTCAATCAAACGGTTCAGCGTCCCATCCTTCGATCCGTCATTGATGACAATGACTTCATACGTCGGATAATTGAGGTTGAGGAGTGAGTCGACATTGTCGATGATTGACAGTTCCTCGTTGTATGCGGGAGCCAAAATTGAAATGCTTGAAAGCATTCCTTTTTCAAACAACATCGTTTTGTGTTTCAATCGCCATAAACGCAGTTGGTCCTTGGCTCCAAAATATGAAAGAACGATCAAAATAATATAGATGATGTTGACAAGAACATAATACGCAACCATATAGTAATTGATGTCAACAACATAGTAGATGAGCAGATTCATCCAATCCGTTTCTTGAAACACGCTTAAATAGCGGAAAAAGAAAATTATGGGAAACGTGAACAAACTAATGAGAAAGATTCGAACAAGCCACTCCACCTTCGTCGATTCCACTTTGGCATGTGGTTTGGGATTTGATTTAGCGAGGTTCTTTTGCATCCCCATCTTCATCAAAATCCGTTCATCAAGATACTGGGTAAACTCCGTTCGAACTTGATCGTCGTTCAAGATGAGCGGACCGACAATGTTCAACAAGTCTTTTTCCAAAATCAAATCCTTGTTGTTGTTCATAAATCCAATCAAGTCTGCAGCATACCCAAACTGAACGATCGCCTTCAACGTTCGAGCAATCAAGTTTCTTTTTGGAGAGTTGAGTTTTAGCACCAAATAATCCGTTTTAAAAGCCAAAATGCTCGCCAAAACCTTTTGTTTTGTCGCATCATGCGACAAATGAAACAGATTTAAAAGATCCATGTACAAATCTCGGTTGTTTTCAGCGATTCGTGAAATAACCTCAATGCGATAGTTGTCAAGAACTCCACCATCACAGTCCTCAAGAATGCTTTTTATACCATCAAGGTCTTTGTTTCGTGCTTTGGCATCGATTACGATCTTCTGAACCGCTTGGTTGGAATGATGCAAGTATTTATCAATCAGGATTGATTCCCCATACACTTGATCCAATGTGTTCAAACATTTCAACCAAAGCGCTTCAACCGGAAATCTCTTCTTACTGATGTAATGTATTGAACCTTTTTCATTTTTCAAAAAGCTTTCCATTCGAAGCAATTCTGCCTTTAAGAACATTCTCAACTCATCATGAATGTTGACATTGGCAAATTCAATAATCAGTTCCTTGATCTCAAATTCATTTCGATCGAACAATTGTTTCACATACATGCAGCATTCGTTGTGGTAATGTTTAATCATTTCAATGATTCGGTTTCGATAAGCTTGACTACTTCCTACCAAACTTTCAACTAAAACGTCGATGGCCTGTCCGTCAATTCTATTTTTCAGTGAATTCGCAAAATAAAGTTTCACGCTCTCGTTTCGTTCTTTCCGAAACCGTTTAATCAATGCTAATTTTACCTTATCCATATCGAAAAAAGATAAATAGTGAATGGATCGTTTTCTTACATATCTCGACCAAGATCGCAAATGACGAATCTCTGCGTTGACAAACCCCGCAGCATCAAAATCATCCATGATTTTTTTCGAAACATCCTCTCCTATTTGCATTTGTTCACGAATGTTCACAAATTCATCCAAAACAATTCGATTTCGGATTTTTTTCTTCAAGGATTTTCCTTGGATGTATTTTTCAATCAAGAATTTCTTAACTTTGCTTGACCGTCGGATCTTGTGCCGTAATTGGAACTTGTTCGCGAAAATAAGCACAATCATGATTCCGGCAAAAAAAACAAGAACAGTCAATACTTGGATGACGATTTCATAGCTTAGTCTCATGGTTTTGACCTGCTAAACAAAATTCTTTTCACTTGAACCAACATTTCTTCCATGATGATTGGTTTCGAAAAAACCATATCGACATTAAGCTGGTTCGCACGGATGATGAACTCCCTGTTTTTATTGTAGGTCATGATAAAAAACGGTATCATTTGTGTTTCTGTGGATTGGTTTAATCTTGATTTAATGCCAAGTCCATCCAGTTTAGCGACATTCCGTTCGGAAATGATACAGTCGATGTTGTGTTTATGAATCATTTCCAAGGCCACAAGTCCATCCTTCGCAATCAACACTTCAAAATTTTCCGCTGTGAATGCCGATTTGAAAATGGAGTGGATGATTTCTTCTGCGTCGATAATGAGAATTTTCCCGATGGAAAGTTTGATGTTTTGTGATTTTTCATCGATGATGAGATTTTTCCCTTTTGTGGAAGCGATTCTCAAACGTCCTTCTCCGCGGAAATAGAACTTGTCGATAATGTCATCCTTGGTTCGCTCGTACTCGTCAAATTCATAAAGTCTCACGACCCCGATGGATACCGTTACGGGTTCGATGAACACCTCTGAATCCGAGACATAATTGCGAATTTCTTCCGCCTTGAGAACGCCTTTGAGATAGTCTCCCCCAGGTAGACAAAAAATGAACCCTGGTCCGTTCCGCTTGAACAAAATCTCATTGTCCGTTTTGATTTGATTCAACAAATAAGCCAAATGTCGAAGCGTCTC
>Ga0116204_1000391_pt1 | contig 24871 bp, 18 predicted proteins | sample LakKivwa52mmetaG_FD_94481 | JGI IMG/M metagenome (GOLD analysis project Ga0116204, IMG submission 94481) | Anoxic lake water microbial communities from Lake Kivu, Rwanda to study Microbial Dark Matter (Phase II) - Lake Kivu water 52m metaG | ecosystem: Environmental > Aquatic > Freshwater > Lake... | reverse complement strand
GTCTTGCTTTGAAAGATTTCTAATAGCTGCAATAATTGGTGTCAAACTATCCATGTGATCTTGTATTATTACGCAAAGGTAATCTATTTTTTGAATAACAACATTTATTTATATCAGAGCCACGTTTATTAAGTGATTAAATGAATTTTTCTCCTTTTTTGGCTTTGATGTCATTGACGAAATTCCGGATTTCCTGTTCGTCCGATTTCCGGCAGATGAGCAGCGCATTGTCCTCCTCCACAACGATGTAGTCGTTCATTCCCTGCAGCACTACCAGTTTTCCTTTTGGCATGTTGATGATGCAGTTGGAGGTGTCGTAGAGCATAACTTCATCACCTACCACGGCGTTGCTGTTTTCATCCTTTTTGCGTGTATCGTACAGCGAACCCCAGGTGCCGAGGTCCGACCAGTCGAAATCTGCGGAAAGCACGTAAACGTTGGTAGCCTTTTCCATGATGCCGTAGTCAATGGAGATTTTGCGGCAACTGGTGTAAATTTCGTTGATGAAGGATTTTTCTTTATCGGTGTTGTAAAGTCCGAGTCCTTCTTTGAACAGGTCGTTGATGTCGTCGAGGTAGGTTTCGAAGGCCTGGCGGATGGATTTGAGCGACCAGATAAAAATACCTGCATTCCATAGGAAATCTCCGCTGGCAAGGAATTTTTCGGCCAGTTCGTGGTTGGGTTTTTCGGTAAAAGTTTTCACCTTGCGAAGGTGGTGGTTTTCAGGGTGGCGGATAGTGTCGTCGAACTGAATGTAGCCGTAGCCAGTGTCAGGACGAGTGGGTTTAATGCCCAGTGTAATCAGCCATTGGTTTTCCGATGCAGCCTTCAGTGCAGCGTTTATATTTTCGGCGAAAAGGTCTTCGTCGAGAATCAGGTGGTCGGAGGGAGCCACCACGATGTTGGCGTCGGGATTGATGGCTGCAATTTTGTAATTGGCGTAGGCGATGCAGGGCGCGGTGTTGCGCATAGCTGGCTCCAGCAAAATGTTGTTTACCGGCAGGTGTGGCAGTTGATGCTTAACCTGGTTTTCGTAAATCTCGTTGGTGACAATAAAAATATTTTCCTTCGGACAGATCTGCTCAAAACGTTTGAAGGTACGCTGGATCAGAGTCTCGCCTGTGCCGAGGATATCAATGAACTGCTTGGGGCGTGTAGTGCGGCTCATCGGCCAAAATCGCGCTCCAATGCCGCCGGCCATAATCACACAGTAGTTGTTGTTATTCATTTTTTTACGGTTTAATATTGATTCGAATGAAAAACCGGTTTGCCGAGTTGTTCAGGAAACCGGCTACAAATTTAACAATTAGCCCTTTGCGAAATCAATCTTCGGGATAAACTTCTGCAATCGGGTTGAAGACGTATCCCCGCTGGTTGTCGAGACAAAGGCAGAAGAAGTTTTTACGGCGTTTTTGCAACTTCTGAAATCTTCTTCCATCGGCAGTTCTGAAGATTGCATTTTCGGCCAGCGATTCCACGAGCACCCCTTTTTGGCCTTTATCATAATTTTTCATAGTGCGCGCCAGCATTACATCTGAGCTGGAGGAGGCGTAGATCCGCTGGTTTTCACTGCTGAGATGGTCCAGAATATCATCGGGAAAATAAACAGTGGTCAGGAAGGGCTCCTGCAGTTTTCTCAGTTCATTTTTCCACTCATCACCATGCGGCGCTGCCCGGCGCTTGTACTTAATCCATGTAAGATAATGAGCCAGCTCATGCAGGAAAGTGAGCAGGAAATTGTAAGGATTCAGGGTGTAATTCAGGGTGATACGTGCAGGCTTCCCATTAAATGGCGGTCTGAAATCACCCAGTTTCCCCTTGCGATGGCGGGTGATGACCAATTGAAATTGATGTTTCAAAATGAGATCGTACACCGGCTGTACGGCATTTTCGGGGAGATATCTTTTTAATATTTCGATCTTGTTATCCACAAGTTATTGCCTTTTTTTGGAAATCACTTCTAAGTTGTTCACTACCAGAATCGTCTTGTTGTTTTCAAATTCTGTTTTTTGGCTCCATCTCGGGCAGTCACAATCCCGCCGCTTACCTGACTTTTTTGCTGATGAGCAGGAAATCGAAGCCATGAAAGCGATGAGGAGAAAAAGTAAAACCGGCCGTGTTATTCTGTTTTGATTCATGGCTTTTCAGGTTAAAATTTCGCTGAGGATTGCCGGGGATTTCATTTCCCCAAAACCAGGAATATGCAGCCGGTAGTAATCTATCATCCTGATCATAAATTCGTTGCGGGCAGTAGAATTTACAAAAAGGCTGTCTGCATCACCGGGCTGCGTTGTCATTTGATAGAGTTTTCGGCTGAGTGTTTCATCCAGCCAGTTGACATGCAGGGGTGGCTGGCTCACAAATATTCCTTCCTGAAGATCGAAAACCTGGTTTGCGGGCGAATAATTGTTTCTGGGGGAAATTCCGAGATAGTTGGTCAATCCGGTTAAAAACTGCAGGTGCAGGTTTTCGAAATGACCTTCGGTTTCGTCCAGTTCTATCAGCGTTTTATGAAGGAAATGGTAAAGTGCCGGATCGGCGATTTCGCTGGTGATGGCGCTATAAATTACTTCGTTGATGAACAGGGCGATACAGCCTTTACGGATATTAAATGGTATGGAACGATACGGATAGATGCTTTCCAGTTCGCGGATGCTCTGAATGCCGCCTTTTTCCTTTTCGTACACCAGCAGACTGAGGATTGATAAGGGTTGGAATGCCCCTTTTCTGGCGGATGATTTTTTGTTGTTCAGGCCGCGTATCATGTAGGTTCGGAGGCCAAAAACTTCGGTATAAACCTTAACAATCAGGCTGTTGTCGGAATATTTTATTGTTTTGAAAACAATGCCGCTGGTCTTGGAAATCATCCTTGTTAAGGGAAACTATTTGATGAAAAGAATTTTGGTTACCATCTTTTCTTCTCCCAGGTCATCGGTTATAAACACCAGGTAAACGCCGGAGCTGGCGCGTCTTCCGGTCATGTTGTTTCCATACCAGATAGCCTGGCCGCCTTCTGCTTTTGTAGTGTAAATGAGGTTGCCGCTTACGTCGGTAATTTTCACATCGGCCTTGTTCACCAGTCCGCTGATGGCAATGGCGCCGGTGTAGCTTTCACGCACCGGGTTGGGATAAACCACTACATCGGAGTTGGTCGGGTTTGGGCCGGTGGCTGTTCCGCGGTAAGAGATAATACCTTTGTCGGTGGCAAAAAAGACCTCACCATTTTTATGGTTGATAACAATATCAATGATCAGGTTGGAAAAGAGCGGGCTGTTTTCGTCGGTGAAGTGGTAAATCTGTTCGGTTCCGTTGGCTGAAATGAGAAAAACGCCGGCACGCTCGGTACCGATCCATTTCCGGTTGTCGCCATCCACGGCAATTGCAGTAACCACTTCCGATTCGAGCAGGTACTGAACGTAGCCTCCCACCTCTACCAGAATGCGCTGTGCATCATAATTTCCTCCGGAGAAGACGTTGCCGGGCGAATAAATCACTCCGATTCCCTGGTCGGAGCCAATCCATAGTCTTCCATCTCGATCTTCGGCAATGCTGTAAATTTTGTTGCCCGGAAGGTTTCCGTTCCCGGGGGCATTCGACAGGATTTTCACCTGGTCATCAGAAATATCTTCGAAAGTATTTTTCTCGCTGAAAACCACCAATTTATGGTCAGCCCTAACCATCACCCATTTCTGGTTGTAACTGTCAACCACCACTCCGGCAGCGTCAATGTTGCTGGCGCTTGAGCCAAGGTCGAAACTTCTCCATGTCCCGTCGGGTTTTTTTGCCGAGAGCAGCCTGGGGGCACCTGAGTTAACCACCCATAGGTTGCTGTTGCTGTCGAATGCCAGCCCGCTTATCGCCACATAATTGGCCGTAGGCCATAATTGCAGCGAGCTGTTCCCTGTGCTGTAAACATTGGTTACCACGTTGTCGAACAATTCGATAACGCCTGTCATCCATGTTCCGACAAAAACCTGACGGCTATCCTTTGGGTTAACAGCCACGCAGGTCATATCGCTGATGGTGTCGAAGGTATTGTAACCGGTGCTGCTGTTGTAAGTATTCCACGATTCGTTGCTGAAGGAATAGACTCCGTCGGCAACATACATTTTTCCCCAGGTTGAGGTTCTCCCTCCTGAAGCTACCCATAGTTTCTGATCTTCGAGCGCCATGTCAAAAACACGTTGCGAGAGCGGTCCGTTGGGTGTGATGACAAAAGTGCTCTGCTGCCCGTCGGTGGAAACCAGGCCGTAACGATTATCGGCAATCCATTTTGTGTTGTTTTTATCAATCACCACATCACGTGATTGCAGGGCAACACCGCCGGGATTGTCAATAACGGCCGTTTTCTGGAAATTCTCATCAAAAATCTGAAAACCAAATTCGGTAACCTCAATCAGTTGTCCGTTAAAAACATTCAACCGGTATTTGTTCAAAAAAGTACTTCCTGGCAGAATGCTCCAAAGATGCGTCGAATAGTTGTACATGAAAACGGTATCAGTGGAGTAGCCTTCGTTGTGGTTGTTGACGAAAAGCCTGTTATTGAAGAAGTTAATGGCATTAAAACTCAGGTTCGGGTAAAGCCTCGTATCCTTTGTCCATGCATTGAAATCGGCAAGGTTTGGACTCGACACCGGGGCTTTGAAAATTCCGGTGAAGGTGGCTGCATAAACGGAGTCGGCGCCAAAGGTAATATCGAGTACGTTTATCTGGCTGCCTTCCGGTCCGATATAGTAGGTAGGCTCGGGGAATTCCTCATTTTTAATGTCCAGTACAACGATGCCAAATCCACAGGAAAGATAGGCAAGGCTATCGTTGATGGTGATGTTGTTGATGGTCTTGTTGCCCAGAATCTGTCTGCGTTTTATGTCCGAAAGATTGATGATGCGACCCTCTTTCAGCAAATCAATGTTGGTGTTTGTGTAAGCAATTACGAGCGTTTTGTAGGGATCGCTGTAAGAAATTGCGCTGATACCCACGTCAGAAAGCCCGTTCACTTTTGATTTGCGCAATACGCTTTGGTCTTCCTTGTCATAGACGAAAATGCTATAATTGGTGGCGCAATAAACCGAATTTCCCACATCAGCCACCCTGATGGTACGGTTGTAAGGAAGATGGTCCCGCCATTCGCCGATTGCAGTCTGGGAAGTTACTGTTAATTGAAAAAACAGAAAAAACGCTAAAAATGAGAGTTTTACGATTGAATTCATAGTGATTGGAAAAAGATTAACCTAAAACTGATTTTTCAGCTGAATATTGCTTTTAAAATCAATCGCTTAAGTTGATCAAACGGGACTATTCCTTTTCTTCAGAGGCAGTTTCGAGGTTTTTCAGCTTCTGACTGTTTGCCCAGGCCACAACCAGAATTACAAAGAGGATAGCTATTGAATAATAGACAAATTTGGGAATCGGAACCGGATCACCTGCCGCATAGGAGTGAAGCCCGGAGAGATAATAATTCACTCCGAAATAGGTCATCAACACCGAAGCAAAGCCAATTACCGACAAGGCATTGAAGAGATATCTGCCTTTCAAACCCGGAACGTAACCAATGTGCAGAATAACAGTGTAAACCAGGATGGTAACCAGCGACCAGGTCTCCTTTGGATCCCATCCCCAGTAACGCCCCCACGATTCGTTGGCCCACACACCGCCAAGAAACGACCCGATGGTGAGCATGTACAGCCCGATAGTCATCGAAAGTTCGATCGTAAGGGTGATTTCTTTAATGGTGAGCTGGAAACTATGGTAGTTTTTCCTGTTTTGAAAAATCATCAGCAGCAGGTTGAAAATCCCCATTATCATTACCAGGCCAAGAAATCCGTAACTTGCCGTGATTACTCCAACATGTATGGTGAGCCAGACGGATTTGAGAACGGGTACAAGATTGGTAATTTCGGGATTCATCCAGTTGAGATGGGCCACAAAGAGGGTGAGCGAGGCCAATACGGTGGTGGCTGCCAGCGCAATAGACGATTTTCGTACAAAGATGAAACCGGCCAGCATGGTTGCCCAGCCAATGTAAATCATGGATTCGTAACCGTTGCTCATCGGTGCGTGGCCGGCGATATACCAACGTGCGGCCAGCCCGGCAGTCTGCATCAGGAAAAGTACAAACAGCAATCCGGTAATCGCTTTGCTTGCAATTCCGATCCTGAATTTTGGATTCACGAGGTTTATAAATAACAACACCAGGAATATCAGCCCGATCATCCCGAAGTACTTGTAAAGCCGTTCAAAAATTTCCACCCGGTTGTACATGATTTCCATATTCTGCCTTTTTTCGGCAGGGATAATATGCCCGGCGTACTTTTTCTGAAAAATGCCAATCCCGTCTATCAGCTCATCAGCTTTTGCATAGTCATTGCTTTTGACAGCCTCCCCCAAAACGTCAATGTAAACAGGGAAAATGTTTTTTACAAAGTTGCTGTCGGCTTCCGGGAAGTTTTCGATTGTAGCTCCGGCATGGTACCACTTGCTTTCAGGTGTATTGATGTCAGGAAACACCTGCAGGTAATTCCCGGTGAGCATCATGTAGAAAACGTTCACTTTTTCGTCCACCGAAATTACATCTTTGTCAAACTGGCTTTGGTCAAACGGATTTTTCCTGAATGCCTCGCTGATGTATTGCCCCAGCTTGTAATTCTGGTTCATTTCGAAAAAATCAGTGAAACTGGCATAACTTCCCGAAATATTCAGCACCTTGCGCAACTCCTTATTTTTGATTTTGAAGATGGGAACGTGCTGCCACTGATGCGATTCGATCATCATTCCAAGCATTACCTGGTCGGGATTAAGCCCGTGAAATTTACTTTTCCCCGAAACCTTTCGCAGCAGCTCGCTGCTTAGTGTATTCAAAGGTTCCAGACGACCATCGGGTCCGAGCACTGTCAGACGGGCAAATTTGTTGGCATGTGATTCCGATATCACACTGATCTGCGATTCGCCGATTACTTTCACTTCCTGCGCTGATGTTTGCGAAAACGGAATCAGCACAAGCAGAGCGATGGCGGAGATGATTTTACTCTTTTGTACCCTCAGCTCGCTGATGGTTTTCAAAAGATAACGGAACCTTGTTTTGCGGGCAATCAGCATAAATATCATGGTAAAAGTCATCAGCGCATAGCCGATGTAAGTGATTGTTGTTCCCGGTGCATCATGATTTACCGAGAGGATGGTTCCCTTTTCATCCTGGTCGTAAGACGACTGATAAAAACGATAGCCCCTGTGCGTGAGGATGTTATTCATAAAAATCCTGAAATCGTAGGAAATGCCTTTTTCGGTGTCTTTCAGGGTTACTTCACTGGCGTAGGATGAAGGACTGTTGGAACCTGGATAACGGTCGAGGACAAATTTGTTGAGATGCAGGCTGAATGGCAGCTCGATCAGCCGAGATCCATACGAGAGTCGGAGATTTTCGATGCCGAAGTCTTTCACCGTGATCTCCTCTCCAAGCATGCCACGTTTTCCCCAAAGAACAATATTTTTTTCCTTGATGTTATTGGAGGCCTTCACCACAACGGCATCCATTCCCGGACCGTGTTCTTTCACATCGGCCTGAACGGGAACGATCTCACCGCTCAGCTCGAAGGCTCTGAGAACAAGCCGGTTGCCCCCAAGATCATAAAATTTCATAGGCGTAAACAGCACCGGTTGATTGGCAGGAATTGCCTCCGATTCCCGGCCACCCATTGAAGTCTGAAAAATGGTATCCGTTGAAACAAAATACAGACTGTCGTTGATAATGCTGAGTTTAACTCCTTTGTTGCCTTGCAGATCATCAAAACCAATGAAAAATTCTCCCAGCTTCTCCATCTCTCCCTTTCGCAAGATGATGGATCTTCTTTCGGTGTTGGTCAGGGCAAACAGCGAGATGACCGGCTCGCCACCGGGCATAGATTTTACCATCGGCACGGCGTTGGGAATAAAAGCTAAAGTTTTGATCCTGAGCACCTCGCCTGCATTATCAACTTTGAATGGTGATGCCTGGTAACCAAACCCTGAAAGCATAACTTTTTGATGAACAGATGATTCATTTCCAGAATTACCCCATCTGGCTGTGATGTAGGTATTATCGGACAACATAACGCTGGAAGATTCTCCCTCCCTTATGTGCATCATGCCCTCATAACCTATAAAACGGGTGATGGCAGCACCGATGAGGATAACCACGAAGGAGATGTGCATCAGAAAGGCAGTGTATTTTTTTCGCTGCCATACTTTGTGCACGATAAGGCTGCCAACCAGATTGATGGCAAGCACAAGCAGGAGAACCTCAAACCAGGTGGCATTGTAAACGGCTACCTTGGATGCTACAGAGCCATAATCGTTTTCGATGAAAGTTGCCATTCCGATCGAAAGAGCAAACATAAGCAGCAGTACTACAGTGAGTTGCATCGAAAAAAAAGACTTGAAAAAATTCTTCATCATAAATTAAGCAAATTAGATCGTTTGTTTTACAAAAAGCAGGGAGTTTCTCCTTAAATCCTTGTAGTAGTTTGGTTTCCCTCTGATTGGGATTGAATCGGGCAAAAATACACTATTTTGGGAATGTAATACCGGAAATACCCATTTAGGTGGATGGGTATTACCCCGGTAAACTGGTTTAAACCAGTAACATTTTTGGGGTTTTGATTCCGATTTTGTTTTTAATTGACTTAGAATTGATTAAAAGACCGTACACTAAAAAAGCCAGTATGCACCCGGCAAAAAGTCCAATCACCTTTAAGCCCTTTAAGATCAGTTGAAAAATGATTTTTGTCATCCCGGTAATCCGGATAAATTCTGAGGGCAATAATTCGGGCATTTTACCGCTTTTATCCAGATTTAAAATCAATAGTATTCAAGATAGATGCTCCGACGATTTGCAGGATTGATGATTTTAGCCTGGCTGACCACATCATTGGCTCACGGTCAGGCCATGAAATCCTTTACCCGCGATCAGTCCGTGTTTTTGGTCGAGATGAATACGCTCTTTCAGTCCATTCAGATCAAAGAGAATAAAGAGAAATCCCTTGCCACACTAAAAAGATTCTCTGATGTGTGGAACTCCGGCAATTTTTTCCAGCAACAGCAGGAGATGATCTACCAAACCGCCGACCTGATGCTGCAGCGCAAACTCCGGGCATTTCCGGATTTTGAACAATACCTTTCAGCGCTCATTGCCTTCCGTGAAAAGAACATCAGCACCGAAAACCTCGATACCTGGCTGAAAGCTACTCATGAAATGATCGAAAGGAGCCGAAACACAAAGTCTTTTATTGAGGTCGTTACTTTTACCAAAGGTTTTCTTGAATCCGGTGTTTTGAACTCATCCAAGATATTTTCGTGGGTTACCGGGGGCTCGCCATTCCGATTTGGCAGCGATTCCACCTTTTTTGTCCGTATTGACCGGTTTCATCTATCCTGTTATACCCGCAATGATACTGCCGAAATTCAAAATACATCGGGTTTTTATTTCCCTGAAACGCAAATCTGGAGAGGCGACGGAGGAAAAGTTACCTGGAAACGCGCAAATTTTCCCGAAAACGAGGTGTATGCACTGCTCCGCGAGTATGCCATCGACATGAAGACCTCAGCTTATGAAGCCTCCCCTGTAACTTTTCATTACGAAAAATATTTCGGCGGAGCACTGGAGGGAAAGCTTACTGAGCGGGCTTCCACCGATGCAGTGAAGCCTGAAAATGCGCTCTACCCAAGGTTTGAATCCAGTATCCGAAATCTTATCATTCCCGGTATTTACCAGGATGTGGACTACGAAGGTAGTTTTATGCTTCGGGGCGCCAGGGTGATTGGCAGTGGTTCGGATAACCAGCCGGCGACGCTGACTTTCAAGCGCCCTTACCGCGACAAGGCAGGGAAATACGATCTGTTGGTTGCCCGATCCGACGAATTTATCATCAGCCCCGAAAGGGTCACTGCTCAGCGTGCAGCTGTTACCTTCACCCACCAGGACGATTCAATAGTGCACACCGGGCTGCAGTTACGGTTTACCCCTGCCAGCCGCGAAGTAATGCTGCTGCGCACCAACCAGGGAATCGAGCAAAGCCCCTATTTTGATAGTTTTCACAAGGTTGAGTTCGACAGCGAAGCGCTTTACTGGAAAATGGAGGATGAGGTTATCAGGCTGGGCGTGATGCCGGGACTGAAAACCGAAAGTAAGGCCACTTTCGTTTCGGACAAGTATTTCTCTGAATCTCATTTCGATAACCTTCATGGTCTCGACCGAAAGCATCCGCTTCTTTGGCTGCACGATTACAGTAAAGCATTCAACACCAGGGAGTTCGGTATTGATCAGATGGCTGACTTTATGCGAATGCCCCAAAATCAGACCGAGTCGCTGGTAATCCGGCTGGCATCGCAGGGGTTCGTTCATTACGACATCCTTCAGCGCAAAGCATACATTACGGATAAAGTGGATCATTACATTTTCGCCAAGAGCAAGCTTATTGATTATGATGTTATTGGTGTGGAGTCAAATGTAAACGACCGTATCAACGCCGAATTGAAACTGGAAAATTTCGACCTTAATATAAAAGGTGTACCCCAGGTTTCGCTTAGCGCTGCTAAAAAAGTCTCAATTCGTCCGGTTGGCCAGGAGATTACGCTCAGGAAAAACCGCGATTTTGTTTTTTCAGGTCTTGTTCAAGCGGGTTTATTCGATTTTAAGGCTACCGACTGTTCGTTCAATTATGACACTTTTAAAATTAACCTGCCCACCATTGATACCATGCGTTTCAAAGTAGAATCCTTTGAGTCGGATCAATTTGGTAAAAAACGGCTGGTGGATGTAAAAACGCCGATCACCGGAATCAGCGGTCAGATGCTGATAGACCATCCCGGCAACAAAAGCGGTTTGGTACCGCAGCCCCGGTATCCCATTTTTACCAGCAACAAGGAATCCTACGTCTATTACGATCACACCGAAAAGTTCAGGGAGGCCTACAATCGCGAACTTTTCAACTATTTTGTGAAGCCTTTTACGCTCGAAAGCCTCGAAGAGTTCGAAACAGAATCCATACGGTTTGAAGGGCATTTGAATTCGGGAGGGATCTTTCCTGCTGTGATTGATGAGCCCCTGGTAGTAATGTCTGATTATTCGCTGGGCTTCAAAAGAACTGTTCCCGCAGAGGGTTATCCGGTGTATCAGGGCAAGGGAAGATTTTTTGATGAGATATCCTTAAGTCTTTCCGGACTGAAGGGAAATGGCCGGCTTATCTACCTAAACTCCACATCATTAAGTCCGGATTTCAGTTTTTACCTCGATTCAGCCACTGCCACAAAGACAGAATTTACGGTTCTGCCAAAAATTTCAGGCCAGGCGGAGTTCCCTTCCGCAAAAGGGTTTAACCTCAATCAACACTGGAAACCCTACGCAGATTCGATTACCGTTAGCACTACCGATTCACAGATTGCACTCTTCGACGAACGGGCAGCGCTTCAGGGTTCACTCACCCTCACCCCCGGTGTGATGAGTGGTGCAGGCAAACTCGATTTTCTCAATGCAACCGCACAATCTGATCTTTACATTTTTGGTGCAAATTCGTTCAGAGCGGATACGGCAAAACTCACCCTAAGAGACCTTGACGTTTCTAATGTGGTGTTTAATACCGAAAATTACCGCGCATACGTTGACCTGAACACCAAAATCGGAAACTTCAAAACCAACGACATCACCTCGAGAATTGACCTGCCCGTAATCCGCTATGTTTCTTTTATGAACGAGTTCGACTGGTATTTCGATCGCAACGAAGTGGAACTCTTTAGCTATGCCAAGGCCGATGAGTCGGGTTACGATACTCTCACGCTGGCCGAAATGATAGGCAAACCGCTCAGCGGAGCCAGGTTTATTTCGCTACATCCAATGCAGGACTCTTTGTCTTTTTATTCCGACAAGGCAAATTACAACATCACCGAAAACACCCTCAGGGCAAGGGATGTGAAGCTTATCAAAGTGGCCGATGCCGCTATTTTTCCAGGTGATGGACTGCTTGAGATTCGCGAAAACGCTGTTATCACCCCTCTTCAAAACGCTGTTATCATCGCCGATACTGCTAACCGAAACCACGTAATTACCGAGGCTGAGGTTACCATCGAGTCGGGTTATGCTTACAAAGCAAAAGGAAAATACGCTTTCACCAACCTGATTGGAGATGTGCAGACGGTGAATTTCGATCAGATTTCGGTGGATAAGGATTATCAAACCGTTGCTGCCGGAACTGTGACGGAGGAGGACAACTTCGAGTTAAGCCCCCGTTTTGCCTTCAAGGGGGATATTAGTCTGAATGCCCGCGATCCATTGCTGAATTTCAAAGGCGGCTACCGGGTGATCCAGAGTTGCGATTCTTCCCTGTCAAGATGGGTGAGTTTTGAGCAGCGCATTGATGCTGAGGAGCTTACAATGCCTGTTCCGGAGCAATTGTTGGAGCACGGCTACAAGAAACTCTATGCCGGTTTTTTCCATTCCAATGAAGAGAACCGGGTGTATCTCGCATTTTTATCCCGCCGTTCATATTACAGCGACTCACTGCTCTTTTCGGTGAACGGTATCATGAAAAACCGTAAAAACGGAGCCGAGCTGCTCATTGTCAGCGCTGATCAGGCCGGCCTCACGGAAGAAGAAGAGCCTGCTGCGCCTTTCCTGAAATGGGATATTAACCGCTGCACTATTACTTCAAGAGGAAAACTCACCTTTGGACAGGATTTGGGGCAAGTAAAGATGGATCATTACGGTCAGGCAGATCACAACATTTTCAACGATTCCACATTTTTCGACCTGATGCTGATGATTAATTTTCACTTTTCAGAAGCAGCGTTCCTGATAATGGCCGAAGATCTTAATGGTGTTGAGAAAGCACCGGTGAACATCGAAAGCCGACTTCTGAAAGAGGGCCTTACGGCGGCAGCCGGTGCCCAGGCGGTTGAGAAAATGTACTCCGAACTCACACTTTCGGGGCAAAGCCGGAATATTCCTGCGGCTTTACTGAAGAGTTTTATATTTACCGATGTAAAAATGACCTACCATAGCGACTCCCGTTCTTTTGTTTCCAAAGGGCCGATTCGTGTAGTTATGGTAAACGGAAATCCGGTTTTCAAGTATTTCGACGGGTATATTCAGGTGGTTCGCAGAAGGAGTGGAGATGAGCTGAATATTTATCTTGAGCTTGGGCGGGGTCACTGGTATTTTTTCAACTACAAAACGAACCAGATGCTGGCAAGTTCCTCACGATCAGATTTCAACTCGGCAATGAAGGATGTTAAAACCACCGACCGGCGCGACGACCAGGCTAAAGGCGAGTCTTCCTACCGGTTCAATATTTCGCCGGATACCCAGGCCAAAAACCGGTTTTTACGCAATATGCAACAATTAGAACCTGAAGAAGAATAATATGACAAACGATTTACTAAGTTTATCCATTGGAGTTGCCATAGCCTACCTGATTGGCTCCATACCTTCGGCCGTGTGGGTTGGCAAAATGTTTTGGGGGATTGATGTACGCAACGAAGGTAGTGGTAATGCCGGCGCCACCAACACCATCCGCGTGCTTGGCCTGAAAGCCGGAATCCCGGTACTGCTATTCGATGTGTTCAAAGGCTGGCTTGCAGTCTGGCTATTCCGGTTCCTGCCTTTCGAAATGCTCAGCCCGTATCAGGAGGACCTTTACCGGATTGTCATAGCAGTGGCAGCCGTATTGGGGCACGTTTTCCCGGTTTACGCCGGATTCAGGGGAGGAAAAGGTATTGCCACGCTTCTTGGGGTTGGGATTGCTCTCTACCCGCAGGCCGTGATTGTGACTGTCGTCATTTTCGCTCTAATGCTGATTATTACCAAATATGTCTCCCTGTCGTCCATTACAGCCTCCATTACTTTCCCCTTCCTGGTGTTTTTCCTTTTCAATCCGGGGTCGGCGCCTTTGCTGGTATTATCCGTGTTTGTGGGGATTTTTGTACCCATCACTCACCGGAAAAATATTCACCGGTTGTTGAAAAATGAGGAATCCAGGATCAGTGTGAAGAAAAAATGAATCCATTTTGTTGAAAATCAATAATTATCATAAAAATTCCTGACAAGCAGGGTTTCTTTTGACAGCAGTTTTTATCTTTGTACACTTTTTTTTGAAAAAGAATGACTTTGATGATTAAGCATTTATTAAGACTTTGATTTCATTCGTAACTAAGCTCAGACGATTTGAGTAATGTTTTGATAATCAAATAAATAAACCTTTTCGTTTTTAATCCTTCATCAGTTCAGCTAATTAATCACTTAACAAGATATCAAGATGAAATTCATTGTATCCAGCACATTTCTGCTCAAAAACCTGCAGGCCATCAGCGGCGTGCTCGGTTCCAACAACTCGTTGCCCATTCTGGATGATTTTCTATTCAACCTCTCAGGAGAAGAACTGAAAATCACTACCTCTGACATCGAAACCACGATGACCGTTACCCTTAAGGTAACCATGGCCGACGAGCCCGGGATTGTAGCCATTCCGGCAAAAATTCTGCTCGAAACCCTTAAAACGCTTCCCGATGTTCCCGTAACCTTTACTATCGATCCCAACACCTTTGCCATCGAAATGCTTGCCGGCGAAGGAAAATACAAGATGAACGGGCATAACGGCGAAGATTTTCCTGAAACACCGGGAGTGGAAGAAGGTACAGAGTTCACCATCAATTCGATCGTTCTTTCTGAAGCTATATCCAAAACGGTTTTCGCAGCCAGCACCGATGAAATGCGCCCGGTGATGACCGGAGTGTTCCTCGAACTGAAGCCCGAAAGCACCTCCTTTGTTGCTACCGACGCCCATAAACTGGTTCGCTACACACGGTTTGATATTGGCATCGAACTCGAAGATTCCATCATCATTCCCACCAAACCGCTCAACCAGATAAAGAATCTTTTAGGCGCTGAAGACCAGGAAGTTAAAGTGATTTATAATCGAAAAAATGCTTTCTTTGCTTTTGGTCGCATCCAGTTACTGTGTAAGTTGATCGAGGGAAAATACCCCAACTATTCGGCAGTTATTCCTACCGACAATCCCAACAAACTGCAGATCGAGCGAATACCTTTGCTGAGCGCAATCCGCCGGGTCAGCATTTTTGCCAACCAGTCAACCCATCAGTTGAGGTTTTCGCTCACCAACCGCTCGCTGGTGCTGTCGGCCGAAGATATGGATTATGCCAACGAAGCACGCGAAGTACTCAACTGCAATTACGACGGCGAAGATATGGACATCGGCTTCAACTCGAAATTCCTCCACGAGATGCTCAATAATCTTGGCTCAACCGAAGTGCTGTTCGAGATGTCGCAACCCAACCGCGCAGGACTGGTGAAACCGGTGAGCGATGAAGAAAAGACCAGCGAGGACATTCTGATGCTCATCATGCCGCTGATGCTCAACGATTAAGAACAAATTCTAAATATTGAACAACGCAGAAGCTGAAAAATTTCAGCTTTTGCTGTTTAATCAGGGTACATACTATGTCAATCAAAGTAAATAAAATTTCCAAACTTTTCGGTGAGCAGAAAGCGCTCGATGAGGTCAGTTTTTCCATCGAACCCGGTCAGATTGTTGGGTTTCTTGGCCCAAACGGCGCCGGGAAATCTACCATGATGAAGATTTTGACCTGTTTCATCCCCCCCTCTTCCGGCGAAGCATTTGTAAACGGCTTTGATGTGATGGAAAACTCCCTCGATGTGCGTCGTGTAACGGGTTATCTGCCTGAAAATAACCCACTTTACACCGAAATGTATGTTAAAGAGTACCTTGAATTTGTGGCTGGAATTTTTAAAATTCCCAACGCTGCCAAAAAAGCTGATGAAATGATCGGGATGACAGGTTTGGAGGTGGAGCGGAAGAAAAAGATCGGAATGCTATCCAAAGGCTACCGGCAACGTGTCGGACTTGCCCAGGCGCTGATTCACAATCCGCAGGTGCTCATTCTCGACGAACCCACTTCCGGCCTCGACCCAAATCAGATCGTCGAAATCAGAAACCTCATCAAAACCATCGGCTACCAGAAAACCGTTATGCTCTCCACGCACATTATGCAGGAGGTAGAGGCCATCTGCGACCGTGTGATAATCATCAACAAAGGAAAAATTGTGGCCGACGAAAGCATCGGGAAACTGCAGCAGCTGGTAAAAGGAAAAGAGATCCTGCTGGTGGAGTTCAGCCATGCTATTGATATCAGGAAAATTAAAGCCCTGAAGCAGGTAGAATCGGTGGAACCAGCCGGCCTGAATTATTGGAAAATCGTTAATGCAGGCGATACAGATATCCGCCCGACGCTTTTCAAATTGGCTGTGGATGAGGGAGCTACAGTTCTTACCCTGCAAAAACAATCGTCATCGCTCGAGAAGGTTTTCAGGGAACTCACCAGTTGATGCCTTCAGGAGCAGGGAATACCGTCGGTTCTGCAAAATTTCCTTTTACCTGAATTTAAAGAGGGCTTTAATCCATTCACCGGCATCATTGCTCATCGGGACACCGTAAGGTGGTTATCAGTCAAAGCCGGATTTTGTGTACTTTTGCGCCAATTCATTGAAATACAAATCATACCTTATTTATATTCAACTATATGGAGACTGTTGTTAGTGGCATCAGGCCGACCGGAAATCTTCACCTGGGAAACTATTTCGGGGCAATCAAGAACTTTTTGAAAATGCAGAACGAAAACAACTGCTTTTTCTTTATTGCTGATTATCATTCATTAACCACCCACCCCACTCCCGCCGATCTGCACGGAAACGTAAAGCAGGTGCTGGTGGAGTACCTCGCTACCGGTATTGACCCCGAAAAGGCTACACTTTACATCCAGAGCGACTTGCCGGAAACCGCCGAGCTTTATCTGCTGCTCAACATGAATGCCTATATGGGTGAACTGGAGCGTGTTACGACATTTAAGGAAAAAGCCCGCAAGCAACCGGACAACATCAATGCCGGCTTGCTTACCTATCCTTGCCTCATGGCCGCCGACATCATCATCCACAAAGCTCATAAAGTCCCTGTTGGTAAAGATCAGGAACAACACCTCGAAATGACCCGTACTTTTGCCCGCCGTTTTAATCGAATGTACAATGTTGAAATGTTTCCTGAGCCTCAGGCTTTTAATTTTGGCGAAAACCTGGTAAAAATCCCGGGACTTGATGGCAGTGGAAAGATGGGCAAATCAGAGGGTGAGGGAAATGCAATCTTTTTGGTTGAAGACCCCAAATCAATCAGGAAAAAGGTGATGCGTGCAGTTACTGATACCGGCCCCACCGAGCCAAATTCCCCCAAAACCGAAGCTGTTGAAAATCTTTTCTCGCTTTTAAAAGTGGTTTCTACACCTGACACAGTGCAGTATTTTGAAGATCAATACAATACAATGCAAATCAGGTACGGGGATCTTAAAAAACAACTGGCAGAGGATATCATTACTTTCACCGCACCCCTGCGGGAGAGAATTCTCGAAATTTCGGCTGATGAAGCCTACTTGAGTAAAGTAGCCCGAATTGGCGCCGAGAAAGCGCACGAAAGCGGCGCCCGCACATTGAAGGAAGCCCGTGAAATTATAGGGTTCAGAAGATTTTGAAAATCAGTTCAATAGTCAATCTCAACACACTTCATCCGTAGTTATGCAGAAGAATATTGATACCGCCATCAAAAAAGAGAAAGTAGTTTTAGTTGGAGTGATTTCAGGGAAAGATGGTGAGAGCCGTATCAATGAATACCTTGACGAGCTTGCCTTTTTGGTCGAAACAGCCGGCGGCGAAACCATTGCCCGCTTCACACAGAAACTCGACAAACCTGAACCAGGAACATTTATCGGATCCGGTAAATTGAGCGAAGTGGCTGATTTTGTGAAAGCTGCTGGTGTGGACATCGTTGTTTTTGATGATGAACTCAATGGTTCACAGATCAGGAATATCGAAAAAACGCTCGACTGCCGCATCCTCGACCGCAACAATCTGATCCTCGATATTTTTGCCCGCCGGGCAAGAACTTCCTATGCCAAAACCCAGGTGGAGCTGGCGCAATATGAGTATCTGTTACCGCGTCTTACCCGAATGTGGACTCACCTCGAAAGACAAAGAGGCGGCATTGGTCTGCGCGGACCCGGTGAAACTGAAATCGAAACCGACCGCCGGATCATCCGCGACAGGATAAGCATCCTGAAGAAAAAGCTCGAACAAATTGACAAACAAATGGCTACCCAGCGGAAATCACGCGGAAAAATTATCAGGGTTGCTCTGGTGGGTTACACCAACGTCGGCAAGTCAACCATCATGAACCAACTCAGCAAATCAGATGTCTTTGCTGAAAATAAACTATTTGCCACACTCGACACAACCGTCAGAAAAGTTGTTATCACCGATCTACCGTTTTTGCTTTCAGATACCGTGGGTTTCATACGCAAATTGCCCCACAGCCTGGTGGAATCATTCAAATCCACATTGGATGAGGTTCGCGAAGCCGATCTCCTGCTGCACGTTGTGGACATTTCTCATGCCGATTTTGAAGAACAGATTCATGTAGTTAATCAAACCCTTGCCGAAATTGGCGCCGCCGACAAGCCTACTATAATGATTTTCAATAAGATTGATGCTTACCAATGGGTGCACAAGGAAGAAGATGACCTTACCCCGCTTACAAAAGAGAATACCACACTGGAAGAGTTGAAGAGAACCTGGATGGCTGGGTATTCTCAGCCATCAATCTTCATTTCGGCGCTCAACAAGGAAAATTGGGATGAACTGCGCGAACTTCTGCATCAGAAGGTCAGGGAAATCCACATAACCCGCTATCCCTTCACCGAAAGCCCTTTCAACACTGAAATTTAATCCATCTCCATCAGGTTAAGTTGCCATGAAACCAAAAAAACTATATCTACTCTCATTGATTTCAGGGATAATCCTGAGCCTGGGCTGGCCCATGAATGGCTTCCCGGTACTACTCTTTTTTGGATTTGTCCCCTTGCTTTTCATCGAAGATAGAATACAATCCAACCCGGGCGACTATCATAAATTCACCATCCTGAAATTCGCCTATCTCGCTTTCTTTGTCTGGAATGCCTTGACAACGTGGTGGATATGGAATTCAACCATCTTTGGAGCTATAATGGCCGTTGTGCTTAATTCCCTTTTCATGGCAGTGGTTTTCTGGTTATTTCATCTCGCCCGGCGAAGTTTTTTAAACCGCAATCACTCCATTTTTCTGCTGATTTTTTTCTGGATTGCTTTCGAATATCTCCACCTCGACTGGGATCTTTCATGGCCGTGGCTCAACCTGGGTAATGGCTTTGCGATGTACACCAGGTGGATTCAATGGTACGAATTCACTGGAATCTTCGGAGGAACCTTTTGGATATTGTTGATGAACATTTTGATATTCAAAGCTATACAGGTGTATCTAAGGCAGAGGACATTTCATACCGGGCTCATTACTGTTTCTGTTTCGGTGTTGTTGGTGCTGATTGTTCCTGTGGCAATATCGCTATGGATTTACAATGAATGGGAGGAAAAAGGACCAAAAGCAGAAGTTATCATCACGCAACCTAATATTGATCCCTATTCCGAACAATACACAATACCGGTTCGTGAAGTCATTGAGAAGAATTTTGGAATTGCTGAGCCGCTAATCACGGATAGCACCGATTTTATTATTTGCCCCGAATCAGCGCTCCAGGAAAGCATCTGGCACAGTTCCATGGAGGAATCCCGCAGCGTTGTACTCATTCGCCGGTTTCTGGAAAAACATCCTCAGCTCAATATAATAATTGGTGCATCCACATTCAGACTCTTCAATGAAAATGAGCCATTAACCCCTACCGCCAGGAAATTTACTGATGTTGAGCGGCATTACGAAGCATACAACACAGCCTTGTTTATCAACGATAGCGCCCCGATCGGAGTGTACCACAAATCAAAATTGGTTCCAGGCCCTGAAAAGATGCCTTTTCAACGTTTGCTCAGTCCGTTGCAGGAATTCGCCTTTGACTTGGGTGGAACTGTGGGTAGTCTTGGTTTATCGCCCGAAAGAGTGGTTTTTACATCAAAAGATGGAAAAATTCACGCTGCGCCAATCATCTGTTACGAATCTATCTACGGCTATTTTGTTGCGGATTTTGTAAGAAACGGAGCCAACCTTCTTTTCATCATCACCAATGATGGCTGGTGGGGCAACACGGCTGGTCACAGGCAGCATTTTTCGTTTGCTCCCATGAGGGCAATTGAAACCCGCCGCAGCTTGGCAAGATCCGCCAACACAGGTATTTCAGCTGTAATCAATTCCCGCGGAGATGTGCTTCAGTCAACCGAATATTGGGTTCCTGATGTTTTGAAGGCTGATTTGACATTGCACGAAAAAGTCACCTTCTATGTAAAATATGGCGATTACATTGGACGTATCAGCGCCTTCCTGTCGGCCTTCCTGCTGCTGATTGCATTTACCTCTTCAAGGTTGAACAGGGAAAAGCTAAGGAAATAACCTCCCGCTCCGAAACAGTTTTCCACCCATTGCTGGCAAAACGACGATACATCAGATTTTACCCTTAACCGGAATCAATAATCCCATAAAAAACAAAACCGCTAACAATCAATATGTTAGCGGTACCTGAGTAGCGAGGGAGGGACTCGAACCTTTGACTATTGATTTACTTCAAATTAGTCTCCAAAACCTTCTATTGGCGGGATTAATGAAAATGATAAAAAGTAAAAAAGCGTAAAAAAACACTAAATAAATTGAAAAAACCGGCAACGAAACCGGCAACGCATTGAATTAATATTTACTTTTGCTGCATTGTTCAACCAACTAACATTTACAGCAATGGCAAAACCTAAATTTCAGCTGAGAACCCCAGCGGCAACCTCCCCCACATTGATACTTTTGATCTATCGTTTCGGGGATGAAAAATTTGTTTACAGCACCGGCGAAAGCATCCATCCGGATAATTGGGATAAAGCGACCATGAGGGCAAAAACCAACCTCAAAAGCAACCCAACGTTATTGACTGCGAACAAAGAGACCAACCTCCAATTGGATAGATACCAACTAAAAATCACCGAGATTTTAGCAAGCCTGAAAGCAACCAACCAACCCCCCTCTATTGAGTTGTTGCGTTCTGAGATGGATAAGGAGTTTTTAAAAGATACCCACCCCCGGCGAGTTGCCGAGGAGGTGAAAAAGCTCACCATGTTACCATGGATTGACAATTGGATTAAGACCGTGAAACACACCAGGGAAACACCACCCCGGCCAATCAAGCCCAGAACCGTGAAGAAATACGAGGCCACATTGAAAATATTGCAATCGTTTGCCAGTGATAAGCGGAAGGGAAAGTTAGACTGGGATGGTGTTGATATGGATTTCTATTTTGATCTCACCGAGTACCTCCGGGATAGTTACAACCACACACAAAACACAATTGGAAAGCACATCACCATAGTAAAGTTGTTCCTTAGGGAGGCGGTTGATGCGGGAGTAACCACCAACCTAATCCATGAAAACCGGAAATTTGCAGCACCAAAGGAGGCAGTTGAACATATTTACCTAAATGAGGCAGAGTTGGAGTTGATAACCAAGTTGGATTTAAGCCGCAAACCTTCATTGGATAGGGTGCGGGATTTGTTCCTTATTGGTTGTTATACTGCATTGAGGTTTTCAGATTTCACAGTTTTAAAACCTGAAAACATAATCACCACCTCCACCGGCGGCCGGGCGTTGAAAATTAACACCTTCAAAACCTCCCAAACGGTTGTTGTACCGATCCACCCCACAGTTGAGGCAATACTCCAAAAGTATGAAAACAACCTCCCGAGGGCAATATCCAACCAGAAAATGAATGAGTACCTCAAAGATATTGGAGAGGCGGCAGAACTTAAAACACCGGTTCAGATAACCGAAATCATTGGCGGCAAACCGGTACAAACCAGCGTTCCTAAATATAAGAAGATAAGCAGCCACACAGCCCGCAGATCGGCAGCAACCAATATGTATTTGGCCGGGATACCATCCATCTCAATTATGAAAATCACCGGCCACAAAACCGAGAGCGTTTTTATGAAATACATTTGCATTGATGCGGAGCAAAACGCAAACCTAATGATGCAGCATGAATATTTCAGGCCAAAGATGAAAGTTGTTTAAACCTCTTAAATTGTTCAACCAATGAACCTAAAGACATATCAAGACTCAAGGACTTTTGAAGAAAAAACTGGTTTAAATTACAAAGAACTATTGACCGCGTTAAAAGGCGATAAAACTGGAGATAATTCGACAGACCAGAAAGATATTAAGCCTGAACCAGACCATCATTTCTTTGATGTTCTTCAAGAGTTTCCAAAAATCAATCATATCCAGGAATTTGTACGAAAGTTGTTTTGCTTGTATTTTCTTCACAAAACCTTGCCTTTCCCGCCAGCTGATATGGAAGAAATTGCTTGGGGATTTAGTGTCGAACAATTCTGTAAACACCACGAGGTTGAAAAAAGAGACTTTGATAAAATTGCTTCAGAAAGCTACACCCTATTAGAAATTGAGAAAAGAGAATGGCAGGTTGACAAGTTCAGAGATGAAGTATTAAAGCAAGTCGAGTTGTACCTGAAAAGCAAAGAAAACATAAAAGAACTCCCACCAATGCAGGAGTTATTCAGAAACATAGATTATTTCAATACAGTTATCTCAAGACTCAAAACAGAGGGGCATATCTCATTAGATAGGAAAACCGGCAAATGGCATTGGAGGGGATCGGTAAACCTGATGGGGGGATTGGCCTTTAAACTCGAGAAACACCACCGTTTACATTCCGATACTCTCACCAAGCAGGATATTGGCCGGATATTTTGCCGGTATTTCAACAGAAAGTGGAATGAAAAAGCGTTCCAACCCGGCCAATCTCAAACCCAGGCACATCATTTCAATTGGATAACTGATTTTTAGACGTAAAAAATGCACTCCACCGGTGTACTACCGGAGTAACCGGTACAAAATCAGCGTTTTTTTGATATATTCTTGCAGCATGTTTAATTTAATAAATCATGCTACATGGATAACATCATTTTACACTCTACCCCTGTGAGCGATTTTAAACTAATGATCGGGGAAATTGTCAGGGAGCAATTAAAAACCTACATCCCTAAACCAGAACAAAAAGCAACCTACCTCACTCGAAGCGAGGCAGCGTCAAAACTGCGGGTTGGCCTGTGCACTCTCGACAAATACGCCAAGGCCGGGATCGTTCAATCCTATCGGATAGGAGGCCGAATCAAGTACAAGTCGAATGAGTTGGAGAAGGCACTGGAGGCCGTGAAGAACGCCAAATACAAAAGGGGGTAATCATGGCCTGTAAAAACAATTGCCCCGCCTGTTCATGCAATAATGTTCAATGGCAGGCACTGAGGCAAGCCCTTCCACACTTCAAGCCAATCACCCTTGCACCTGATAAAATTGCCCTATTAGGCGCGAGGGTGGGGGTTACTCCCCAAAAGCTGCAACGGCTGATTGACAAGATTAACGGCATCGCAGCGAAGCCATTTCCGGAAAGCTCAAAGGAATAGCTATGATTGACTTCATCCGATTTGCTTTGCCTAAAAAAAATGTAGAGGCTTTTAGAAACCACCCTGAACTAACCGGATGGCAATTTAAAGTTAATGGGGATGGAAATGGAGACGTTGTCGCAGAGTACTCGAAATGGCCAACACCTAAAGACTACCTTCTTGAAATATCAATCATTCGCCCGGAGAAAAAACCCGCATACGTCAAAATCGAAGGAAGCCTGCACTATTTCCACAATGGCACAAAAGACAACAGCAACCAGTTCTCAATTCAACAACTTAAAGCAGCTATCAATAGCCTTGCACACAAATTTGATTTTGAACCAGCCGATGCGGTGCTGCGATGCTTTGAATTTGGCGTCAATATCATCACCCCTGACAGCCCAAAATCATTCCTGCAAGGTCTGGTAATGCACAAAGGAACTCAATTTACTAATAAGTCAGGCCGGAAAAAAAACTTCTACCACTGCGACCACAGCGCCAAAGTTGTCAAGGTTTACGATAAGGGTTTGCAGTTTACAGCAGGTAACATACTACGGTTTGAAATCAGATACAGGAAAATGCAGCCAGTGGCCAAACATGGGATTAAAACACTGGCAGACCTGATGGATAATTCTAAACTGAAAAAACTGGCCGTTGAACTTAATGACACACTGCTCGAACTGGTTGTTTATGATCATGGAATTGATGCAGCCAAATTTTCAGCAAAAATTCAAAACGACCTCCTTCAAGGACAACTTTACAGTTACTGGCAAAACATACCAAATCCGAACACAAAAAAAAGCAAGTTGAGGAAATTCAAACAACTTGTACTTAATTGTGCCGGTAAAAACATTCTGCAAACTCATTCTGATCTTTTGAAAAATCAAGTGAATGAACTTTTTAAAAGGAAGGATGAGAATACACTAAGTGCCCATTTAATTAATGGTCAATATGGGTGTAAAACACTTATCCCCCAAAAAGGGGAAAAGGACTGTAATACAGCTAATGTTGATAAATCAAACTTCACCCAAATTGCCCATTATAAAGAGGAAATTAGGGTGAAACCTGAAAATGAAGGTTTGCCAGAAATTTCAACACAAACGTCCGCCCCATTAATCACACCGACAGAAACCACTATTGCGCCCATTCCAAAGCCTGCGATCAAATTTGATCAATCACTGACCGATAGACAAAAAAGTCCATTGAGAATCAAACAACCGGACAGAGAAATGAGCTGGTCTAAATAAACTGGACAGAAAAAGACTACTTTTATAATTTAATTTCTGTCAAGATGAAAAGAACAAGAAGAACATTTAGCTCAGAGTTCAAAGCCAGAGTGGCTCTAGAAGCTGT
>Ga0116204_1000390_pt1 | contig 24904 bp, 24 predicted proteins | sample LakKivwa52mmetaG_FD_94481 | JGI IMG/M metagenome (GOLD analysis project Ga0116204, IMG submission 94481) | Anoxic lake water microbial communities from Lake Kivu, Rwanda to study Microbial Dark Matter (Phase II) - Lake Kivu water 52m metaG | ecosystem: Environmental > Aquatic > Freshwater > Lake... | reverse complement strand
GTCTTGCTTTGAAAGATTTCTAATAGCTGCAATAATTGGTGTCAAACTATCCATGTGATCTTGTATTATTACGCAAAGGTAATCTATTTTTTGAATAACAACATTTATTTATATCAGAGCCATTTTGATGTATTTCATTTATGGCAGATTTATCAGCAGGAAAATCTTTTCCATCAACCAAAAAGCCGAAGTTCCGGCAGTTACAATGAATGATGGGTTTGATTATGTGCCCACCAAAAAAGAGATCATTTTCGGGCATCATTTTACTTCGATTGCGGGCACGGGACCGATCGTTGGTCCTGCGATTGCGATTATCTGGGGTTGGGTTCCAGCGGTGATCTGGGTTTTTATTGGCAGCATCTTTATCGGTGCAGTGCACGATTTCGGTGTTCTGATTGCTTCGATGCGTAACAGGGGACTTTCGATTGCCGAAATAAGCGGGATCTACCTTAACCGGAATACCAAAATCCTGTTTTTCATCATCGGAATTCTTGAATTATGGATTTTCATTGCGATTCTCGGGCTGGTGATGGCCATCATCTTCGATATGTACCCCGGTTCAGTTGTTCCAATTTGGCTCGAAATACCGATCGCCGTCTGGCTGGGCTACATGGTTTACAAAAAAGGCAAAAATTACATGATGCTGAGCATCCTTGCAGTGGTGGTAATGTACGTAACGGTGATTTTTGGTAATTATGTACCCATCCGGATTACTGAAATAGCAGGAATTCCGGCCACAGGCATCTGGACAATTATTTTGCTGATCTATGCTTTTGTTGCATCTGTGATTCCCGTGACTACATTACTTCAGCCGCGGGATTTTATTAACTCGCACCAGCTAATTCTTGCCATGGGTTTATTAATAGTAGGCATACTCTTCACCTCCTTCAAAACATCCTTCGGGTTTGTTGCCCCGGCCATCAATGCTGCACCGGCTGACGCACCGCACATCTGGCCATTTTTATTTATTATCATTGCGTGCGGCGCAGTTTCAGGATTTCATGCAATAGTTTCGTCGGGAACTTCGTCCAAACAGGTAGCCAACGAGAAAGATGCCCTGTTCGTGGGTTATGGGGGCATGCTCACCGAAGGACTTCTGGCGGTTATAGTTATCGTGGCTGTGGCAGCCGGAATAGGTTTGGGCTATCAGGCAGATGGGGAATTACAAACCGGAATTACGGCATGGAACAGCAATTACAGTTCGTGGGCGGCTGCCTCCGGGATGTCATCAAAGATCAACGCTTTTGTGGAGGGATCAGCCAATATGATAGCCTTTACTGGCATACCCAAAACCATCGCGCTTGTCATAATGGGAGTTTTTGTGGCCTCTTTTGCCGGCACCAGCCTGGATACATCAGCCCGTTTGCAGAGGTTTTTCTTACAGGAACTTTTTGGAAAAAGTCCAAAAAGCCCTTTCCGAAACAAGTATTTTTCCACTTCCGTTGTTATCCTGAGCGCTGCTGCACTGGCTTTTATTACGGGCGCTGATGGTAAAGGAGCGCTCACGCTCTGGCCGTTATTTGGCATTATCAACCAGGTGCTTGCCGCGCTGGCGTTGATTGTGGTTACGATCTATCTCCGCCGTAAAGGCGGACGCAAATGGATCATTGCAGGCATTCCGGCTATTTTTATGGGAATCGTCAGCTTGTGGGCAGCTGTGCTGAATCAGATCAGCTGGAACCAGGAACACAATCTATTGCTGGTGGTCGTAAACGGAATAATCATTTTGCTTTCAATAGGAGTAATTATCGAAGGGATTCGCTTCTTTTTTATGCGGAATCAGCAGCCCGGACTGAATTAAAATCAGAACCAGAAGGCTTGAGAAGCATGTTTTACATGAAATCATCAGGGCGACACTACCCAGCCGGATTCCGGAAAGATCCTCCGAAAAAAGTATCTTTGCGGCAAAAACAACAACATCTGGTTTAAGCAAATTCATGGAAATTTTAGCAATAAAACAACGATTTGGAATCATCGGAAACGACCCGAAACTCAACCGCGCCATTGATATTGCCCGGCAGGTGGCCGCAACCGATCTCACCGTTTTGATAACCGGCGAAAGTGGCACGGGTAAAGAGGTTTTTCCACAGATCATACATCAGCTCAGCGCCCGTAAGCACAAACCCTACATCGCGGTAAACTGCGGCGCAATCCCCGAGGGAACCATTGATTCAGAATTGTTTGGGCACGAAAAAGGCTCATTTACAGGCGCTCACGAAGCAAGAAAAGGCTATTTTGAAGAGGTGAACGGAGGAACAATTTTTCTCGACGAAGTTGCTGAGCTGCCTTTATCAACCCAGGTAAGATTGTTGCGCGTGCTCGAGACCGGCGAGTTTCTGAAAGTTGGCTCATCCAAAGTATTGAAAACAGATGTCAGGGTGATTGCTGCGACCAACGTACAGATTCCTGATGCCATTCAGCGCGGCAAATTCAGGCAGGATCTCTATTACAGGCTCAATTCCGTCCCGATACAGATGCCGCCGCTCAGGGAGAGGAAAGAGGATATCCATTTGCTCTTCAGGAAGTTTGCCAGCGATTTTGCCGAAAAGTATCGCATGCCGGCACTTCAGCTCACCGACGACGCTGTAGTTTTGTTATCAAATTACCGCTGGGACGGCAACATCAGGCAATTGAAAAATATAACCGAACAAATTTCCATCATCGAAAGCGAACGCATTATTAATCAGGTTACGCTACAAAAATACCTTCCTAAATCGGCGGCTTCGACTCTTCCCGTAATCTATTCAAGAGATGAATTTAACCACGATCTGACCGACAGAGACATCCTCTACAAAGTATTGTGGGATATGAAAAAAGACATCACCGAATTGAAAATGACGATGGATAGGCTGCAAAAAGGTGACGAACACAAGCATTTAACCGACACCGAGCCTCTGGTAATCAAGAAGTTCTACAATGATATTGCCAGCGATGTCAGAGAATATGACGACACCGAACTTGCTGAGGAAGACTACGTGCAATTGGCCGAAGACGCTGAAAATGTGCCGGAACAGCCCGAGGAGTCGCTTTCGATCGAAAAAAATGAGATTGAAATGATTAAAAAAGCGCTGGCACGCCACCAGGGAAAAAGAAAAATTGCGGCCAGGGAGCTTGGAATTTCTGAACGTACGCTGTACAGAAAAATCAAGGAATACAATATCAACTAAATGGGAATGAGGATAATATCTCTCAAAATTGCCGTGATTGCCATGCTCATCGTTGCATTGACAGCGTGCAGGGTTAGCTATTCATTTACTGGGGCTTCGATTCCGGCAAGTGTTAAAACCATCCGGATTGATAATTTTCCCAACAACGCCATGCTTGTAAACCCTGTTCTGAGTCAGGAACTGACCGATGCCCTGCGGAACAAGTTTCAGTCGCAAACCAGTTTAATCATCGTAAATCAGGGTGGCGACCTTGTGATTACCGGCGAAATAACCGATTACAATACCCGTCCAACAGCCATTCAGTCCAATGACGTGGCTGCCCTGAACCGACTTACGATTTCGGTAAAAGTGACCTTTGTGAACAATGTTGACAATACTCAAAGCTTTCAAAACCAGGTATTTTCGAGGTACGAAGACTACCCCAGTTCACAGGATCTGGTGAGCGTGCAGGATGTGTTGGTTAAACAAATCAACGAATACCTTGTTGAAGACATATTCAACAAAACTGTTGTAAACTGGTGATTGACAGGAATTTGAACCAAACGTTAATTTTAATTTTCCAATGGCATTAATCAGACCTCTAAACGGAATTACCCCAAAATTTGGTGAGAATTGCTTTTTTGCCGAAACAGCCGTTGTCGTTGGCGACGTTGTGATGGGCGACAATTGCAGTGTTTGGTACAACGCCGTTATCAGGGGCGATGTGCATTATATCCGCATCGGGAACCAGGTGAATATCCAGGACGGCGCAATAATTCACAGCACCTACAAAGTAGCCCCGGTCAACATCGGCAATTTTGTGTCCATTGCACACAACGCAATTGTCCATGGCTGCACGATTCACGACCATGTGCTGATTGGCATGGGGGCGATCGTGATGGATGGCGCGGTGATTGAGAGCAATTCGATAATAGCTGCAGGTGCTGTGGTTTCCAAAAATACTGTTGTAAAATCCGGCTCAGTATATGCCGGAGTTCCCGCCGTGAAAATCAAAGATATTGACATCAACCTGTCGGAAGGAGAAATACACAGAATAGCAGAGAGTTACACAAAATACGCTTCCTGGTACAAGGAATAGCGATTATGCTTCAACTTTTCAACAAAGCAAAAAACCCTGACCAGGAATCGCCTCGTCAGGGTTTTTGATTATCAGTACGTTGTATTGTTTAGAAGAGTTTGTTGATAAGGTCAACCACCCTTGCTGAATAACCCCACTCGTTGTCGTACCAGGCAAGTATCTTGGCAGTTTTGCCAATTACCATGGTGCTGGATGCATCAAAAATAGAGGAGTGTGGGTTGTGGATGATGTCAACCGACACGATTTCATCTTCGGTATATTCGAGAATTCCTTTCATCGGACCTTCTGCGGCTTCTTTGATTGCGGCGTTGATTTCCTGCTTGGTAGCTTCAACTTTCAGGTTAACAACGAGGTCAACGAGCGATCCGGTTGGAGTGGGAACGCGGACGGCAAGGCCATCGAGTTTTCCGTTGAGTTCAGGGATTACTTTGCCTACTGCCTTTGCAGCGCCGGTGGTTGTTGGGATCTGCGACAAGGCAGCCGAGCGGGCGCGGCGAAGATCGCTGTGAGGAGCGTCGAGGATCACCTGGTCGTTGGTGTAAGCGTGGATAGTGGTCATAAAACCACTTTCGATACCAAACCTGTCGTGCAGAACTTTTGCAACGGGAGCCAGGCAGTTGGTGGTGCAGGATGCGTTGGAAATGCACTGGTGCGAATCCTTGAGATCTGCGTCATTAACGCCAAGCACAATGGTAGCGTCAATCTGGTCTTTCGAAGGAACGCAAAGGATTACTTTTTTTGCGCCATTCTTAAGGTGATCGCCATATCCGCCTTTGTTGCTTTCGCGTGAGCGGAAAACACCGGTACCTTCAACTACTACATCAGGGGTAACTGACCAGGGGATGTTGATGGGCATTCTTTCGGCAAAAACCGGGATTTTCTTCCCGTTGAGGATAATATTGTTTTCGTCAAATTCAACTTTACCGTTGAATTTACCCTGGGTAGAGTCATATTTGAGCAAGTGAGCTAAAACCTTTGTGCTGGTGAGGTCGTTAATACCGACAATTTCCATATTATCTCTCTCCATGGCGATCTTCAGAACGTTTCTTCCAATACGGCCAAATCCGTTAATTCCAATTTTAATCTTTGTCATACTTGTTTTGATTTTAAAATTCAGTGCAAAATTACATTTAACAGCTGAATAACTACTTATGCAAGGTTTTGTTATCCACCTTAAAACTTTTAACAGGAAATTAATATCACTAATCATCTAACTGATTAACAGTTGTTTATATTTCATATTAATTTCAAATCAGGCTGATAATCAGGTAATATTGATCATTTCCCGAAAAGATTGATTCCCGAAACTCAACTCGGGTTTTTGGTTTAATTTTACCCTCTGTTAAACATCATCAATCATGAAAGATCAACAAACAGCCCTGTTGAGGCAACAAATCGAAAAACTCAGCCAGAAGAAATTTGACCTGAATGCCTGGAAAAAACAAACAATGATGATGCTTGTATCCATTTTCGGTGAAGAAAGTCAAAAAGTAAAGGAGATCGGCAAACTTGAATATGAGTACAATAGCTGGTCGTTGCGCGACAATACCGGGTTTAATGCTTACGAAGAAGGATGTAAGAAAACCGGCAGAGCGATTCTCGAAGCTTCGATCAGCGAGATCGAACTTGCAGACGCTGATATCCGGGCTGAAAAGAAGGCTCCTGCAATGGATACGGGCTTTGTGCTGGATGCGCTTCAGGAAGAGTTGAAGGGTTCGCAGTTCAAAAGTCTGCTTAAAATTCTCAAAAGCGACAGCATTAAGGATGAGAAAGAGCGCAAGGTGGCTGAAATCCTGCAGGAACTTGGCCCGCAGACTACGGTTTCGATCCTGAAAAGTATTCTTATGAATGAGGGATTTAAGACCGGTTTGCCAGATTAAAAAGCCCTGAAATCAAGCTGCCCGGGAATTAAAGAAAATGCCCCGCCATTGGTTTTTTTGTTACTTTTGCGCCCACTTTTTTCAAAACGGACAAACTGACAAATCAATGGTTTCCAGATACAAAGAATACAACAATTTAAGTTTAACCCAAATTGACAAGGAAATCCTCGACTATTGGAAAACGAACGACATTTTCCATAAAAGTCTGAAGAACCGCGACGGTCATGAGAGCTTTGTCTTTTATGAAGGTCCCCCATCGGCCAATGGCATTCCGGGGATCCACCACATGATGTCGCGCGCCATCAAGGATATTTTTTGCCGCTACAAAACACTGAAAGGCTACCATGTAGCCCGCAAAGCCGGCTGGGACACACACGGTTTGCCCATCGAAATTGCCGTTGAAAAAACGCTGGGAATCACTAAAGATGACATCGGGAAAAAAATCTCGGTGGACGAATATAACCGGGCGTGTCGTACGGAAGTAATGAAATACAAGGACTTATGGGATGATCTGACCATAAAAATGGGTTATTGGGTTGACCTGAACGATCCTTACATCACCTTCGAAAACAAATACATCGAAAGCGTCTGGTATCTGCTGTCCAAACTTTACGAAAAAGGACTCCTCTACAAGGGCTACACCATACAACCCTACTCGCCGGCAGCAGGCTCAGGATTGAGCACTCATGAGCTGAACCAACCGGGCTGTTACCGCGATGTGAAGGACACATCAATCACGGCTCAATTTACGGTTATCAGGGATGAAAAATCGGAATTCCTGTTCAATAGCGGCGCCGATCAGGTTTCAATCCTTGCCTGGACAACCACGCCCTGGACTTTACCCTCAAACACAGCTTTGGCTGTCGGGGCAAACATCACCTATCTGAAAATCAGAACTTTCAATACATACACCGGACTGCCAATTACGGTCGTGCTTGCCAAAGACCTTTTGAACAGCTATTTCAACGAAAAAGCAAAAGATATCCCGCTCTCCGATTACAAACCCGGCGACAAGCTGATTCCTTTTATGATTGAGGATGAATTTACCGGCAAAAGCCTCGAAGGTATCCGTTACGAGCAACTCATTCCCTGGATAAAGCCGGATGGCGACGCTTTCAGAGTTATTACCGGCGATTTTGTAACCACCGAAGATGGAACCGGCGTGGTACACATCGCTCCTACTTTTGGGGCTGATGATGCCCGTGCTGCAAAACATTCGGGAATTGCTCCGCTGATTCTGATTGACAAAACCGACAGCAAACGACCGATGGTTGATCTCAAAGGTCGGTTTTTCCTGATAGAAGAACTGGATGAGAATTTTGTCAAAAACTTTGTCAATGTTCCGGCTTACAGCGAGTTTTCGGGGAGATATGTGAAAAATGATTTTGACCCTGCAGCAACCGATGACAGTCCGATCCTCGACGTTGACCTGTCGGTAATGCTCAAGCAGGCCAACAAAGCCTTCAGGATCGAGAAATACGTTCACAACTATCCACACTGCTGGCGAACCGACAAGCCGATCCTTTATTATCCGCTCGATTCGTGGTTTATCAAAACAACAGACTACAAAGAGAGGATGATCGAGCTAAACAACACCATCAACTGGAAACCCAAATCAACCGGTAGCGGCAGATTTGGCAACTGGCTCGAAAACCTTGTTGACTGGAATCTCTCCAGGTCGAGGTTCTGGGGAGTTGGGCTTCCCATCTGGACTACCGATGACCGCAAGGAACAAATCTGCATTGGCTCGGTGGCTCAGCTAAAGGAGGAAATTACCAAAGCCATTGACGCCGGCGTAATGTCCTCAAATCCTTATGAGAGTTACGTTCCGGGTGATAATTCTTCGGAAAATTATGAAAAGTTCGATCTCCATCGGCCTTACATTGATGATATTGTACTCGTTTCAGAAAGCGGCCGCAAAATGTTCCGCGAGCCGGATCTGATTGACGTCTGGTTTGATTCGGGCGCCATGCCTTATGCTCAGTTCCATTATCCTTTTGAGAAGGGAGATCATCTTGCCGATTATTTCCCCGCCGACTTCATTGCCGAAGGAGTGGACCAGACCAGGGGATGGTTTTTCACCCTGCACGCCATCGGTACCATGATTTTTGATTTGGTAACTTACAAAACCTGCGTTTCAAACGGCCTTGTTCTGGATAAAAACGGAAACAAAATGTCGAAACGGCTGGGTAACGCAGTAGATCCATTCGAAACCATTGCAAAATATGGCGCCGACGCCACCCGCTGGTACATGATTACCAACGCTCAGCCCTGGGATAACCTGAAGTTTGATGCTGATGGGATTGTTGAAGTCCAGCGCAAATTTTTTGGCACTTTGTACAACACTTACGCATTTTTTGCCCTCTATGCCAATATTGATAATTTCCGTTACGATCAGGAAGAGGTGCCGCTGGATCAGCGTCCTGAGCTGGATCGCTGGATTTTGTCAGAACTGAACACGCTCATAAAAACCGTGGACGAAGCATTTGATGACTATGAACCCACCAAAGCAGGCCGTGCAATTGCCCATTTTGTTGATTACAAGCTGAGCAACTGGTATGTTCGCTTGTCACGCCGTCGTTTCTGGAAAGGCGAAATGTCCACCGACAAAATCGCCGCTTACCAGACCCTCTATAAATGCCTTGAAGCGATTTCGGTGATGATTTCACCCATCGCACCCTTCTTTTCAGAAAGACTTTTCCTTGACCTGAACCAGGTAACCCATCGCTATAATGTTGAATCTGTTCACATTATGGACATGGTAAAAGCGGATGAATCGTTCATCAACAAAGACCTGGAAGAGAAAATGGAATTAGCGCAGCAAATCACCTCGATGGTGCTCTCGCTGAGAAAAAGCACCAAAATCAAGGTGCGTCAGCCTTTGAATAAAATTATGATTCCGGTGTCTGATCCACACATCAAATCACAGATCGAAGCCATCGAAAAACTGGTGCTGGCCGAAGTTAATGTGAAATCTCTGGAGTTTATGACCGACGATTCAGGCATGCTGGAGAAGAAGCTCAAAGCCAACTTCAAATCATTGGGACCAAGATATGGCAAACAAATGAAGCAATTGGCTGCTCTGCTTGCGGGATTTACCACAGCCCAGATCAACCAGCTGGAAAAAGCCGGCAGTTACCATTTGACCATAGACGGCGAGGATATCGAAGTCCTTCTTGCTGATGTTGAAATCATTACACAGGACATTCCAGGCTGGCTCGTTGCATCCGAAGGCAATCTTACCGTGGCTCTCGACATCACCCTTACCGAAAATTTGCGCGACGAAGGCATTGCCCGCGACCTGGTTAACCGGATTCAAAACCTGAGAAAAGAGCAGGAATTTGAGGTAACCGATAAGATTTTCCTGAAAATTGAGCGCAATGAGAAAATTTTAAACGCTATTGAAAAGAATTTCAACTATATTTGCTCCGAAACCCTGGCGCTATCCCTCGACCTTTTAGAAGTGATCAATGATAGTAAAGGAGTGGAGGTGGAACTTGGCGATGAGATCAGTGCCAAAGTCCTGGTCGAAAAGGCAAAGTAAGCAAACAATAATAAATAAAATAAGGAGTATTAATCTTTTTAAAACAGAGAATTATGGGAACAAACAGAATGGACAGCAATGCTCCCGAGGTTGTCAAAACAAGGTACAGTCAGGAGGAACTTGAAGAGTTCAGACAGATCATTTTGGAAAAACTGGAGAAGGCACGTGCCGATTTAGCTTTGCTTACCGAAGCCTACAGCAACAATAACGAACACGACACCAACGATACTTCGCCGACTTTCAAAGTGCTCGAAGAGGGTTACAATGTGCTGTCGAAAGAAGAGAACAGCAGACTTGCCGCCCGTCAGCAGAAATTCATTTCGAATCTCGAAAGCGCCTTGATACGGATACAGAACGGCACTTACGGAATTTGTCGCGCAACGGGTAAACTGATAGCCAAAGACAGGCTGAAGAGTGTTCCTCACGCTACTTTAAGCATGGAGGCCAAACTGACTCAATACCAGACGCGCAAATAACTTGTCACAAGATCAGGACTTTTGTCGTACAAAACAAATTTTTCCGGCAATCCGAAACTATTCAAAGGGTTGCCGGTTTTACTATTATTGATTAAATGACTTCATTACCGTGTGGAAAAAATCGCTGATTATCATTTTCCTGATTTTAATCGTTGACCAGGTTTTTAAATTCTGGATCAAAACCAATATGACCCTTGGCCAGGAGTTTCACATTCTGGGAGAATGGTTTATCCTGCATTTCACCGAAAACGAAGGAATGGCCTTCGGGTTTTCGTTTGGCGGTGAATTCGGCAAACTGGTGCTTAGCCTTTTCCGGATCATCGCAGTAGTGATTATCTTCTTCTATCTAAGGGATATAATCCGAAAAAAAGAGCATCCCGGATTGATTATCAGCATTTCGCTGATACTTGCCGGCGCCATCGGGAATATCATTGACAGCGCCGTTTACGGGCTAATTTTCAGCAATTCCTCCTACCATACCGTTGCTACTTTTCTTCCCGAAGAAGGAGGATACGGCACCTTTTTGCATGGTAAAGTGGTGGATATGCTCTATTTCCCGATCATCGAAGGGCATTATCCTGAATGGTTTCCTTTCTGGGGAGGAGAGGATTTTATTTTCTTCAGACCGGTTTTCAACATCGCCGATTCTTCGATCACCACAGGTGTTATGATACTTATCGTCTTTCAGCGGCTCTTTTTCCCTGCAAAAAAGGAGGAAGAGTCTGCCATTCAGAAGGATGAAGAACTGACTTCCCCAAAACAAGAAGAAAACGCTGACACACCCGCCTCTTTGTGATTCGTCGTTAAAACTTTATCCTTAACTGCGCTTTGATTTCGGTGTAGGTGTTCCCGTCTATTTCGGTTGTACCGCTGCCAATGGTCGTTTTATTGCTGTAATAGGCCTGCGAAAGTCGTAGCCAAAAGTCAATATTTCGGGCAATGTCGTACCTGAGCATAACGTAAAACCGGCTCCCTTTGTAGTAATAGGCCGGGATTGAAAATACATAAAGCAGGTCATTTTCGTAAGCATAAATCCGCTCGTCGTAGCTGTCGGTGTCAAAAAGAGCATAGCGGAACGTGACGTCGTAAGGCTTTGCAGGCGGCTGGAATATGAAATCCTGATAAATCAGAAAACCGCCCTGATAATTTTTATCTGGCTGTTTATACCTGAGAAATTCTAACCTGTTTTTCAGGATAATATCCTTTGTTGCCTGATAAGCGATGAAAAACCTGAAACTCTCCTTGTGTGTTTCTCCCACTTTGGCCGTCACCAGGTCGCCTGATTCGTTCAATTGTTTTTGCTTTGAACGATAGCGGAAATACATGTCGAGCCGCCGGTTAGGATGATAATCGAGTTGAGCCAGAAATTCCTTCCCATTAGAGGGAGCATCAATCCGGTAGCGCAACCAGGGTGAAGAGAACATATCGGTATATCCCCTGAAAGTCCAGTTGCGGTGCAGATAAACCAATAAGCCTGCAAACAAACCCCTTTCATTCTGATTGCTGCTGTTTTCAGCAATGGCATTGCTGTAGAGATTTTGATAATCAACGTCAAAATTCCGGTAATAGGCTGACAGTGAAACAGAAGGATGCAGCGAGGCCTGGAATCCGGCCAGGTATGCCTTCCCGCCATTTTCGCTTCCCGAGGCTTCAGCAAAAAAGTTGAAGCGGTTCAGAATGAAGTTCACATCGAAACCATAATTGAAATTTTCTGTTCCGCGGAATTCGTATTTCCGATAGAGTTGATCTGGTACTCTTATGGGTTTATCGTACAAGGTTTTAAAAGCAGTGGCGCCGGCCTGAAACTTACCCACCCGGTAGCGGATGTTTCCACCATAAAGTGTTTCATGGATGGCTTTTTTATTGGCGACTTCGGTGGGGGTGCGATGGTAGCCGGTTTCCTGCAGCGAAGTAACAAACTGTTCCTCCTGGCTTATCGTATCAGCAGTTTCAAGGTTGGCATCAATATTTTTTGTAGAATAAAATCCGGTAATCCTGAAATCCCTGATAGCATAAGTAACCGCTGTTCCACGCAAATAGCGGTTTTCGTTTACCGAAGTATTTGGTCTGATCCTTCGCTGATTTTTCATAACGCCAAATGCATCAGGAGACTTCCCGAAGGATAAACCCGTCCAGAGAGTAAGTCCCTGGCCAAATTCAAGCTGGTAATCACCCACAACGAACTGGTCAATACCGGCAAACTCGCTTAACATGATAAAACCTGAATAAAAATCAAACCCATTGGGTTGCGAGCCCTTGAAGAATTCCTCACCAGGATCCTTTTCGGCAGTTAGTCCAATCCTTACTTTGTTGAAGTAATTGAATCCATAGCGCAGGTAATACCTGTCGGGACTGCCCAGAAAATAGCTGCTGGGTTTGGCATATTTCACCGAATCAGGAACATCGGCGTATCCGGCCTGTTTTTCCAAAACACGGGTATATCTGAGGAAGAGGTCGCTGCGCCCATACCTGAAAACATCCGCCATCCTGACTGATACCTTAGGTTTTTCAGGCGCTACCGAAATCATTGGCTCGAGGAATTCGATCAGTTCTCGGTCAAATCCATCAATTGCCATCAACTCAGAGATAGTCGCAAACTGCCCATAAACATTCCGGTATTCGACAATCTTGTGGATTTGCAGTTCACTCAGAAAAATCAGCTTTTTCATCTGGTCGAAAGTGGCGTAGTTCAGGTTGAGCGGGTTGTCGAGAAAAAAGTAGAGATCTTCCAGCAGATCAGTGTAATCATGTTGTTCATCAGTTTGTTCGGCGATCTCTTCCAGTTTACTCATCAGCAGTTCGCGATATTCGGGCGAAATAGGCGCCTGTTGCGAAAACCCGAAGGAAGTAGCAAAAAACATCACCAATATCAACGTTAATACATTGATAACATGATGTTTATGTAGATTAATATGGTTCTTATCCGGCTTCATTTCTTACTATTGAAAAAATAGACTGCCGAAAATTGCGGCGAAAAACCCAACACTTCATGTATCGAGGAGGCAAAATCAATTTTGAACCGGTTGAGATTAATGCCAAAACCAAAGGTGTACTGCCCTGGATTGGAAGAAAAGCCTCCCCTGACATAGATTTCATCAATTATCCTGTATTCTGCACCAAACCTGAGCGAAGGATCAAAATCGGTCTCTTTTTCTGCTTCTATGGTAAGCGTAACTGTGCGATCGAAACTGTAAGCAGCGCCAACCCGCAGCACGGCCGGAATACGCTCATCTGCATATTCAACAAATTTTGCGTGGATCGGGTTGAAAACATGCGCACCAAGAGTGAGGTTAGGGTTGATTTTCGACATCAGTCCAGCCTCAAAAGTAACCACTCCCTTTTTGCCATATTCATTTCCCAGACCGGTGTGCAAGTAATCCAGCTGCAAACCCGCTGAAAAATAATCACCAAATTTCCTTGCATAACCAAGGCCAATTTTGCTTTCGTTGAACAATTCATATCCGAAGTAAGATATTTTCAGGCCAAAAACTCCATCGCCAACTGGTAATACTGCACCACCGGTTCTTAAACTCATCTCCTTCACCAAAAACCGGTTCTCGAAATAAAAACCCGCAGCAGGTTGGTTGAAAAATGCCATCCCGGCCTGATTGTTTTGCAACGACCAGAAATCCGCCAGAGCAACCGAAGCGTTCCCCATGGCGGCTGAACGGCCTCCTTCAGGCGTGTTGTTGTATCCAGACGAAAATAGCGGGACAAATAAAAGGATGATAAGAAATGCGGGTAAAAATTGCTTCATAATTTTGGATTTAATTGATAATCAGACATCTCAAAAACCATGGTTGGTCTTTTCACATCCGATCACAAAGTTAAAAATTCGGGACATTGGTAATCATTTTTTAAGAATTTTTTTTCAGATCAAGCCCATTCCCCATTAAATTTGTTTGATGTAATAGCTTTCCAGGTAGTATCTAATTCAATTCGGGGAGTATGTTCAATCCTTGGTTTTTCTTTTCTTTGTGCAATCAATCGTTGAAAATTTATGAGAAAATTAAATTTACTACTCTTCATCATACTTATTACCTGCACATTAGACGCGCAAACAAGGTACTTTCCTCCTGAATTTGAAAAACAGGAAGGTTTGTTGCTGACGTGGGACTACCACCCCCAACGCGACCCGGTGACTGCTGCAGTTGCCAAAGCCATTCAGCCTTCGGCAAAAGTCTGGATCATTTATTATCCCGGCCAGGCGCCGATGGATAGCGCCGAAATCAGGACATATCTGCGGAGTCAGGGTGTGCAGGATGAAAATGTTTACCTGATTCCCGGCTGGACGGAAACCCTGTGGATAAGGGATTACGGGCCATTTTCAGGTTATAATCTGCAAAACATACCACCAACCCGCTATTTCATTGATGCCGGGTACTCGGCCTATAATCGCCCTAAAGACGATTCAATCCCCGCACAACTCGGAAACCTTTGGGGAGTTCCAATAACCAACATACCGCTGCAGTTTGAAGGCGGAAATGTACTTTTTGATGGTACTGGAAGGGGTTGGGGCAGCACCCGGATTTTTGAACAAAACCCGGGCTACAGCCAGGCTCAGGTAAAAGAAATGTTGGAAGAATATTTTGGACTGGAGGACTTTATGTTCCTGCAAAAACTCACCAACAGCGGCGGCGGACAATGGGCTCACGTGGATATGTACATGAAAATCCTCGACAGCGAAACAATAATGATTTCGCAGTATCCCGACTATCTGCCCGATTATTTCCTTATCGAATCTTTTGCTTTAACATTGGCAAACATGACCAATTTCGACGGAGTTCCTTACCGGATAGTCCGTATTCCGGCGCCGCCGAAAGCCAATGGGACCTGGGCAACCACTCAGAATGATGAGATGCGCACCTACACCAACTCCATTATTATGAACGATGTAATTGTTGTCCCTTCGTACAATCTGCCCGAATACGATACCATTGCCAAACATATTTACCAGGAAAATATGCCCGGCTATCGCATCGAAATGGTGGATGCAACAGTACTCACCCCGCTTTACGGCGCTTTGCACTGCATAACCAAAGAGATTACGAAACCGGAATACCTGCGCATCAGGCACCACAAAATAACCGGCGAACTGACTTACACTAATCCTTACATGGTGATTGACGCCCGGATTGATTGCAACCTGACTGCCGACTCAACTTTTGTTTATTATAAATTTAATTCGCAATCCGGTTTCAGCAGAACACCCATGTCGCCCGGATGCCCTTATTATGTGGGAGTTATCAATGGGATTCAGCCGGATGATACCGTTCATTATTATATCTACACAGCACGAAACGGAGATGAAGTAGTGCTGCCGCCACCCGCACCTGAGGCGGTTTTTACTTTCTGGTTCAACCAGTCGGTCATGGTTAACGAAGCGATTTCAAAAACGAATAATTTGCAGATTTATCCCAACCCCAACGAAGGCCGTTTCAGCATTGTGAATCCTTACACTGACAGCAGTATTAATCTGATAATCAGAGATTTGTCAGGTATAAAAATAATTCAGAAAGCCATTGGGAAGGGAGTAAACTATTTGAATTTTGAAGATAAACTGGTTTCTGGAATTTATCTCATCACCATAGATGGTAATGGATTGCCACCAACAACCTCAAAGTTGATTATCAGAAAATGAGCTTTTGGGGTGTTACAGGTTTTAAAATCGAAAAATCTTTTCTACTGATGTCTACTTCAACCATGTGAACCATGCCGGTTTTCGAACTATCTGAAGAGCTGATTTTTCCGCATCCCACGCTGGCCGAGCCTGACGGTTTGCTGGCAATTGGCGGGGATTTGAGCGTTGAAAGACTTTTGCTCGCTTACGCCAACGGGATTTTTCCCTGGTATTCCGAATCTCCAATCCTTTGGTGGTCGCCAAATCCCCGGATGGTTCTGTTTCCGGAAAAATTCAAAATTTCTGACTCATTGAAGCAAACGATCAAAAAACAAAAATTCAAAATCACCTTCGACCGGGACTTTGCGGGTGTTATCAGGGCCTGCGCCGGTTCGAAGCGCCCGGATCAGGAAGGTACCTGGATCGTTCCTGAAATGCAAAAGGCATACATAAAGCTTCATAAAGCGGGTTTTGCCCATTCTGTGGAGGCATGGCAAAATGATCAACTGGCTGGCGGGCTTTACGGGGTTTCGCTGGGAAAAGCATTTTTCGGTGAATCCATGTTTTTCAGGATTCCCGATGCTTCCAAGGTAGCTTTGTATTGCCTGGTGGAAAGGCTGAAGAGTTGGGATTTTAAACTTATTGATTCGCAGCAGGATACGGCACACATGCGGAGAATGGGCGGAGAACCCATTGATTTGGAGGATTTTCTCCGCCACCTTAAAAATGCACTGAAACACTCAACATTTCAGGGAAAATGGAGTTAATATTTACTTTAATATATATAATCAACAATGAGCTTCGAGATTAAAGGAAAACTGATTGAAAAGTATGATTCGGTGCAGGTAACCGACCGTTTCAGAAAACGCGAATTTGTGATCGAATACCGTGAAAACCCCTCCGGTGATTTCACCGAAAATATCAAGTTTCAGCTTACGCAGGACCGCTGCGACACACTTGAGAACTTTCAAATGGGTGAAGAAATAAAAGTCCATTTCAACATCAGGGGAAGGCGTTGGGAAAAAGATGGACAGGTAAGTTATTTCAACAACCTGGAAGCCTGGAAGATAGATAGAATATCGGCGGCTGCTCCTCAGGAAATCGTCCCCGAGCATACTATGGAGGAAATCCCTCCGGAACCTTCGGATGATTTGCCTTTCTAAAGAGAAATTTTTTGGCAGGAATCATTTTTAGGGTGCCGGAGTGACTGAAATGAGGTCAGTTTAAGACTTGATTTCAACCTGATTTAGCCACCTTCCTTTGCCTGTTTGCGCCTTTGCGTGAAACTCAAAATCCTCGCTAAGATGCAGATCAAAGCAGAGATTTAACAGGTTTCTTCTTAATAATTATCCAAAAATCCCCAACATCACACCGCCATCAACACTAATCGTTTGACCGGTGATGTATCCTGAAAGCGGCGAAAGCAGCCAAACGGCTATTGATGCAAATTCCTCCGGTTCCCCCATACGGCCTACAGGAATATTCTTAATCAATTGCTGTTCAACTACCTGGTAATCCATTCCGGTTACCTCGCTCTTCTTTTTAATCACCCGCTTTACTGCTTCTGTATTATGATAGCCAGGCGAGAGGATATTTAAGGTAATACCATCACGCGCCACTTCCTGAGAGAGCGTCTTCACAAAACCAACAACGGCTGGTCTAAGTGAGTTACTCAGAACCAGATTTTCGACAGGTTGCTTCACCGATATACTCTCCACAAAAACAAGGCGGCCATATTTTTGCTCTCTGAGTTTTGGCATAAGCGATTGTGTTAAATCAACCTTCCACCGCAGAATATTTTTGTAAGCCGCATCCCAGTCATCCAGGTTTGTATCAAGAAATGATTTTGCCGGAGGCCCGCCAGCATTCACCAAAGCTCCATCCAGGTAGCGATCCCCAACAATCTCAAGAATATGAAACTTTGTCTCAGGCAGGGTGATATCAGCGGCTAAAATCTCCACCTGTTTAGGGTAATGAGATTTCAGTTCAGTGAGTTTATCGCTGTTACGGGCAATGGCCAGGATGTTTGCTCCCTCTCGCAGGAGTGTATTAGCCACAGCACCGCCAAACCCGGCTGTTGCGCCGCCAACGATGAAAAATCTGTTTTGAAGATGAAGTTCCATAAATAGCAGATTTTACTTTATGTATTTATCAATCAATTATTTGCCCTTCAACTGAGAAATCTGTGGATGAGGTAATTTTTATATTGACAAAATTCCCAATCAGGTTCTCATTCTCGGATTGGAACCGGCATACAATCTTGCCTTCGGTCAAGGCCGAAAGGAAGCCTACCTTGCGGTCGTGACCGGTTACCAGTACCCTTAAAGTTTTCCCGATCATCATCCGGTTGTGAGTTGCAGAGTGTCGCCGAAGATCATTGCTAAGCTGGTGGTAACGTTCTTTTTTAACTTCTTTGGGCACATCGTCAATCCAGCGCGAACTGGCAGCGCCCGGACGCTGAGAATATTGCGCAATGTAAGCCATATTGTAGCTAAACTCATCCATGATCCTGCGTGTATTTTCAAACTGCTCGTCCGTTTCGCCGGTGAAGCCCACAATAATGTCAGTAAATAATGTGGCCTTCGGGATCAATGCACGAATTGAAGCAACGATCTCCCTGTACTTATCCACGGTGTGTTTCCGGTTCATGCGGATCAAAACCTTGTCGTCGCCCGATTGTATCGGAAGGTGGATTTGTTTGGCCAGGCAATCATATCGTGAAATCACCTCGATTACCTCTGTGGACATATCGCGCGGATGCGGGGAGGTGAAATAGACCCAAAACTCTTTGCCTGACTCTTTACCAAACTCCCCAATCCTGCGCAGCAATTCAGGAAAAGTGATCTCCTCCCCTTTTTTGTCGAGGCCATAGGAATTTACATTTTGCCCAAGCAACGTGATGGATTTGTATCCCTCAGCAACAAGTCTTTTTACTTCGTCAATAATTTCGTTGGAATCACGCGAAACCTCACGACCCCGGGTGTAAGGAACAGCGCAAAATGTGCAGAATTTGTCGCAGCCATTCTGAATGGGTATAAATGCCTCAAAATCTGATCCGTAGTGCGGATTTACCTTCCAGAATGTATCAATGCTTTCGTTTTTGGGCATTCCGTTAAGATCACTAATCAAAGATGCCGGACTTACTACACCATACTCTCGAATCATATCAGGCAGTTTCTCCAACTCACTCATTCTGAAAATGATATCAAATAGTTTCAGAAATTTCTCCATATCATCGGGCAAAATGCACCCCGAAATAAAGGTAATCAGGCTTTTGCGGTTTTTCCACTTGTTCCATTTCTGTATCCGCGAATACACTTTATCAATAGCTTTTTGTCTGACAGAACAGGCCAGAATGCCCAGCATATTGGCATCTTCTTCATTGTCGGTCCAGGTGTAGCCGGTCTGGTTTTCGATAATAGTGCGCACGCGCTCACTGTCCGACATGTTCATCTGGCAACCCAGCGTGATCAAATGATATTTCATACTTAGAGCATTTTACCTTTTGCAAAGCCCTCAACATGAGTGCATTTAGCTTCGGAAATGATTTTAAAAACGACTAATGATTCAAAAAGCGGCAAAGATAGCATTAGCCAAACACAGCGAAAGGCAGTAATGTTTAGCCAAAAAGCGGGAAAAAGTTTTGAGAATTGCAAAAAAATGTACTTTTGCGGCGGAGAGTTGGCAGAGCGGTCGATCGCGGCGGTCTTGAAAACCGTTGACCTGCAAGGGTCCGGGGGTTCGAATCCCTCACTCTCCGCAAAATAACCAAAAGCCGTGTGAATTAACATTTTACACGGCTTTTTTCTTTTCTCAATCCTTTAAATCTTGAAATAGTCAAAGTAATTACTGGCTAACATAACTTCACAAATAGGTATGCTTGTAATGCATTTTGGGATTACTTAAAACAACATTCTTTGCTTGACAGAAAGATTAGCCATCTTCAAAAATGTATGAAAATTGTATGCAAAATAAAAAGGCTTACAGAGGAATCATCTGTAAGCCTTTGATTTTCAAGCTCCCCCTGTTGGATCCCGAATCACTTCGCACTCGGGACGACCCTCTGATTAATGCCGCACATGCGGCACTCTAACTAACTGAGACATTGCTCCATTTAATGGCTTATTCTGAATGAGATGCTCTAACAATTTCCGGCTTTGTTGCTTTTTAATGAAGAGTTCGATCTTCTGAGCTTCGCCCCGGTCATCTCCAGATTCAAAAACGGCTTTCAATTCCCACGGGCGATGTTTTGAAGTGTAGGTATTTCGCTCAGAATTGTTGTGCTCCTCAAAACGACGAAGATAGTCGTCGGTAAGACCGACATAGTATTTGTCGGCGGAAGATGAGTAAAGTATGTAGATGTAAAACATACCCGTAAAAATAAAAAAAGCCGACAAACTGCCGGCTTTTTAATTGCTCCCCCTGCTGGACTTGAACCAGCGACCCTCTGATTAACAGTCCTAAACCTACTGAATATCAATGTTTTGTGATTTTTGCTAATTATTAGACATTCAATCACTTAGAAATTTTATTTTTTCCTTTTTTTGCCGTTGTTTCGAGATATTTTATATTTTTGTGTTTCAAATCGTGTATCAAATTACCACCATTTGATACACACTAAAAACGAACGGCAATGAAAAAAACTGTAACCGCTGCAATTTACCTGGATACCAGGAGAGAAAAATCCGGGGGATACTATCCCGTAAAACTCCGGATCACTTATCAAAGGGAACGAAAGTATTTCCCATTGACCAAAACAGCCGTCAATGGTATGTTGACAAAGCTACAGGAATTTACCTACACCGGCTCCGGGGATTATTCAATTGATGAGGATTCATTCAATAAGGCAACTACAGCCAAACCACGTGGAAAATATGCTGAACTTGCTAAGGTGTTCAAACAGATCGTTACTGATGCTGATGATATCATCAAAGAAATGGAACATTTCAGTTTTGACCTATTTGGCGAAATTTACAGCCAGAAAAACTACAATGATGGGAATGATGTTTTCACTGCAACTGAAAACTACATACGGAAATTGAATGATGAAAACAGGATCGGAACTGCAATCAGTTATCAAACATCCCTGAATTCACTGAAAAGATTCCACCAAAAAAGCAACCTGCCATTTGATGCCATTACAGTTGATTTCCTGAAACGTTATGAAACTTGGATGATTGATGATGAGGGAAATGGATTAACCACTGTTGGAATCTATTTGCGGCAACTCCGATCAATTTTCAACCAGAAACCTGAGCAACTCAAAAACATTCCCTATCCATTTGGCCGGGGGAAATATGAAATACCATCACCACAAGGCAGGAAAATGGCATTGAGCGGAAATTCACTGCAGAGGATGTTCATTTATCAACCGGAAAATGAAAAGGAACAATATTTCCTGGATGTTTGGAAATTGCTCTACCTGTTGAGCGGAATCAATGTTGCTGATATTTCCCGGTTGAAATACGGCAACATATCACATGGATTCATCTATTTTCAAAGGCAAAAAACATCAAAAACCAATCGGAGCGGATCGGAAATCAAAATTTCCATCAATGATGATATTCGGGAAATATTTGAACGATGGGGGAACAAACCAATCAACCCGGAACAATATATCCTGCCAGTTTTGAATGATGATCTAAATCAGCTACAACAGAAAAAAGCAGTCCAGCAATTCACCAAACAGATCAACAAATATGTTGGCAGGATATCAGAACGGCTGGAAATCCCTATCAAAGTAACCACCTATTTTGCCCGACATTCATTTGCAACCCAACTGATGAGGCATGGAGCGCCAACCGAATTCATATCAAAGCAATTAGGCCATTCATCCCTGAACACCACCCGGAGTTATCTACATAGTTTTGAGGATAAACAACTGCAGGAATGGCAATCCAAACTAACTGATTTTTAAACCACAACCACAAAACAGAACGGCAATGAACGATTCATTCATTTCATCATTTAGAACACATCTCCGGGATTTGGATCAACTGGAAAACTATCATGTTGACCTATTGCACGAACTTAGGCAGGAAACAGCAACAGCAGTTGAAAAAGCAATCACAACCAATGCCAGGATTGGTGAATCAATGCTATTTGACAACCTGCAGGAATATTTTGAAACATACCACCATTCAGAAATCCTGCTGAAACAAAAGCATGGATATTTCAGGGAATCAATCAAAGACCATCCGGAAATGGAACATCATCTGGAAAACCGGATGAACCTGATCCAGGAATATTTCCACACCCTGACCGATGCAATTTCCGGCCTGATGGATATTGCACAGCTATATTTCCCGGATCGGATTCAGCATGTTGATTTCATCAAACTGATGGTGAAATATGGGATTGATTTCATTGAAATACCCGAAAGGCAGGAACCGGAAAAAGGATTGGAAATGTATTTCAATGATGTTGACCAGGGGAAAACGATTCTGAAAGAAATAATCCATCCTGGAAGGGAATACAAAGCAAAGGACTGTATTCTGTTGATTTTCGCATTGCACAAACTCAAGCTATTAACCATGAAACCCACCGATAACAAAAAGGAATTGATCCTGGCATTTCAGAAAACCACCGGGGGGAAATTTCACTATCGTTCTGCCTACAATTTCAAAGAGGATGATTATCAACTTGAAATCAATCAAAAGGCCAGGGAAATTGAAAAGATAATCAGTTAATTTCCAAACATCTACAAATCAAATCAGGATGATTCATGTTTTATTCATGTTTTATTCATCCTAATATATTGATTTACAACATTTTATTATATTTTCTTTGTGGCGAATTTAAAAACACCACAAATGGAAAATGTAATTGTAACAACTCCGGATCAACTGAAAGGCATTGTCAAAACAGCCCTTTCAGATTATTTTGAAAGGAACCCGATCCAACAGCAATCATCCGATGATGATGATCTGCTAACCATCCAGCAGGCAAGCGAACTTGTCAACCTTGCACCATCAACCTTGTATTCGAAAACATCCACCGGAACCATCCCATTCACAAAGCGGGGTAAAAAATTGTATTTCCGGAAATCTGATCTGATCCGTTGGATTGAAACCGGCAACATCCAGCCAGCCAGAACAACCATCAACAAGGGGGGAAAATGGCAGAGGTAAAAAAAGAAAGCCCGGCAGAAACCACCCTGCCAGGCAAAGTGAACGGCAATGTTCAGGACAAAGATACATCAATTTCGGTTGATGAAATCAGGACTGAAGCCAGAAAACTCTCAAACCTTGACCGATTCCCGGTTGAAGTATTCCCGGAACCCATCCGGCAGATCATCTATGAAACTGAAAAATGCCTGAACTATCCAGCCGATTTCACATCTGGCGGAATCCTATTTGCAGCGGCAACAGTTATTGGAAACACCCTGACAGTTGAAGTTATACCGGGATGGATAGAAAGCCCGATCATCTACGTGGCTATTATCGGCCTGCCTGGAGTAAACAAATCCCATCCGCTACATTTTGCCATTGATCCCATCCATCAAAAGGATTCTGAATCTTTTGCCGAATATGAAAAGCGGAGCGAAATATGGGAACAAGTGAAAAACCTGGCTCCGGATGAACGGCCTGCAGGATTCGACAAACCACCTGTTTGGCGTAAATTCCTGGTTTCAGATTTTACAGCAGAGGCACTGATGTTGATCCACTATCACAACAGACGGGGAATTGGTGTTTATGTTGATGAACTCCAGGCATGGTTGAACAACTTCAACCGATATCGGACTGGCAGCGATCAGGAAACCTGGATTTCAGCATGGAACGCAAAGCCAATTTCAATTGACAGGAAATCATCAAAACCGATTCAGATAAAACGGCCTGCCATATCTGTTGCGGGAACCATTCAGGATGGAGTTTTGGATAGCTTGATGAATAACAACCGAATGGCAGCAGGTTTTATTGATCGGCTCCTATTCATCAAACCTGAATGGCTCCGGAAAAAGCCCTGGCCAGAAACAACCCTCAACCCATCTGTTATTAGTGATTATCAGTTTATCATCAACCGAATGATTGACCTACCTTTTAAACTCAATGATGATGGACAACCCATCCCGACAAACGTACAATTTGAACCTGATGCCTGGCTCCGGTTGAAGGAATGGCAATCGGAAAACACCGATCTGATAAACCGGACGCAAAACAGCAGCCTGCAGAGCGTATATTCAAAGCTCGAAATCTATGTAAGTCGGATTTGTCTGATATTGCATGCTTTAAAGTATGTAACCAGCACAACTCCGGATATTCAAAAGATTGAAACATCAACTGTTGAATCCGGAATCCTACTCACTGAGTATTTCCGCTACCAGTCCAAAAAGGTAAACCAATACCTGAGTGATTTTACAGAACTGGAACGACTGCCAACCAATCAGAAAAAATTCATCCTTTCCCTGGGGGATGAAAATTTCAGTCTCCAATCTGCAATGGAAAAAGCAAAGCCATTTGAGATACCTGAACGATCTCTCAAAAGGATGGTAAACGATAAGAATCTATTTGAAAAAATCTCACATGGAGTTTACAGAATTAAAATATAGTGGCATTTTCGGCATTTTTGGCACGATCCGCACCAGGCAAAGGTTTCAGAGGGTCAAAATGAAAATTGATTTGGCACTATTGGCATTTTCAGCATTCAGCAAGGTTATACCGGCCAAAGTGCCAAAAGTGCCAAACGATAACGAAAAAACAAGCCCTGAAACCCTTACCAATAAAGGAAAGTGCCAAAAGTGCCAAAAATGCCAGCATGTAATAAACAACCAAAAAAAAGACTGAAATCATGGATAACTTATCGAAAAGAATAGAACTTGAACAATTTGCAGAACACAGTTTAAAAAAGTGGTATCTATGGGAAAAAGGATGGAGATTTGACTGGAATTCCCGGAGTAAAACTGCCATTGGATTATGTTCATCAAAGGTAATGAGGATCTCGCTTTGTGAACATTTCATTGATATTCTGCCAATGTCAAAACTGAAAGATACCATTTTACATGAAACTGCACATGCATTGGATTATGATTTCCGGGGGAAATCCAACCACGATAAAACCTGGAAAGCCTTAGCAGAACTTGTTGGCGCAAAACCGAAAAGATCAACCCATGTAAAAGAACTTACAAATGCTGAAACTTATC
>Ga0116204_1000389_pt1 | contig 24907 bp, 20 predicted proteins | sample LakKivwa52mmetaG_FD_94481 | JGI IMG/M metagenome (GOLD analysis project Ga0116204, IMG submission 94481) | Anoxic lake water microbial communities from Lake Kivu, Rwanda to study Microbial Dark Matter (Phase II) - Lake Kivu water 52m metaG | ecosystem: Environmental > Aquatic > Freshwater > Lake... | reverse complement strand
GCCGAGGAGTTTGGCGAACTTGCACATGCGATTGGACAGTTTGAGAAGGGCGCGGGCGATCCTGCGAACCTTCGCGAAGAGTTCGCGGACTGTCTCGCTTGGATGTGCACGCTCGCGAACATCTGCGATGTCGATCTCGAGCAGGCGGTACGTGCGAAGTACCTCGAGCAGGGTGGTCCAAAGGGCATCAAGTGAACGCGCCCGCCTGCTCTGTGTGCGCTGCGCACGAGCCACGCGCGGAACTTGTCGCGTGGGAGAGCCCGCGCTGGATCCTTCGCCATCATCCGCATCCTGCGCCGCTGTGCGGGTGGTTTCTGCTGTGCAGTCGGCGGCATGCGGCCAGTGCGGCTGATCTTGATACTGCGGAAGAGGGGGAGTTCGCACGGGTTCTTGGCGCATGCATGCGCGCGCTCCGGACTTGCGCGCGAGTACCGCGCGTGTATGTCGTGATGTTCGGCGAGGGTGCGCCGCATCTGCACGCCCATCTCGTTCCACGAGATCCTTCCTGCGGAGGCACCAGCGCATGGGCGGTTGCCGATTGGTATCGAGCCGTGGAGCGCGGTGAGCGCGCGCCTGCGGACTCGGATGCGGTCGATGGCATCATCTCCTTGATGCGGGCTCGACTGAGCGACGAACTTGCCGGCTTCGCTGATGCGTGATCACGCGCGCTTTGTCACTGCCTGAAAGTAGAACATCCATTCGCGGTGGTCGGTCAGCGTGTAGCCGTGGCGAGCAAGGCGCTCCACCAGGTCCCCAGCTGCCGCTTCGCCGATTCTTGGAACATGGATTTCGATGAAGATCTTTTTGGGTAGAGGGCAGGGCGCCACATGGAACAAGTCGCGTTCCGCACCTTCGATATCGACAATCAGCACATCAGGGCGAGTCGCTTCAAGGAGTGATTGGACAGGCACGGTCTCCACGAAAATGTGCTCGTACCGCTCGGTGGACTCTGGCAGCATCGATGACCGCCAGAGTTCGGCGTGGAGGTAGAAGGGAATGAGCTTTGCGGCGTTCGTGGCGGTCGCACATCGTGGATCGATACGAATGCTGACGCCATTCACGGACGCTTGGCGGCGGATCAGATCGTGCAGACGCGGATTGGGTTCCACCACGATCACTTCACGCCCGGTGATCTGCGCACAGCACGCTGCGGTCACGCCGACGCCGCCACCGAGTTCGAGGACGCGCTCGCCGTGCGCGAGGTGCGACTGATAGAGATGGAAGTCGCCCGCCTCATACGCGCCGGCGCGCAGAAGGTGGAAGATCTTTGCGCCGACGGAGGCATCGAGATCCATGCGGAGACCGCGAACATTGGGATGCTCGATCACGACCGAACCGCCGTGTTCCTCGAGAAGGCGTTCAGCATCGGCGATACCTGCCGCATGCTGTTCATCGAGATCGGGCCACTGCGCAAGTCCCTCGCGGCGGACAAGGTCGAAAAAGGCGCCGCGATTCACTCGGACGCCTCGTGCAGGCGTGGTGCAGACTCACACGCGGGTGAGGTGGCACGAAGTGAGCGCGCTCGATCCGCGGCGGCACACCCTGCAATGAATCCGCTTGCCCACGCCCACTGGAAACTGAAGCCGCCAATGCGTCCATCGACATCGAGGACTTCACCGCAGATGAACAGGTTTTCGCTTCGGCGGCTCATCATGGTGACGCCATCAATCTCCTCGAGCGGAATGCCGCCCGCGGTCGTTTCGGCGGCTGTGAAACCGCGCGTGCCACTGGGCAGAATCTCGCATGCGCAGAGCAGTCGCGTGAGCAACTGCCTCCGATCTCGCGGAATCTGTTGAACTCCAGCGGCCACATCGATGTGCGCCTCCGCGCAGGCGGCCCGAAGAAAGCGCTCAGGCAGCAGACCGTGCAAAGCCGCGAGCACACTTCGCCCCTTGACTTCGAGCAGCCGCTGATCGAGCGCGTCAGCCGAGAGCCCAGGTACCCACTGAATCATCACTCGAGCCGCAGGGTCCACCGCGTGCGCGTGAATCCAGTGACGGCTGGCATCGAGGATGGCTGGGCCGCTGAGACCGAAGTGCGTACAGAGCACCGCGCCCTCGATGGGTTTCAAGGGCTTCCCATGGACCTGCACGCGCGCGCCAGAGGCGAGAGAGAGCGTGATGCTTGCCGGCAGCGAAACACCGCTGAGTTGGCGCAGCCAGTGCCCATCGGGCAGTGTCAGCGGTACGAGCGCCGGCTCGATCAGCGGCGTTGTGGTGTGTCCGAGCGCGCGCGCCATCACAAAGCCCGCACCATCGGAACCCGAGCGCGGCAGACTCATGCCGCCTGTAGAGAGAATGACGCAGCGTGCACGCATCGGTCCGCGCTCCGTATCGAGTTCATATTCACCGCGCGAGGAGCGAATGGACTCCACACGGCAGGGATGCACGACATGAACGCCCGCAGCCGCCGCTGCGCCGAGGAGCGCATCAAGCACTGTGCGTGCCTTGTCGGTGACAGGAAAGAGTTTTCCGGTTTCCTCGCGCTTCAATTCCACGCCGAACTCTGCGAAGAAGCGGATGGTTTCCTCCACGGGAAAGCGGCGCAGCACGGCGCGGATTGCGGCGGGAGATGCGCCGCGGTAGTCGCGTTCATCCACCGCATGATGCGTCACATTGCATCGGCCACCGCCTGCAACGAGAATCTTTACGCCGAGCGTCTTTGCACCATCGAGGGCGGTGACATGCAGATTCGGAGAAGTCCGCGCGGCCCATGTCGCTGCAAAGAGTCCCGCGGCACCTGCGCCGACGACGACGATATCCGTGCACGCAAATGTCGCGCCGCTCATGGGCCCTTCGGCAGCAGGATGTCCGTCTCGATTGTCCTGAATTTCTCGCCTTCGAAGCGGAGAGTCGCTTTCTGCCCAGGGTTCCCGCGCACAAGGAAGCGGAATGCACGCGCGCCAAGTCCTGGGATTCCTTCGTTCACACGCAGCCGCGCGGGTTCTGCGGCAACGGGATCGAACGCGGGCTCGAGGCGATTGGGGACAGGTCCCGCAGCGACCACCGTGGGCCCGTCAGATGCCGCGGATGTCCAAGTGAGTGTGTCAGGCATGCCGATGGAGCACGCCGCTGCGCGCGCCGTACGCGTCGGAATGCGGCGGTCGTTCATGATCTCCACGGTGACTGCCCACACACCGCCACCAAGTGGCTTCACATCGACGCTGCGGAACGCCACCCGAGGCATCTGCCCCGCGTGGAAGGCAGTGAACGCGAAGTTACGGTGCGCCTCCTCTTCCAGCATGAACGGGGGTGGTAGACGACTCGACCACTTGTTGGGACCGCCCACCAACACCGTGCCAAACTCTGGGTGCGGCAGTTCGGTCCAGTCGGTGACAGTCTGACCGAACAACATTCGATCACGCCAACGCATCATCTGCTCTGCCGAGGGCTCGCTCCCGTTCTGCAGAATGCGGCGGTCGCTCCAAAGTTCGTCGGTGAACGCGATGATGCCAAGCGACTCCGCCATCCAGTTCACGAAGCCACCATGCACCGTGTAGAGATCCTTGTAGATCACCATCGGCGTGTAGAAGGGCATCATCTCAGCGCCAGCTGAGGCAATCGAGTCGTAGACCGCACGGTCGGAGCTCGAGTATTCGCCCTCACGGTACGACGCGCCGGGACCCCGCAAGATCATGCCGCCTGCGTTGTGATAGCTCTGTGATGCGGCGATGTTCGGATGCCGCAGAATCCACTGCGCAACCGCGCGCGTCTCTGGGTAGCTCAATGGCATGTCGCCCGCGCCACCCTGAATGTGGTCAGGCTGCCAGTCGCACGGCCAGTTGCGATTCATGTCATAGCCGCCGGGACCGTCTTCGTTCACCTGACCATCGCCGTCGTTGTCGATCCCTTCGCTGCCCGCGTACGACCAATCGCCATAGTCGATCGTGCCATCGGGACGAGGTTCGCGAGACACAGCCTCAAGGATGCGTGGATCGCGGGCATTCCGTCGGTGCGTTCCAAATCGGTCTCGGCGCCACATCTGCCCAATGGACTTGTCCCCGTCGAGATCGTCGGGTCCGTCCTCGTCGATGGCGCCATCGCGGTCATTGTCCGTTGGAACGAGCCCCGTTCGGAAGGAGTGCGGACTCGCCTGCATGGAGAACCACGCGGCGCGTCCATCGGGATTCATGGAGGGCATGAAGTAGAACGCGCAGCCGTCCACCAGTTCCGTCAACGGCTTGACCTTGCCGTGCGCACGGCAGAGCGCGTCGATCGAGTAGAGAACCGTCTCGGTTGCCTGCAGTTCGTTCCCGTGGATGTTGCCGTCGATCCACATGGCTGGCTTCTCGTTCGCCGAACCCGTTGCCGAGTTGTTGAGCGTGATGACCCGAAGTGGCCGCCCCTGTGCGGACGCGCCGATGTTTTCGATCGTCAGCAGCGATGGATATGCCTTCACGAGCGTGTCGATCACCGCGTCCACTTCCGCCGCGTCGTAGTAGCGGTTCCATGCGATCGATGTTGGACCATCGATCTGTTGCTGCCCGCTGCATGGGAACGCAAGCATGCAGATCACGGCGCACCCGAGACATGCGCCATACATCATGCGACACATCATGGCAGCACCTCGTCGCTCGCCGTGACCGCACCATCGACGATCGTCGTGCGCAGCGTCTGCTGCGGACGCCACCGAAGATCGATGTGAACCTTTTCGCCGGGAGAAGTCTGCACGATCCAGTGCAGCGGCTGCCGACCGCCCGCGCCGTCGAGACCATCCATGATCATCACCCGCTGTCCGCTCTGCACCTGCGCCTTTGGAAGAGAAAGACTCACGACAATCGGGCTTGCTCGCTTGCTTTTTCGACCCATCACAGGCGCTGTGGGCAGCCAACCGTCGTTCACAATCTCCGCTTCGATATCGGTGATCCCTGGTGCAAGCATGCGTGTACGGATGTTGGTCAGCCGCGGCTTCGGGCAGCCTGCGATCAACTGTGCAGCGAAGTCAGCCGCAGATCCACCGAGGCGAGGCAGTTCCGCCGGGGGGGGCTCGCTGCGTGCGCGCGGCGCGAAGCCGCCGACTTCGACTGGGCCGAGCGTCGGGTGATCGAATGCCTTCCAAGGGATGAACGCACCGTCCTGCGCGGTTCGGTCGATCCACAGCAGCCACTGCGCGCCATCTTCGTCCTGCGGCTTGGGCGCATCGCTCGGCGGCGCTGGCGTGCCCTCGGGCAGCGGAGGCGCATCCGGGCACCCCCATGCTTGTGTCGCGATCGCAAGAATCCCTCGGTGCGCGTACAGCCACAGCGCGAGCGAACCGCCCGAATCGCACTCGCTGCTGCGCTTCTGCCCAGATGCCGCCTGCCATCGTTTCGCAAGTTCCTCGAGCAAAGGTCGGTCCGCTTCCTCGAGGAATGCAGGGAATCGGCCCGAGGGCTCGCGCGGCTTGTGATCTGGAATGCGCAGCAGATTGTCCACGCGTCCGAGCACGAGTGCCGCGTAAATGTTCGGTCGATCTGTGACAAAGCGCGCGAGGGCCATCGACTCTGGTTCACTCAGTGGCATTTCGCCTGCGGTGCGATCGAACTCCTTCCACATGTGCGGGAAGTTGCGATCCACATCGACGCCGCCTCTGGCATCCTCCGCAACCAACAGATCGCCATCCTTGTCCAGCCCCTCGACATGCAGGGTGCAGGTGGCGCGGATATTCCGTGCGGGATCGGGCGTGCGCATGAGACGCGGATCCGCAGGATCAGGCAGATGCGTCGGGGGCGTCGCCGCGGGCGGGGCAAGCCTGCGCATCATCGTGATGACGCCATCGCCGTTGATGTCGCAGGGCGAATCCTCGTCGATTCGACCATCCCTGTCCTCATCCACCGGGCGAGCGTTCCGGAGCGAAAGACCGACTGCCTGCACGGCATTCGATTGGAACGCATCTGGATTGGCGCATGGGATGACGAGCAGCGTGACGCCTTCGAGTTTCTCGGGATCGGCGAGCAGTCGTTTGGCGCATTCGACTGCGATTGTCACTGTGCCCGGGCGACTGCCATCAAGCCCGCCGACAACAAGGAGCGCCGGCTGGATCGATGCCGCTGCGAGATCGCGACTGATGCGAAGACAGTCGATCGAAGTGCCACCACGCGATGTGCCGATCGACATGATGTCTGCACTGCGCGGATGTGCCGTCACCAGCTGCCGCGCCAGAGCAAGCGCATCCGCCACGGCATCCGCAGCGCGAGCGGCGTGTGCGGCAGCGGCTGCGCACAGAAGAACAGCGAGCATTCCTGCGGTACGCATCAGAGTTCCGTATCCAAGGTTGCGTTCTCCATCAGATAGAGACCCACAAGCCACTTCTCGACCACATAGGGATCAATGCGAAAAATGCCTTCGAGCGTTCCGACGCGGACGACATGTCGGCGTGAATTGTCCGCAGGGAACGCAAGCTTCACCTCGATGGCGTCGTAGGGCGACGGCGGAACGCCGATGCAGCAACCATCCCACTGATTGAGCATCACAAGGCACTCGCTGGCTTCCGTGACGATCAGCGGGAACGCGATGTAGCCCGAGATGCGGATGTGCGCTCCATCAAGCATCGCGATGCGCTGAGGAATCTGCTTCTCACCCAAACGCGGAATGAATGTGTCGGCTGCGCTCATCAGCAGTTCCCACGAAACCTCGTAGGGGCGTTCCGCTGTGCCGTTTCCCTTGATCGTGTACTTGCCGTCGGCAACAATCGCGCCGTCCTTCTCCACAAGGCGCCCAGGGCGCACCGTTGCCCCTTTGACCTGTTTGTCGAGTCCGATGTCGAGTCCGCCCGGAAGCGCTGCCGGTGGAGCGGACGATGCAGCGGGGGAAGCGGGAACTGTTGGCGCGGCGACAGCGGCAGTGCCCTTGGAAACCGTTGCCGCGCTTTCGCCAGCAGCAGCGCGGGGCACAGCAACTTCGCGCGAACCACTTGTGCCAGAAACGGTCTCCGCAGCTGCGTCGCCTGAAGATGGGGCCGTGGGCCACACCATGATGATGGCGCCTCCAACGAGCAGGGCAATCAATATCCAGAGCGCACGCATCGGCTTGGCAGACTAGGCAAGGGGACGAAGATGGCGGGCAATCGATGTTCGATATGCCTTGACAGCAGGCACGATGCCAGCGATTGCAGCGAGCACAACGGCGCCTGCAGCGACAAGAATCGCGGCGCGCGGATCAACGGCGCCTGCAATCACGACTCCAACCCGCTCTTGCAGGAAGGTTGTCGCGATCTGTCCGCCGACGAGCGCGAGGACTGCGCCAATCCCAGCCCCAAGCAGACCAATGAGCGTGCTTTCGGTGATGGCAAGCGCAAAGACCCGCCATGCGCTCGCGCCGAGCACGCGCAAGATCGCCACCTGACGGCGACGCAGCTCCATGGACGAGACCATCGCGAGCATGATGCTCGCGGCGCTTGAGATGAGTACCACCACCGCCATCGCAAGGAACAGCCAGTCGATATCCCCGATCAGCGCCATGAGCCTGCCGATTTGCTGCGCAGGCTGCGCGACTGTGATCGAAACATCACGCCGCATTCGATCGAACTGCGCCGCGATTGATGCAGACGAATCGCTCCCTGGGCGGGTTGGGATTCGAAGCAGGATGCCCGTGATCAGTTTCTCGTCATCGCGCAGGTCCGCCTCATCGACATGCACATGATCATGTTCATGATCGTGCCCGTGACCATCAGCTGCCGTACTCGATGGCGCTGCAGTGGCCGCACCCTTTGGATTCGGTGCATCGGCCGCAGATGCCTCCGTTTCGTGTGCTCGCCTTTCCTCTGCGTGGATCACCCAAGTACTCACAAGGTTTGTGAACAGCGCTCGGTCGTGCGCGGAGCCCGTCGGTTGCAAGACACCCACCACCTCGTACGGATGGTCCGCATGCTCGTGACCGCCCTCGCGACTCCCGCCGCTGCCGTGCGCAAAGACGATCTTCTGACCGACCGAAAGCGAGTGCTCCTTCGCGACAGTCGAGCCGACAACCACCTCGAACGCCTCCTCGAAGACGCGTCCATCGGAAAACTGAAAGGGCATGCCTGCCACTGGCTCGAAGTCGGTGAAGAACTCCTCACTTGTCGCCATCACGGGATTGCCTCGGAAGGAATCGCCAAGTTGCGTTGGAATGCACCACTGCCAAGGGAAACCCTCCTGAATCTCCTTGAACTTCGCCCACGGGATCGGGTTCGCGGGCGCGTTGGCATAGAAGAGCCCATTCAGTACCGCAACCAACGGGCTCGCATCCGCGCTGATGAGCAGATGAATGTTCCCTGTCCCGCGGCGGAACGCCTGCGACGCAGCTTCGCGGAGCGACAACAGCACCAACAGCAGCGCAACGGCAATCGCGACAAGGGCCGTGGCGACACTCGTGGCAAGCGTGCGCGTTCGCAGGCTGCGAAGAACGATCGTCATGTCGCTCATGCCGCCTCTCACCTCGCCGCTCCCTTGCGTCCTGCGGCCGCGGCCACTCCGAACTGCGAAACATCCACCGTCCGCGTGAAGACGCTCCGCAGCGCCGGGTCATGGCTCGTGACGATCAGTGCGGCGCCAGCCACTCGTGCCGCGCTTCGGATGAGCTCCACGGCCGCCTCTGCATTCGCAGGATCGAGGCTCGCGGTGGGTTCATCGGCAAGCACGACCGACGGCTCCGTCACGACTGCGCGCGCGACGGCAACACGCTGTTGCTGACCAACCGAAAGACGATCGACGGGCGCATGGACATCTCGCATGCCGAGACGTTCGAGTGCCGCCTCCGCACGCACGCGCGGTTGGTCGAGTGTGGGGGCCCCAAGCATCAGCGACAACATGACATTTTCAAGCGCGGTGAACCCCTGCAGCAGTTGGAACGTCTGAAAAACCATGCCGACGTGTCGACCACGGAACGTGTCGCGCGTGCTGCCGCGGAGAGCGCAGATGTCCGTTCCCCGGACGAGGATCGATCCTGCTTCAGGCGTTTCGATGCCAGCAATCAGGTGCAGCAAAGTTGACTTGCCGCAGCCCGAAGCGCCGGCGAACAGCACCTGCTCACCTGCGGCAACATCGAGTCGCGCCACCTCGATCGCAAAGCCGCGGTCGTAAGAGAAGCGCAGCCCGCGAATCGACACGCCACCTTGGGATTCTGCCTCGACCACAGACTGAAAAGGTTAGCCGATGTCCCCGATGCCAAGCGATGCGCCGTACAGAGTCAGGACATCCTCCCGCAAACGGGCGATTTCACTGGTGCGCAGCAGGGGATCGGCAGCAAAGATGCGTTCTGCTTCGAGGCGAGTTTCCTCGATGAGCGGCAGATCACGGTCCAAATCCGCGACGAGCAGTGGTGCCAGTCCTGATTGGCGGGCGCCAAAGAACTCGCCAGGGCCTCGCAGGCGCAAGTCCATTTCCGCGAGTTGAAAACCATCCGTGCACGAGGCAACAGATTGCAGCCGCTGTCGGGCAACATCAGTCGCCGGATCGCCAATCAGCACGCAGTAGCCGCGTCGGCCACCGCGCCCGACACGACCGCGCAACTGGTGAAGCTGCGCGAGCCCGAATCGCTCCGCATGCTCAATCACCATGATGGATGCGTCTGGGATGTCCACGCCCACCTCAATCACAACGGTCGCGACAAGCGCGTCAAGTTCCTTCCTTCGAAAGGCGTGCAGCACACGCTCCGCATCCTCGCCTCGCATCTGACCATGCAGCTGCCCGATGCGCATTCCTGCGAGCGTCCCCTGTGCCAGTCGATCCGCATGCGTCGCGACATCCTTCAGTCCGTGCCCCGCATCCTCAACGGCGGGCACAACAATGAAGGCCTGATCGCCCGCCTGCAGGCGGGTGCGAAGCCAGTCGTACACCTCGCGCGCGCGCCCAGGTGGCATCACGCGCGTCACCGGCGGCGTCCGCCCTGGCAGCAGTCCGCGGAGGGACGAGACATCGAGATCACCAAAGAACGTCAACGCCAGCGTTCTGGGAATCGGTGTTGCGGTCATCACCAGTAAGTGCGGCATCGCACCCTCTGCGCCAGACTTCCCGCGCAGCACGGCGCGCTGCTCCACGCCAAATCGGTGCTGCTCATCGATCACTGCGACTGCAAGGCTTCGAAAACGGATGTTGCCCCCAAGCAGCGCGTGCGTTCCAACGACAAGATCGAATGCGCCTGCTTCGATGCCCATGCGAACCATCTCGCGGTCCGCGGTGCGCATGCTGCCGTGCACCAGAGCCGTCCGAACACGACTGCCTGTCAGCATTGATTCGATCACGGCGTGGTGTTGCTCGGCGAGGATCTCCGTCGGTGCAAGCAGCGCAGCCTGATGGCCATGCGCCACGGCGCGGAGCATCGCGTAGACCGCGACGGCAGTCTTTCCAGATCCCACATCACCCTGCAGCAGGCGGTTCATCGGGAGCGTGCGCTGCAAGTCCTCGTCGATTTCTGCGCAGGCGTTCACCTGCTGCGCGGAAAGTTGGAAGGGGAGACGCGCAACAATTTTCGCGCGTACCTCTTCGCTGAACGGCAGTGCGATCGCCTTCGTGGTGTGCCTGACCTCCCAGCGACGAATCGCCATGGCAAGTTGCAGCCGAAGCAGTTCGTCGAATGCAAGTCTCTCTCGGCCGAGGCGCGCCTCGTCGAGCGTCGCGGGTGCGTGCACCATACGGAGTGCATCGCACAGGGCCGGCAGGGCGCGTCGGGCGCGAAGCGGTTCTGGCAGCGTGTCCTCGGCTCCCGCAGTGATCTTCGGCAGTGTCTGTCGCACGAGCCATTCGATGTGTGCGCTCGCCACCTCCTCGCTCGCTCGGTAGATCGGCTTCAAGCGCCCGACCTCCGGGGCGGTCGATGGCACATCTGGTGGCGCATTTTCCCAGCGAGGGTTCACCATCTCCAACTTTCCCTTGCGCAATTGCGCCTTCCCGCGCGCGACGCCCACCGCACCTGGGTGCAGCCGTGCCGCCATCCAGGGCATGTGGAACCAGATCAGCTTGATCGTGCCAGAGCCATCGGTGAGGTTGGCTTCGATGCGCGAGTGCCGTCCTGTCGTTCGGCGAACCTTGTCGATCTCGCCGCGAATCGAGCGAATCGCGGTGCGCTGGGCCTGCGAATCGAGTTCAGCGGTGGCATCGATCGCTGTTTGCACTGACTCTTCGGCCATTTCGGTTTCGTAGCGCATGGGTAAGTGCCATGCGAGATCGCCAAGCGTGCAGATGTTCATTCGCTCGAGTCGTTCCACGGCGGGAGGATCGAGTATGCCGAGATGCGCGAGCGATTCTGTCAGCCGTCCCGTGGCGACTCCGCGCGCGAGATCAGTCGGTTGCGATGAGTACGACGGCACGACCCTACGATAGTGCCCATGGCACGGCGCAACGCCGATCACCGCTCGCTCGCGCAGGGGCTGTTTTCCAAGCCCGCCGATGCGTCCGCCGACGCGTCCACCGATGCGCCCGCCGACGCGTCCGCCGCGCAGCAAGAGCCGCTCACCGTCACCGCGCTCGCGAACCAGATTCAGCGCACGCTCGAGCAGAGCATCGGAGAAGTCATGGTCATCGGCGAAGTGTCGAACGCCCGCTGCGTGAGCGGCCACTGGTACTTCAGCATCAAGGATGCGGAGTCACGCATCGACTGCATGATGTTCCGCTCCGCGGCGGACCGTTCCGCAGTCAAGCCATTGGATGGCGCATCGCTGCTCATTCGTGGGTTCGTGACGCACTACAAGCCGCAGGGAAAGACGCAGATCCAGGTCAGTCAACTTGCGCATGCGGGGGCGGGAGATCTCGATGCGCGCTTTCGTGCGTTATGCGAGGAGTTGCGGTCGCTCGGATACTTCGATGAATCTGCGAAGGTGCCGCTGCCTGCGGTGCCGATGTGCATCGCGCTGCTGACGAGCGCTGGAAGCGCGGCTGAACACGACTGCCTGCACGCGGCAGCGAGTGCGTTCCCCGCCACGCGCATCATTGCCGTGGATGTGCGCGTCCAGGGAAGCGGCGCTGCAGCGGCGATCGCGAGCACGATTGCGGCTGTGGACGCGGTAGCACCGAAGCTTGGCATTGAAGTCATTGTTCTCGCGCGGGGCGGTGGCAGCCGCGAAGATCTCTGGTCCTTCAATGAGCGTGTGGTCGCGGATGCGATCTTCGCCTGCCAGACGCCAGTGGTGACGGGGGTCGGGCACGAGAGTGACACGACCATCGCGGATCTTGTGGCAGACTTCCGTGCGCCGACTCCATCGCGGGCCATCACCGAGACGCTCCCAGACCGAACGGCGCTGCACGAGCAGACTTCGGCACTCGCGCGGCGGCTCGCTCGGGCGCAGGGAGCCCTCTTGGAACGCGCCGCGGCGCGCATCCACGCCGCTGCGCGTGCGCGTGCCGTTTCGGATCCGGCGGGCATGATCGCGATGCAGACAACGCGTGTGTCCGCGCTCGCGGTGGCTCTTGGCGGAACGATCGCAGCTCAGCTCGGCAGGCAGCATGGGCTCGCGCAGTCGCTGTCGGCGCGGTTGGAGCGCCATCATCCGCTGCAGCGGCTCGCGGCGCAGCGCACGCGCGTCGATGCGGCCGTATCGAAGCTCTCCCATGTTCTCGATGCGTCACTGATGCGTGCCTCGGCGGCGATCGACTCGGCGGCTCGCACCCTCGAGGCAGTTGGCCCTCCGGCGGTTTTTCGCCGCGGGTTTTCCCTCACGCTTCGGCGCGACGGCACAGCCGTGCGATCACTTCGTGATGTCGACGAGGGCGCACTGATCGAGACGGTGGTTGCGGATGGGAGTATCCAAAGTGCCGTGGCGTCGAAGCAACCCAGCACGCCAATGTAACGGGCGCCGTCTCCACGAACTCGCTCTCACACGCGTAGACTCTCCTCATGGCTGCCACGAAGGCAACGGATGGTGTGCATGGTTCCCCAGCGGCTCCCCGTGGAGGTTCCGCGGCTTCCGCGCGCGCTCACGAGGTCGGCGATGATGTCTCGGCGCTGACCTACGAAGTGGCGATTGCAGAGCTTGAAGCAATCATCGCGCGGATTGAGTCGGGAGAGATACCGCTTGAGGAAAGCCTTCAGCAGTATCGACGGGGCGCTGCGCTCGTGCGCCGATGCAGGGATGTGCTCGACGCGGCAAAGACAGAAGTGCAGCGCATCTCGGCAGCCGATCTTGCCAAAGGCGAATCCCCTCGCTGAACGATCTTTCGATGCACTTTGACCGATAGAACAGTTTGATGGACCACGGGATTGAACACTGGCTGACCATTTGGGGGCCACATGCGATAGGAGCACTGTTCGCCTGGGCGATTGGTGCCTGCATCGGAAGTTTCGTGCAGGTGATCGGCGAGCGCATGCCCGATGGCATCAGCATCATTCGCCCACCGAGCCGCTGCGTCCACTGCGGCAGGAGACTTGCATGGCATGAAAACATTCCGGTGTTTGGTTGGATCATCTGCCGTGGGCGGTGTTGGTCATGTGGAGGTCGGATCCCCATGCGCTATCCGATCATCGAGTGCGCGGTCGGAATCCTCTTTGCGGTCATGTACCTCGAGTTGTTCGCGGTGGATTACGGCGGCTCTTGGCGTTCGGTCGGGGGGGCGTTCTATCAGTCGCAAGGGTTTTTTCTATCGCTGCCGGCACTGTGCGCCGTTGGTGTGCTTCTTGCAGCGCTGATCGCCGCAACACTCACCGACCTCCGCAGCTACTCGATTCCTCTCGCCATCACGGTCGTGCCAACGGTTGTTGGTCTTGTCGCTTGGCCGGTGCAAGCCGCTGTGGCAACACCGATGGCCTTTGCGAGGTGGCCGCTGCCGTTGCCGAGTGGCGCGGCATCTGCGGCGGCACTCGCCGGCGGTGTCGGACTGCTTGTTTCACTCGCTTTGACAGCGGCGCGGATTTGGAGGCGTTCATTCAACGACTACAGCGATTTCATTCGGCAGGGCGAAGTGTTTGCCGACTATCCGCATGCAAGACGCGAAATGTGGATTGAGCTGCGCTTTCTGCTCCCTGTTGTCTGCGGGTTGGTGGGCGGTTGGCTGCTCGGTCGTGGGATTGAGTGGGCGCCGCTTCCTGAAGTGCAAGCCGCTGCCGCATCACTGCTTGGCTACTTTGTTGGAGCGGGGCTGGTGTGGGCTGTGCGCATCGGGGGAACCCTTTGGAGAGGGCAGGAGGCCATGGGACTTGGTGATGTTCACCTGATGGGGGCAGTTGGCGCCGTGATGGGGTGGGTTGACCCTGTGACAGCGTTTGTGGTTGCACCATTCCCGGCACTCGCGTGGGTGGGAATCGCCCGTCTCTTCCGAAGCGATCGCGCCACCCGCATTCGTGAGATTCCATACGGACCGTGGCTCGTGCTTGCACAGGTTCTCCTCATGGTCGCCAGACCCATGTTTGTGCAAGTCGGGCGTGCACTTTTTCCTGCATTCTTTGCGTGACCCCCTTTACTTCGCGGATCGGTTTCTGTTGAATACTGCGGTCGGCGGAAGGTCCGGCGACATATTGTTCGCGAACTGGAGAAAGGATTCTCTGATGAAGAAGACATGGATTGTCTGTGGCGCTATGGCGCTTGCTCTGGGCATGACCGGGTGCGATGGGGCGCAGAAGCAGAACGCGGTTCTGCTGAGTGAAAATGAAACACTGAAGCAGCAGTTGGCGGAGCGATCAACGGCGCTCGAAGCCGCGGAGCGCGATAAGCAAGCTGCGCTTGCTCAGGCGCGGGCTGCAGAGCAGCGTGCGCAGGAAACGCCCACGAACGGAATGTCTGCGGGAGAGCCGACCGCCGACGCGGGGGCCTTCGCTGGAATCGAAGGTGTGACTGCCACGGGGCAGGGCGCAGACATTCATGTCTCGATCGAAGGTGATGTGCTTTTCGATTCCGGCAAGGACTCTGTGAAGCAAGGTGCGAAAAAGTCGCTCGACAAGATCATCGGAATCTTGAAGGACAACTACTCGACCAAGTCAATCGATGTGGCCGGCTTCACCGACACCGATCCGATCAAGTTCTCACCGCACAAGGACAACTACTACCTGGGCTTCGCCCGTGCGTACGCCGTGCGTGAGTACCTGATTTCCAAGGGGATCGATGGAAAGCGTGTCTCGCTTTCAAGTTTCGGCCCCGATCAGCCTCGCGACACGAAGTCGAAGAGCCGCCGCGTCGAGATCGTGGTGGTCGGCGACTGAGTTCACCTTTTCGCGCACCGCGCGAATCTCGCTGCAGCGTCAGAACTTCACGCCGAGACCTTCGGCGCGGATCTTCTGCATCAGAAGTTCGACTTCGCCGAGCGTCCGCTTGAGACGCTCGGCGGAGTCGACGAGCGAGTTGTACAAGTCGGGATTGCTCATCAGTTGCCCAACGGTGCCTTTGCCATCGCGGGCCTGCTCAGTGAGTCGTTCCACCGAACGCAGCGTCGACGCCAACTGCTCCATTGTGGGCTTGAGTTGCACGGCGAGCGCATCCGCGCTGACCTGCACACCTCGCGCCGCTTCAGTGATCGTCTGCATGGTCACGGACGCCGTTTCGATCAGTTGCTGGGCCTTCCAGACCGCCGTCTTCGCATCAGCCCTCATCTGCTCATCGCCAAGCCACTTTTGCGCCTCCTCTGCGACGGACTGGATGCTGCGCATTGCGGCGTCGAGCCCTCCAAGCCTTTCATCGAGCAGACGACCAACCTTCTGCTCGAGGCTCTCGAAGTTGGCGTCGAGCGTTGCGCTTCCATCCCGCGCGAACACCGTGCCCGAGTCCGTGCCTTCGGGAAGAAAGAACTCGAGGCGCGCTGTGCCTCCAATCAACGACTGCGTCACTTGCGCCTTTGCGGCGAGCGGCACATCGATGTCACCGTTGATGCTGACGATGATCTCCGCTGGCCGCAGTGGATTCGGCGCGAGTCGCACCGACTTCACTTCACCCACCGGAACGCCCGCCATGCTGACTTGGCTGCCCGCACGAAGGCCGAGTGCCTGATTCGCCTGAATGCGCACGGGATACGAGGGGCGGAGCGACGCGTTGATGTTGCCGAAGAGCAGGAGCAGGAACCCGAACCCGACGAGTCCGACGATCGACACGATGCCAGTCAGGAAGTTGCGTGCGCTCTCTTTCATGGTTGGTCGGGTACCCGCTGCGGCGGGGCATCATCTCCGCTTCCGCGGATTCGCGCCAGTTCATCGGCGCCGAGTTCGCCGCGAAGGAACTGTCGTGCGACTGTATCTGTTGTTTCCTCGAACTCTCGGGGCGTGCCTTCGAGCGCTACGTGTCCCTCGTGGAGCAACACCATGCGATCCGCAATGCGGTAAGCGCTCATCAGGTCATGGGTCACCACGATGCTGGTGATGCCGAGGCTGTTCGAAAGCTTCAGGATCAACTGGTTGATGACTTCGGAACGGATCGGATCGAGCCCTGTGGTGGGCTCGTCGTACAGCACCACGCGCGGTTCGAGGACAATGGCGCGAGCGAGCGCCACGCGCTTGCGCTGGCCACCCGACAGTTCCGCAGGCATCTGATCGATCGTCTCCTCAAGCGCCACGAGATCAAGCACGCGGCGCACCTTCGATTCGATGAGGGCATCGTCACTCATCCCATGTTCACGCAGCGGGAAGGCGATGTTCTCGCGAACCGTCAGCGAGTCGAAGAGCGCGCTTTGTTGGAAGAGAAAGCCGATCTGCCTCCGCGCAATGCCAAGTTCGCGTTCCCCAAGCTTGTCGATGCGGGTCGCACCGAACCAAACCTCGCCTCGGTCCGGTCGAAGCAGGCCGACGAGATGCTTCAGCATCACGCTCTTGCCGCAGCCCGATGGACCGAGCACAACGGTGATCGCACCTGGCGCAAAGTCGATGCTGATGCCGCGCAGTACCTCCCGGCGCCCAAAGCGTTTTCGCAGATTCACCACTCGCATGTCTGCCTGAGCCGTCACGCCCGCATCCTATGATCGCATCGACGCCCCATGCCGCCCAAACCGCGCGACATCGTCCTGCGCAGCCATGTCTTCGATGTGGAACGCATGGCGATCCCGCTGAGGGGCGGAGAGATGGGCGAGCGCCACATCGTTCGCCACCCAGGGGCTGTCTGCGTCATGGCGCTTCGGAGCGATGGCAGCCTGGTGACAATCCGCAACAAGCGCATCGCCGTGGACGCTTGGCTCCATGAGTTCTGTGCAGGCAAGCTCGAACGCGGTGAGGATCCGGCCGATGCCGCGCGGCGAGAACTGGAAGAGGAAACGGGACATACACCGGGGTGCATCGAATCGCTCGGCACCTTCTATACGTCGCCAGGCTTCACCGATGAACGGATGCATGCGTTTCTCGCCACTGACCTTTCGCCATGCCCAACCCGCTTGGAGGCGGATGAGCGCATCGAAGTTCAGTTCGTGGAACAGGCGCGATTCGAGCTGATGATCGCGGCAGGGGAAGTCTGCGATGGCAAGACATTGGCGACCTACTTGCGCTGGAAGGTCATGCGCCCGTGAGACAGTCCGACGCAGCCGATTCGGGTGGGCGCGATGTGGATACCACGGGCAACATTGCCGGGACTCTGCGGCGTGCGGACGCGCCGTGGACTTGGGATGTGCCGCTCATTCCCTCTGGAAACTGGTCGCTTCGGATTCATGTCTCGCTGCTGCTCTTCCTTCTGCTGCAGATTCTCCGCGCCCTGCTTCCAGCTGCGACCGCCCCCGTTCCCGCCGAGATGCGTGCCGCTGTGATTGTGCTTGTGCTGGTTTGTTGGTGGGTGTTGCTGCATGATGTGGCGCGTGAGTTCGTCTCGCGGCGCTGCGGCGCGAGTCCATGCACGATGTCGCTGACCCCGTGGGGCGGTGCCCGCTGGAACGAGCCGACTGGCGGGTGGGCTCACCGGCTTGCAGCAGCTACGGCAGGACCCGTGATGCTTGCGCTTGTTGCGGGGCTTGCAGCCAGTGCCCTTGCGCTTCGCGGGCAGCCGCTCTCGTGGGAGTGGCTTCCGACCCCGCTGTCCGATGCGGGGTTTCACGCGCTCGAGAGCGACTGGGTAAGTGCGCTCATGTGGCTTGCGGGGTGGACCGCAACGATGGTGATGCTCGTCAGCCTGCTCCCGTTTCATCCGATGTCTGGCGGCCGCATCATCGAGAGTCTGCTCGAGGCGCGTATGAATCGCCGCGATGCGCGTGAGCGCACACTCTGGATCGGCACAGGGCTCGCTCTGCTCGGGTGCGTCATCGCGCTTGCGACGAACTCGCTTCTGTCGCTGCTGGCATGCGGAGTTGGACTGGCGGTGAGTGCACGCGGGGGAAAAATGCTGCGGCTCGGTCTTGAGCCGTGCGATCCAGCGGAGGTGGAAAGCGAAACCGAAGGAGGCCGTGCGGCTCAGCGCGCGGAGGAAGAGCGTCGTCTCGACACACTTCTTGGAAAGATCGCCAAGGGTGGTATGGGTTCCCTCTCGTGGCGTGAGCGGCGCTTCCTGCGGTCGGCAACCCGCCGCAAGCGTGGGTAGCCTCCGCGCGGCATATGGGTACCGCAGACCGAGACTATTGGCGCGAAGAACCGCCCACGCGCCGCGTTCTTGGTGCGCAGAAGGGGTGGAGTGCGACGACTTGGCTGATCATCCTGTGCGTCGGCGTCTTTGTTGCGGATGCATTCTTGCCGCGGCAGTGGGTGGTGATCGGATCGCAGTGGGATCCAACCGTCCCAGAGCCCGTCCAGCGCGAAATCCTCAGTGGAGTGCGCGCGAGTACTACAGGACCGGTCGATGCGGATCCCGCACGAATCTTGATCGCGGAGCAAACGGTCTTCGCACCTCGTGCAGATGGAACGCCGATCCCCGTGGCGGTGAACACGGTGCAGTCGATGCCGTTCCTGCAGCGTTGGCTGTACTTCTCCACATCCACGGCGCTGTACTCCACGATCCCAGGGGTCGGTGTCAGCGCGCTGCAAGTGTGGCGTTTCATAGGGTTCCAGTTCTGCCACGCAGATTTGAACCATCTGATCTTCAACATGATCGGGCTGTACTTCTTCGGACCCGTGGTCGAGCGCTATCTCGGCGCAAAGCGGTACACAGCTTTCTATCTGCTGTGCGGCGTTGCAGGTGCGCTGCTTTACCTGATCTTGAATCTTGCTGGCTACCTCATGGCATCTGCGGGTGCTCGGGTCGTGATCCCGGGACTGCTGCTGAATGATCCTGACATGCCACTCGTTGGCGCAAGCGCAGGCGTGTTCGGAATCATCATCGCATCGGCGCGACTGATGCCCAGTGCACAGGTGCTTCTCTTCTTCGTGATTCCGATGCGACTCAAGACTCTCGCGTACGGACTTGTCCTCTTCGCGTGCGCTGCGGTGCTGCTGCGTTGGAGGAACGCGGGCGGCGAGGCTGCGCACATCGGCGGCGCTGTCGCGGGCTGGTACTTGATCCAGAATCCCGACCGCCTCCGCAGTTTCTTTGATCTGCTTGGCGCGGTCGATCCAACGAGCACATTCCACTCCGCTCGGCGCGTGCAGCGCGCTGGACTCGAGCGCAGTGCGCAGGGGTTTGGCGGTTCGGGGCGCGGGACCGCACCATCCGCGGGGGAAGTGGACCGGATACTCGACAAGATCCGATCGAGTGGGCTTGGCTCGCTGACGGAGAGCGAACGGCGAACGCTACGAGACGCAACCCATCGCCACGGTGGATGACGACGGGTGACCACGCGGCACAGCATCCGCTTCGAGAGCATCCGCACGGGTTGTGCAGGGGCGCCCAACGCCCGTCGAAGCCGCGTGACGACAGCGCATGGGTCCTTCGAGACGCCTGCGTTCATGCCGGTTGCCACCGCTGCGGCGATGAAGGGGCTGACGCCGACGCAGGTGAACGCAACTGGCAGCGAGTGCATCCTGAACAATGCGTTCCATCTCCTGCTGCGTCCTGGTGCAGAGCGCATACGCGCACTCGGCGGCGTCCATGCGTTCATGCGATGGGACGGACCGATCCTCACGGACTCCGGGGGCTTCCAGGCGTTCTCGATGGCCGGGATCAATCGGCTCGATGAATCGGGGGTCTTGTTCCAATCGTTCATCGATGGGGCCATGGTGCACCTTGGGCCCGAGTCGAGCATGACCGTACAGCAGGCGCTCGGCGCCGACATTGCGATGGCGTTTGATGACTGCCCGTCCGCATCCGATGCGTCGCCCGATGAGGCGGCGCGTGCCCGAGTGGTCGATGCGAAGGATCGCACGCTGCGTTGGCTTGAGCGCTGTATCGAGGCGCACACACGGGACGATCAGGCTCTCTTTGGGATCGTGCAGGGCGGGACGGACCTTGTGCTGCGAAGCGCGTCGCTCGATGCAACCTGCGCTCACGATCTTCCGGGCTTCGCTATTGGTGGGGTTGCCGTTGGTGAAGGGCCCGATGCGATCGCTCGCGTGGTGCAACATGTGGCACCAAGATTGCCGCACGACAAGCCGCGCTACCTCATGGGTGTCGGCTATCCAACGGACATTCTGATGGCGGTTGCAGCGGGCGTCGATATGTTCGACTGTGTGTTGCCAACGCGCAACGGTCGCAATGGGATGGTTTTCACGCGTCAGGGTGCTCTGCGGCTTCGCAATGCGGTCCACACGGACGATCCGCGCCCCATCGAGGAGGACTGCGACTGTGAGACCTGCCGAAAGGGGTTTTCGCGCGCCTATCTGCGCCATCTCTTCCTTGCAGGGGAGATGCTCGGCCCCACACTGGCGTCGATCCACAACATCCGTCTCTACCAAAGGCTGCTACTGGACATTCGGCGCGCGATAGAGGATGATGCGTGGCTCGACCTGTCCCTTCGCTGGCCATGCACAATGCGGGGCCGATGCGAAGGGAACGATGCAGGAACTCCCGATGACTGAAATGCTGACTTCGTTTTCCATGATCGCACTGCAAGATGCGCCACCGCTGCCGGGTGAAACGCCGGTGGTGGCGCCTGGTGCAGTCGGTCAGCCCACGGGCGCGACCGAGGGCGCACCGCGTCCTGCGGCAGATCCGCTCGGCGGGATGTGGATCGTCATCCCGTTTGTGCTCATCCTTGTGGTTTTCACCATGTTTGGTCAACGCCGTGAACGCAAGAAGCGCACTGCGCTGATGGAATCGATCAAGCGCCATGACGAAGTGCAGACCATCGGTGGCATCATCGGCTCGGTGGTGGAACTGAAGGACGATACGGTCATCCTGAAGATCGATGAGAACTCGAATGTTCGAATGACCGTCGCCAAGAGCGCAATCGCACAGGTGCGCACGGGCAGCACGCAGGGAGCCGCGTCTTGAACTTTCGCATCCTGCCACGACTGATCTTTGCGGTCGTGATCATCGCGTTCTGTGTCTGGCAGGTCATCCCGTGGGAGACAAGCGTTCGCCTTGGCAAGGATCTCCGCGGCGGAGTCAGCATGGTGTACGCGGTGGACATGCCCGAGGGCGGTGATCGGCAGCGCATCCTTGCACAGGTGATCGATTCGCTGAAGCGCCGCGTGAACCCGCAGGGCATTCTCGACATCTCGCTGCAACCGCAAGGGCTGGACCGAATCGAAGTGGTAATGCCTCTTCCGTCGGCGGAGGTCCGCGCGGCAGGGGATGGATTGCGCGAGCGGATGGCAGCACTCGGTGATCGCATGACGATTTCGCCGAGCGAACTGCAGGCGGCACTCGACGCGGGTACTGCGCCTGATCTCGCGCCTGCCCCAGCGGCGGGTGCTGCGGCGGGACCGCGACGGCAGGCGCTCGAACAATTGCAGGCTGCCGCAGTCAAGGCGCGCGAGGCACGAGGCGCTTATCAGGATGCGCTTGCCCGCGGCGCAGACGCCGCAGAACTCGGCCGTCTCGAAGCGGAGATCGCGCAGGCGGAAGTGAACGACCGAGGCGCACGCGCAGTTATCGATGCGGGCAATATCGATCAGGCGCGGTTGCGCCGTGCGTTTTCCCTCTCGACTGAGGGTCCGCGACTGCGCGACGAGAAGGGCAAGGCAAAGTTCGCCGAGGACGGCACCCCAGCGACAGGTCCCAGTCCGCGTGACCTCGAGGTGCAGGCACTGCAGGCGCAGTTGCCCGACTTCTCGGGCGATATCGCGGCGCTTGCGCAGTCGGCGAGCGAGTACGCGGGGCAAGTCAGCGGCTACGACGATCCCGAGGACTTGAAGCGGCTATTGCGGGGTGCCGGTGTTCTTGAGTTCCGCATTGCTGTCAGCGCAGCGGGGCCCGAGGGCGTCAACCCAGACGAACTTCGCAAGCAGTTGGCGGAACGCGGTCCCGCGGGCACGGATTCACCGGTCGCACGGTGGTTCCCGATCAACGACCCAAAGCAGTGGGGGGATTCGCCCGAGCAAATCGAGTCGTTTCTCGCCGACCCTGTTTCTTACCTACGCAGCCGCGACATGGTGGGCGCGAAGTACGACGGGCAGCCCTACGCGCTCCTTTACACCACGGAGGCGATGAGTCTCGATCACCTCGGTGGTCGGCAGTGGTCAATGAAGGCGGTCTTCCCGAGCCAAGATCAACTTGGGCGGACGTGTGTGGCGTTCCAGCTTGATCCGAGCGGCGGCATCCTGATGGGCAAACTCACGGGCGCCAACATTGGTCGTCCGATGGGAATCGTTCTCGATGGGCAGCTGTTCTCTGCCCCAACCTTGCAGTCGCAGATTCCTGGCAACGGGCAGATCACTGGCTCGTTCACGCAGGAGGAGATTGACTACTTGATCCGCGTCTTGCAGGGTGGTGAACTTGAGGCGAAACTCCGTCCTGAACCGATCTCCGTCAGCATTCTTGGTCCCGCGCTTGGCCGTGACAATCTGCTGCGCGGCTTGACTGCAGTAGTGCTCGCCGCCCTCGCCACCGCGGTCCTCATGGCGGTCTATTACCTCGGTGCGGGGATCATTGCTGATATTGCCGTTGTACTGAATCTGGGCATGATCTTCGGGATCATGGCGATGATCGACGGATCATTCACGCTGCCGGGCCTTGCTGGTATCGCGCTCGTGGTCGGCATGGCGGTCGATGCGAATGTGCTTGTGCTTGAGCGAACGCGCGAGGAACTCGTCGACAACAAGGAGCCGCTGAAGACCGCCCTCGATCTCGGCTTCGCTCGTGCGTTCAACGCCATCATTGACGGCAATGTCACGAACTTGATCGTGTGCGTGGTGCTCTACAAGTTGGCTGCAACCGAAGTGAAGGGCTTTGCGCTCACCATGATGATCGGTGTGCTGACCACGCTCTTCACCGCGCTGTTCTGTACGCGGATCATGATGGCGATTCTTGTGAACTGGCTTGGGGTCAGGCGCATGCCGATGCTGCCGACGCTGTTGCCCGGCATGATGAAGCTCCTGCGACCGAATGTGGACTGGCTGCGATTGCGCCCCGTGCTGTGGACGCTGTGCGGTCTCGCGGCGGTCGCGAGCCTGGTGCTTGTCATCGGTGCCGGCCGTGAACTTCTGGAGACGGAGTTCCGCGGTGGCGTGACAATGACGATGGTCACCCGCAAGGCAGTCGCGGGTGAACCCACATCGCCGAGCGGACGGATCCTGCTGAAGCGCGAGGATGTGGAACGGCGCGTTCATGAGATCGGTGCGAGGTCGTCGCTTCCCGTGTTGGCGGAACTCCGAAACGCCAATGTGCTGACGGTTGGAGAGTCGACTGCGGACGGGGCATCCACGGGCTTTCAAGTGCGCGTGGCGAACCCGGCCGAACTTGGAGACTCGGAGACAGCGACCGAGCCCCTAGTGGAGGCGCTGACCTTGGAGTTCGGGCAGGCGCTTGATGTCACTGTGCCTGTGCGCTTTGCCGGGATGGACAATGTTGGCGGTGCCGCATCGACCCTTGCTCTGAATGGCGAAACGCTCGGGTCATCGATTGGCGTTCCAACCGACAAGACCCCAACCCGCGACTTTGCGGGTGGCGTTGCCGTGGTCTTGAGGGATCTGCAGCCAGCCGTGACGCTGGAGGATGCCACCACTCGAATCGCAAGAATGCGCAAGCAGCCAGATTTCTCGGCTCTCAGCGCTCGCCGTTTCGAGGTGGTGGGACTTGAACTTGCTGATCCATCGAGTCCGGCCAAGGGATGGAAGTCCTTGGCAGTCATGGTGGTAGAGCCATCCGCTCTCCTTTCCAAGGTGGATGCGGCAACTTGGGAGCGGGTCGTTGCGCAGCCAGAGTGGCGCCTCGTCCAAGCGGCGTTCACGGCAAAGCAGAGCCTGGAGCAGGTGAGCAGTTTCTCGCCCGTGGTGGCCGCCAATCTTGCCGCGTCTGCGATCGTGGCGATCATTGTCAGCCTTGTCGGGATGGTGGTCTACATCTGGCTGCGATTCTCGAGCTTTCGTTACTCCGCGGCCACGGTGATCGCGGTCCTTTTCAATGTCGTGGTCTGTCTCGGCGCCCTGGCCCTCTCGCTTCGCCTGACAGGGACGGATATCGCCAAGATGACGCTGCTCGAAGCTTTTCGAATAGATCTCAATGTGATTGCAGCCTTTTTGACGATCATTGGATATTCGCTCAATGACACGATCGTGATCCTTGATCGAATCCGAGAAAACAAGGGCAAACTGCAGTACGCATCATGGTCGACAGTGAACGACTCCATCAACCAGACCTTCAGCAGAACGCTGATGACAGGTGGAACCACGATGCTTGCGGCGGGCATTCTCTACGTTTACGGCGGCCCCGCCATTCAGCCATTCGCGTTCACCTTCATCATCGGGCTGATCGCAGGAACGATCAGCTCGGTCGTCATCGCAGGACCGTTGACCTACTCCAAGGAGCAGGACCGCAGCGTGCCAGCCGAAGGCCATTCCACTTCGGGTGGACTCGCAACAGCGACATCCGCTTGACACAGACTTCACCGTCGGAACGTACTCCGACTTTTGTGCCTGACTACCCAAACTGCATGGTCGCAGTCTGGGCGTACATCACCACCACCTTTTCTGGACATGGAGGTCCTCACTATGACTCGCGGTTCCAAGATCGTCATTAGCGCCATCTTTGGGCTCCTGCTATTGGCAGGGGTCTACTTCGCGTTCTTTGCGCCAAATCCAGCTCAGCAGCAAATCGATGG
>Ga0116204_1000388_pt1 | contig 24952 bp, 20 predicted proteins | sample LakKivwa52mmetaG_FD_94481 | JGI IMG/M metagenome (GOLD analysis project Ga0116204, IMG submission 94481) | Anoxic lake water microbial communities from Lake Kivu, Rwanda to study Microbial Dark Matter (Phase II) - Lake Kivu water 52m metaG | ecosystem: Environmental > Aquatic > Freshwater > Lake... | reverse complement strand
CTATCAAAATGTTATGTTTCTAATAAAATCCTTTACAAAAACAGCCATTTCAAAAAAATGGTTCTTCAATGTCGTTTAGGAGTAACCGTATGACCAACAAGGTGCGAGAACAAAACAGCAAACTTGCTTTGAAAGAACTGAAAGATGACTATCTTCGTTTATTGGAAGAGTCCTTTCAAAAAACTTCGGAAATCAATAAAGGCGATGTCGTCGAAGCCCCGATTGTGACCATAAATGAGAATTATATCGTTGTGGATCTCGGTGGGAAATTTGATGCCTATGCCGAACGTGGCGAATATACCGATGATAAGGGAAACCTGGAATACAAGGTTGGGGATACCCTCAAGGGCTTCATAGTTGATAAAAACGATCAGGGATTTGTGATTGGCAAGAGCTTGACCAAGCAGTATGTCGATAAAAACTCAATCCTTGATGCCTACGAGAAAAAGATTCCAATACAGGGAAAAGTAGTTGGCCTCACCAAAGGCGGTTTCACAGTCGATGTTCTGGGAGCAAGGGCCTTTTGTCCTCTTTCACAGATCGCAGTCCGCTTTGGAGATGATTCTGCCTCCTTTATAGGTAAAAGCATGGATTTCCAGGTGATAGAATGTTCTGAAAATTGCCGGCGGGTTGTTGTATCGCACCGGATCATGGAAGAAGTTGCACTTGAAGAGAAAAAGAGCAAGGCGATGGAAAGAATCCAAGCCGGTATGATTGTTATGGGTAAAGTCATGCGCATGACCGGTTTTGGAGCTTTTGTAGATCTGGGTGGAGTTGAAGGACTTATGCATGTTTCGGAGATTTCCTGGTATCATACCATCAAACCGCAGGATGCACTCAAGATCGGACAGGAAATAGAAGTAAAAATCCTCGATATCAAGGGAGATAAGATATCTCTTTCCATGAAAGCCCTGCAGGAAAATCCCTTCGAGATGGCAATGAGTGAGATCAAAGAAGGCGATACTGTCAATTGCCGGGTTCTGCGTTTGCATAACTTTGGTGCCTTTGCTGAGATCAAACCAGGTGTGGAAGGGCTAATTCCTGTTTCTGAGATGTCCCGTAACCGCAATGTTTCCCATCCCCGGGAAGTCCTGAAAGAAGGTGATTTTGTAGAAGTTCAAATCCTCAGGATTGATATGGATACACAAAAGATATCTCTTTCACTCAAAGCATTGCAACAAGATCCTTGGAATAAAATTGATGAGATTACAAAGGTTGAGACCGTTTTCTCTGGTAAAGTGGAGTCCTCCACCAATTTTGGAGTATTTGTCACAATAGCTGATGGTGTCACAGGACTGTTACCAAAGTCACGTATTCGCAGGGGTGATATTTTCAAAAGCGGAGATGTCGTTACTCTGATGGTGACTGCAATTGACCATGAAAACCGTCGGATAACACTTGATTATTCTGATCGGACTGCTGAAGAAGTAGCAGAAATGACCAAACGTGAAGAACGTCCCCGTGATAACCGTGAGCCTCGTGAACAACGTGATATGCGTGATTCCAGACCTCAGCGTGACCGCAAAGGTGGTGGTCGGAGCCGGGGTGACGAAGAGTGGCGTAAATATGCCAATCAGAAAGTTGGAGACGACGACAACCCATTCCGAAATCTATAACCATGCAGAATATAAATCAGTTTGTTAAGCTTCGGCAAGAGAAGCTTGAAAAAATAAGGGCTCTTTCCATAGAGCCCTTTCCAATATCATCTTCCAGAACTCATCTGATCTCAGATGTATTCATCGATAAAGATAAATGGATTGAAGATTCCCCTCAGGTCTGCTTCTGTGGTCGTTTAGTTGCCATGCGGCGTCAGGGGAAGATTGGTTTTGGCAATATCGAAGACATCAGTGGCAGAGTTCAGATCTACGTGCAAAGGGATTTGGTTGGTGAAGAGAATTACGAACTCTTCAAACTCTGTGATGCCGGTGATTTTGTTCAAATATCAGGAGCAATGTTCATAACCCAGGCAGGTGAGTATTCTATTAAAGCCAATAATATCAAGCTTTTAAGTAAGAACATTCGGCCCCTTCCTGCTGTGAAAGAGCGTATTGAAGATGGGAAGGTAATTCGTTATGATGAGTTTTCGGATATCGAGCTCCGCTATCGGAAACGCTATCTCGACCTTTTGCTTAATCCGGATCATCGCAAGGTGTTTGAGCTCCGGTCAAAGATAGTTTCTGCCATTCGCCGATTCATGGATGATAGGGGATATCTTGAGGTGGAAACACCAATTTTGCAACCGCTTTATGGTGGAGCAAATGCACGCCCATTCATTACACATCACAATACTCTGAATGTTGATCTGTATTTACGCATAGCCACGGAACTTTATCTTAAGCGCTTGATAGTGGGTGGTTTTGAGCGTGTCTATGAAATTGGTAAGAATTTCCGCAACGAAGGAATGGACAGAACCCACAATCCGGAATTTACTCTGATGGAATTTTATGAAGCCTATTCAGATTTGAATGGGATGATGGATCTGGCAGAAGCCCTTATTAGGCATCTGGCACTTGATGTTGTTGGGAAATCAGTCTTTACTTATAAAGGTCAGCAGATTGATCTTTCAGGTGATTGGAAGCGTGCCACAATGCTGGAACTTATCAAAGAACATAGTGGTTATGATGCCTCAGATCTTGATGCAGAGCGAGCAATGGCTTTCCTGAAACAGCATAAAATCGAAATCCCTCCTGAAGCTGGAATGGGTCGTTTGATTGCTTTGCTTTTTGAACACTTTGCAGAGGAAAAAATCATCCAACCAACATTCGTCTGTGATTTTCCCAAAGAAATTTCACCTCTGGCCAAATCCAAGCCTGATAATCCAATATTTGCTGATAGGTTCGAACTCATCATTGCCGGCAATGAATTTTCCAATGCTTTCAGTGAACTAAATGATCCTTTTGATCAGAGAGAAAGGTTTGAAGCTCAAGTAAGGATGCGGGAACTTGGCGATGAAGAAGCCAGCACATTGGATGAGGATTTCATTGAAGCACTTGAATATGGCATGCCACCAATGGGTGGACAGGGTATTGGTATTGATCGGTTGGTTATGCTACTAACAGAGAATGACTCAATCAAGGAAGTGATCCTCTTCCCACAAATGAAACCGGAAGTTTAGTACTCAGTACATATTAGAAGATTATTTTATTGCCACATAGACAGGAAAGTTAATTACCTCCAACCGGTAAATAGCTTCCGGCCCCAGATCTTCCCACATATAGCAACTGAAGCTTTGAACGGTCCTGGAAAGCAGAGCCGATATCCCCCCCAATGCAGTTAAATATACAGCTTTATGATCCAGGATTGCCTGCTTTGCCACAGGGCTTCTTTCTCCTTTTCCAATCATGACTTTCAGGCCATTTGCAAGTAGCAACGGAGTATAAATATCCATCCTTGTACTGGTGGTCGGGCCGATAGCCCCACAGATCTTTCCCTCTGGGATCGGACTTGGTCCACAGTAAAACAAAGTTGTTTCAACCAATCTAATAGGTAATTCTTCACCAAGATCAATGAGACCACACAGTCTCTTATGTGCCTGATCTCGGGCAGTAAAAATCTCACCTGAGAGCAATAGCTTATCACCAATACCGATCAAATTAAAATCCGATGGAGTAAGGGGGAGATGTATCTCGTAAATATTCATATAGTTAGAGATATATGCCGATGGGCATGACATTGCAGGTTAATAGCAAAAGGGAGCGATGCAATATGGCAGGGTGCTTGAATAATATGAACTGAAAAAGCTGTTTTGGCACCCCCCATTCCCTGAACACCGATTTTGGTAGCGTTCACTGCACCAAGAATATCTTCTTCCAGTTGAGCATAGCGGGGATCTGGGTTTCTAACATTCATAGGCAGGAATACAGCCCTTTTGGCATTGATAGCAACGCTCTCGAAGTTACCTCCCAATCCGATTCCAAGAATCAATGGTGGACATGCTTTGGAGCCGGCTTTTTTTACTGTTTCCACAACTAAATCCACTATTTGCTTGGGAGAGGTGCTTGGGTTTAGCATTTCATGGAAGCTCATATTTTCTGCACCACCTCCTTTTTGGGCAATTAGTATTGTGAGTTTATCCCCGGAGGTGATTGTTGTGTGAAGTATGGCAGGGCAATTGTTTAGAGTGTTCTTGCGCTCAAAAAGTGGTTCTTCCACCATTGATAGCCTCAGAAAATATCTATCATAGGCGATCTTCACAGCCCTATTGAGTATGTCAAATAAGAGTTCACCTTCAAGATGGACTTCCTTTCCCATCTCTGCAAAGCAAACAATGGTACCAGTATCCTGGCAAAGGGGTATTCTATCTTGCCTGGAGGCATCAGCATTTTCAATTATGGAGTTAACAGCATCTTTCACCAGGTCATCCTGTTCCTGGGATAGCATGTCTTTTAAAGACAATCCTATTAAAGGATCAGGATTAAAACTAATATATTCAATTGCCTGGATTATTCGATCGAGGAAGACACTTGAACTAATTATACGCATAAGATTGTATAACAGTATTCTATGACTTGTGTTTCAGGTAATTAGCAATTGATCGATCATAAGTTCTTTCAAGCTTATCGTTGAAATAGCAGGCTGGAAGTTCTCCTGCCTGGCGATGGTATTTGATGCATTCACAGCACTTTCCTTTCTTGGAACAGGGATAGGTGCAATTGCAACTGGATTTGTTGTTACATTCCATTAGCCTTTTCTCCTCTTAATCAGGTATTTGATCAGAAGATCATTAAAATTGGTGGATGTAGATATAGGATTGTATTCTATTCGGTTTTCATGGCAAGCTGTCTTGAGGGTTTGGACCTGGGTCTGATAGCTCTCCAAATACTCTTTTTTTATCTGCCAGGGGTTGACAAGCACTTTTTCATTGGTTTCAACATCAATAAAAAGAGCTTCTTTTTTAAACTCAAAGCGCTCCTCCTGAAAGTCCTGGATATGAAAAACCAGCAACTCGTGATTCCTATAACGGTACTGCTTGAGGGCGGAAATGATCCTGTCTGGATCATCGATGAGATCGGAGATGAGGATTATCAAGCTTCGTTTTCGGATTGATTCTGCGACTTTGCCAAGGTTGGAAGCAAGATCTGTCTGAGCTTTTGGTTCAAGTGTTGTCAGGATGGAAAATATCTGCGCAAGGTATGATCTATAGGCCTTGGGAGGTAATAGGTTGGTGATTTTATCGTTGAAAGTAACGAGGCCAACGGCATCTTTCTGGCTCATCATCAACCACGATAAAGCACCAGCCAATTGGATTGCATAGTCAATCTTGGATATATCTGCCGATTTGTAGAACATAGAGGCACTGTGATCAAGCAGAATATATGTCCTGAGGTTCGTTTCCTCTTCGTAACGTTTAACGTAATAGCGCTCCGTCTTTGCCACAATTTTCCAATCTATATCCCGTAAAGCCTCTCCAGGATTGTATTGCCTGTGATCGGAAAATTCGACACTAAAACCATGATATGGTGATTGATGGAGCCCGATCAGAAATCCCTCGACCACTTGTTGGGCTCTAAGTTGAAGCTTCTTGAGTTTGGCTACTGTCTCATCGGTCAGAACCGGCATGACTAATGCCTTTGGGGATGATACAAAAGTGCAAGCGGGATCAACGCAACATATACAATGCTCAACAGAATAGGGGATATGGTGATGTCGTTCATAGACATAATGATATATCCAATGGTCAGTATCAGGAATGAGACCACGAGCAGGATATAATTCAGTTTCGTGAGGTTAGTTCTATCTTTTTGCTGGGGCATTTTTTCTCCTTTCAACGCAGGTTTTTGCCGTATCGGTAGCAGACACTCTCTTATGGTACAAAAATGTCTTTAACCACCTAATATAGATATCAAACAAAGCTGGTGACTGCATTTCGACTGCCTGAGCCAGAAAGTTCAGATTATAACAGATATCTTTCTTACAGAGAAGCAATTGGCGTTCATTATATTTGCCTTCAAACTCGGGTGATTTGGCAAAATGCCTCGCTAAAATTTCCTCTGGTAAAACGTCTTTACTTGTCAGGATGGACCGAACAGTATCTATTATGTCTATCTGTTTCATTTTCAACCTTATTCTGGGGAGCGGGTTATCTGGATGACAACCCGCTCCTATCTATTGGTTAACTTGATATCAGTTTACTTTATAGGTCTTATCGCCATTTTCAAAAAAGGCGATTATCTGTTTTGCAGCAGCAATACCGGCATTGACATTGGCTTCTTCGGTTTGAGCACCCATCTTTTTGGGAGTCCAATAGACCCTATCCGGATATTTCTCTGCAAGTTCTGCAGCGCAACCGGGTTCTACGTCCGAAACCAGACGGAATTTCTTCTTTTCCTCAAATGCTTTCAGCAAAGCATCCTCATCAATAACTTCCTTACGGGCAGTGTTGACCAATACGCAGCCAGATTTTACAAGAGAAAGCAAATCCCAATTGATGGATTTCTTGGTCTCAGCAGTGGCTGGGATATGCAGGGAGATGTAATCACCGGTATTGAAAATATCAGCAACGCTACTTAGTGGATTGACTCCTTCCTTGGTCATGATTTCATTGGAAATATATGGATCATAAGCATATACTTGCATACCGAAGCCTTTGGCAATTTTGGCTACGTACCGGGCCACGAAGCCATATCCATAAAGGCTTAGTTTTTTCCCTGCCAGTTCAGTTCCGGATTTTCCATTGAATTTGCCACGGGCCATGTAGATCATCATTCCGATTGCAAGTTCAGCCACTGCATTGGAATTCTGGCCTGGTGTGTTCATTACTACCACGCCATTGGCGGTTGAAGCCGGAAGATCAACATTGTCATATCCAGCACCTGCTCTTACCACTAACTTAAGTTTTTTGGCAGCATCAAGCACTTTGGCATCTACAATATCACTGCGAATGATCACTGCTTCGGCATCTGCAATGGCAGTATAGAGTTCATTGACATCTGTGTAGTTTTCTAGCCAAACCTGATCATAACTGGCCTGATCAAACACGGCTTTGATCTTCTGAACGGCCTCATTTGCAAAGGCCTTTTCGGTCGCAATTAGTACTTTCGGCATTTTCGCCTCCACTATTTGTTTTTTTTACTTTGGTATTATACCGTCAGATTATGTCAAGAGCTTTCGATATCATGGGCTTGTATATGAGTTATAAAATCTTGATACATAGATAAATATAATATAGTTTTCAAAATCATTTGACAAAAAAAGCAAGCTCCAATTTTGCTCCATTGCGTTGGATAGAAATCAGTTTTCAAATGCTCTGATGATCTCCAAACAAAAAATGAGGTATCATTTATGACAGAGAAAAAACTTGGAAACCCGGCGGTTGTTGGCCTGGCCGGATTTGCAATGACCACTTTGGTCTTACAGTTTCACAATGTCGGTTGGTGTGGCCTTGGCCCTGTTGTTGTCCTTGGATTGTTTTTTGGCGGACTGGCTCAGTTCATTGCTGGCTTCGCCGAACAAAAAATGGGTAACAACTTTGGATTCAGTGCCTTCGTTGCCTATGGGGCTTTCTGGATCGGACTCGCTTTGATCCTTCTTATGAACCATTTTGGCATCTACAAATCCACCCCAACCGATATCGGCTGGTATCTTTTTGGATGGATGCTATACACGATGTTTATGCTCTTCTGCGCATTCCGCATCCACACAGCCATGATCATCACATTCTTCCTGCTATTTCTCGGTTTTGCCCTGCTGGTATTTGCCCATTTTGTGCAGCCACCACTTTCCAAAACAATTACTGTGATAGCCGGTTATGAACTCATGGCCTGTGCCGCCTCGGCCTTCTATATGATGATAGCCATCATTATGAATGACCTGGCAGGCAAAACTGTTTTACCCTTTGGTAAACCCTGGATCAAAAACTAAGTAAGCCAATTCTTGTAAAACACTATTCTGTGTCAAAATGAGAGTTCCTTGTGATTGGAACTCTCTTTTTATAGTGTCAAAACCGTGAATCCTTACTCCATAGCCTTAGTCAGGTCTTAATCCCCTCTTAATCAAGCGTTAATTATTAACGCTTGATTAAGAGGGGATTAAGACCTGACTAAGGCTATGGAGTAAGGCTTAGAGGGAGATTTTGATTCTGAAAGAGATGGAGTGATCATTAGATGAGTTCAAGGATGCTCTGATGGATAAGTCCAGATTCAGCTTTCCATGGCAGTATTCGGTTGATGCAATCAGTATCCGGTCTTGCTTTTTGGTTATCAGATGTGGCTCTGAGAACTCATCACTTTCGATGTAATCATCTATGGCGAGCCAACTGGTGAAGCTTGCCTTTAGGTCGATTCTCTGGTGCTGAAAAACTAAATGATTATCCCAATAGAAGGAATTGCGGTCGAGATCAGATTTTTGCTCAAAGTTATAACGAATTGTGCCCCGATATGATAGTCGTGAATTGATTTGGTGTTTGAGGTGCAGTCGGCTACGAAAATGACGGGGTATGGTTTGATAGTACAGGCTGTCATTTTGAACCAGGACGCTGCGGTCTATCCGTTCCAGACTAAGCTTATACTCATCCTTGAGATCAGAATACTCTACAGTTATTCCATTGCTGGATTTCCATTTATCTATATTCATCCTATCCAGTTGATTAAGAATAGTAACGTAATATGATATACTATAATGCTTTGAAATAGAGTAATCCAAACGCCAGTTCAGTTCCTGGGCCTGGGTTGAGGCTGATAGCCGAAATGGAACTGCTGAATAGGGGAAGCGGTAAACCTTGGGTAGATATTTCCAGGAAAGGTTGCTACCAAAACTCGATGTTTCATATCCGATATGGTATTTGGCAGCAAAATGCTTGTCCAGCCAGGCATTTTCTCCAGATAACCTGAGATCCTGGTGACGATAAGAAAAATAACTACTGAGTGCATTTTCAATTTGCCTGAAGTATGATTGGTCAAAGGTAAGATCGTATTCCTGATTATAGTGCAGAATACCAAGCTGCCAATTATCTGTCTCATAGGCAGTTGCGATGGCCATGATTTGCTCAGTAGTCTCGTTTATCCGCTCTGTTTTGGTTCTTGACAGATATGAGATCAATGAGTCCTGAAGAGTAACGGCTCGGTTTTGCGTCGAGACCATAGCCATCAGAGAAAAACCACGGGATTTTAGAAGTAATGCAGAACCAAGAGGATTGTATAAGTTTGGACTGGAGAATGCTTTTATGTCCATCGAACCGGCTGGGGGAAAGCTGTTTGATGAGCCAAGACATAAGTGGTTGCCAAAGTTTACTTTGTAACTTCCAATTGTGAGTTTTGCCTGCTGATTGGAGCTGAGTTTGACTGACGGGTTCCCAAGATGTCCTAAAAGCATGATCTGAAAGGCAAAGTTGTGATTGATGTCAGAATCCTCAGAACCGGGTTTTCTGACATGAGAGTGGATGAACTTCACCTGCATCTTTTCCGAGTTCAGCAATGCGAATTGATTTCCAGACAGTGTATTGAAGTGAGTTTTTCTGGTTATTGAACTACCAAAGCGGAGGGATGTGGTTTTATTGCCGGGCAAGTGTGAAGCGGTTTGTTCATTATGTTCTGGACTAATGCTGAATAGTTCGTTCCACCAGAGAACTTCCTTTTCCTCCAGATCATTTTTAGTTATTGTCGAACTGGTTTCCTGAGCGGTGGCCCAAGAAACCCAACTTATTAAGATAATAAGTACTTGGAATGATTTCACCAATCGAAACTCAAATCGATGGCATGGGTGAGGTTGAGTTCAATATGAGTCCGGATGGCATATAGAACCCGCAGATTTAGCACAGATAACTCAATACCCGCTCCGAAACGGGTTGGTTCATCCTGATAGGAACTCATGATCCTGAACCCATCTGTTATATTATATTGTGAGGCAATGCAATAGATAAAATCCTTATCCCAGTCGGTTCGATAGGTCACTGCTGTGAAGCTGCGTTTACTGATGTGAGATCCAAAAGAAAAAGAATAGATCCTGTCTTGAGAACCAAGCCCAAGAAGGGAAATCTCAGATGGGAAGCGTCCTCCGAGCCTAATCCCGAAATCGGTTTTGGTTTCGATATGGGTGTCATCATTGGAAATGATTTCAAATTCCAAGTGTTGATTGGATCCGATCAGGATATCTCCCAGTTTAAGGTGCAGGTTCAGATAGTAGCTTTGCAGGTCATAGTCTTCTGCGGACAGATAGCTTGTGCCCAGGGCATAGCCAAGCCAGCGGGAGGGGAAGGCAGTATGCAGACCAAAGACATGAAGGCCGGGGATGGAAAAAGGAGAAGAATACGAACTGCCCAGACCATAGCTCCCATTTACGGGGGAGAGGGCATAGTCACAGACGCTTTGGCTGAGCAGGGGACAGCCGTTCAGGGCATTGGCAGAGGCGGAGTTCTCCAGAATCAGTGCATAAGACAGGGAGCAGCAGATAAGTCCGAGGAGGCAGCATCCAATCCGGAACACGGGAGGAGATCCTAAATCAGAGCGACCTCTGTATCGGGATCGAAGAATTTTACCTTGGCGAGGTCGATGGTGATGAGCAGGTTTTCATTTATTCTGGGCAAGGCTTTGGGATCGAGTTTGGCGGTAAAATCAAATTTGGTGGTTTTGAGAAAGACGTGGTATTCACTGCCCAGGGGCTCGACCAGATCGCAGATGGCATTGAATTGGGCTGGGGTTTCGGCCATGGCATCGAAGGCGGCTTCATACATATCTTCGGGACGGATGCCAAAGACTACCCGCCGACCCTGATAGTTCTTCAAAATTTCGCTTTGGGCATCGGTGAGGGCAAGGGTGAAATCTCCACAATCGAAGCTAAGCTTCCCTGCCATGGGCAGGATCTGTCCGGGGATGAGGTTGATGGCAGGACTGCCGATGAAGCCAGCCACAAAGATGTTTGCAGGGTTGTTGTAGATATTGAGGGGGGTATCGATCTGGTGGATGAGTCCATCCTTCATCACGACGATTTTATCTCCCATGGTCATGGCTTCCACCTGGTCGTGGGTAACATAGATCATGGTGTTTTCGAGGTGACGGTGCAGTTTGACAATTTCTGCCCGCATGGCAACCCGGAGCTTGGCATCGAGATTGGAAAGTGGTTCATCAAAGAGGAATACCCTGGGATTGCGGACAATGGCACGTCCGAGTGCCACCCTTTGACGCTGTCCACCGGAGAGTTGTCCGGGTTTTCGCTCCAGCATGGTCTCGATACCCAGCAGTTTGGCAGCTTCATCCACTTTGCGTTTGATCTTGTCTTTTGGTTCTTTGCGGAGTTTGAGGGCAAAGGCCATGTTCTCATAGACACTCATGTGGGGATAGAGGGCATAGTTCTGAAAGACCATGGCGATATCCCTGTCTTTGGGAAGGACTTTGTTCACGACTTTATCACCGATGAGGATTTCGCCGGCAGTGACTTCCTCCAGCCCGGCGATCATGCGAAGGGCGGTGGTCTTTCCACAACCGGAAGGCCCCACCAGAACCACAAACTCTTTATCTTCGGCAGTGAAATTTATCTTCTTCAATGCCTGAAAACCATTATCATAGATCTTCACAAGGTCTTTAACTACGACTTTTGCCATTATTTACTCCACTTTTATCATCATTAGTATGGATAGCACCAGCACCAAAACCCCATTTAAACCCGAGAAAACATCCACCCAAACCCAAAATCAATTTATTGCCTATTTGTCAAGTTCGATTTCCAGATTCTCCGATTCACTGGGTTCATGAAACACACAGACCTTGTTGCGGCCAGTATTTTTGGCATGATACAAAGCGGCATCGGCATCCGAGATCAGTTGAGTGATCTCGCAGGGTAGGAATATCTTTGAAACACAACTGCGGATTCCTATGCTAATGGTGATTTTGATCAGGCTGTTATCAAATTCAAAAGCTTGCCTCTCGACATCTTTTCTCAGATCTTCCATGATGGCAATGGCCTTGATCTTGTCCGAATCGAAAAGGATATACAGAAACTCCTCGCCACCATAACGAACCAGGATATCACTTTTTCTGAAATCACGCAGGAGAATTGCCGCGAGTTCTTTGAGGACAAAGTCCCCACAACTGTGGCCGTAATTGTCATTTACATCCTTGAAGTGGTCGATATCGATCATGATAAAAGAAACAGGCAGGCTGTGTCTGGCAGCCAAAGACAGCATCTGCATGAGGTTGTGTTCAAGATACCTTCTGTTTCTAATGCTGGTAAGTTCGTCTGTAATCGAGAGATCCTCCACTTGTTTGAATAGCTCCTCAATCTTCTGATATTCACTTTGGAGGTTTTCGAGATAGGTGTTGTTCTGAATGCTTATCTGATTGTTGAAGTAGTGAATCCGGTTTTCCCAAAACTCCACGGCCCGATAAAACTGGATTTCAGTCAAGTTTTCCCTTAGCAATCTGGTGGAATATCGATGTGTTTCCCAAACCTTGTACAGGAAGTAATTTGAGTATTTGAAGTATAAAATGGCATCCTGGAATCTGGATTTGATCCCGGAGGCATAGTTACCAGCGAAGAAATATAAACTATGCAATTGATAATAGGTCAATAAATTGGATGGGAGCTTGCTCAATTCGTAGAACAGAGTCATCTTCATTTGATGTGCCATAACGTGATCCGGCAAACTGAAAATATGGAACAAGCACAATATCTCATTGATATTGGATCTCCCAGAGCATAGTTTCAAGATGTTGCAAAGAATTTCTTTTTGCCGGGAAGGCTCAATTCCCTTTTTCAAACAAAGAAACCAATATAGAAGAGTATAAACCATGCTTTGGGGATCTTTCCGCTTGTGAATGAATATAATCAAATCCAGCCACAATCGAAAAGAGACAACGGGTAAGAGCTTGAAGTGGAATTTCAAAATGGCATCAGTCATTCCAAACAGAATATAAATCGAAGGATACTCAGGGCTTGACCAGCGTTCCAGATCATGGAGAATGATTTCAACGTTTTTAAAATCCTTGATCTCAGTTAGAATAATCAGGGTTTGTGCAAGTTCAAAACATTCTTTGGGAGCGGGGAGTTCAGGTGACATTTGACAAAACAATGGGAAGAAAACATGATACAGGGACGACTTTTTATCGATTGGAACTTGAGAATAGCATGTTAGTAATTTTAACAAGTCTGTTTGGTCACTTTCTTCCTGATCGGGGACTTTGGCAAAGTGTTGCCCAAATCTTTCCATGAAAGCTTCCAGCAACAGACACCCGGTCTCAGCATAAAATGCTTTGAATTCGACTTCATTCAAGGTGGTTTGCTTTCCCCACCTTGTAAGTATGCTTTCCAGTTCTTGTGATATACCGGCTTCCGGTCTCATAAGAATGCTGTCTATTTCGGACAGGATAATTTTTTTTTGCTCTTCAGAAAAAATATCTGGATATTTACTTCTTGTCACTTTTCTTACCGTTCTCTCCCTCGGCTGGAGATATGAACCGGAAAATCTTTTCTCCTGGTTTAATTAAACCATATCTTTCTCTACCGACCTTTTCTGCTGCCTCTGGATTGGTTTGAAGCTCTTTGATCTCATGGCGCAAACTGTCGTTTTTTGCTATGATGTCATTTAACTCCACTTTCATTCTATTCAGTTTGGATGCCTTCCGGTGCCTGCCTACAAAACTATTGGAGTCCAGCACCAATACCCATAAAAGCAGGAAGATCAAAAGTGACCAATAGATCACTCTAACTGCAGGAATACTCTTTTTTCTTTGCATAATAGACCTCAGACGACGAATCTGGAAACAAATGATTTATGAATATCGATGGCATTATGTGGACACAACTCGTGACAACACATACATTTGATGCATTTATCCTTATTGATGAATGGACGGGCGGGGGCTGTTCTTGAGCTTTGAGAACCAGTGTTTCCGGAGGCAGAGTTCTGAATTGCATGGCTGTCAGGACGATAGGTGATTGCCTTGACCGGGCAACTCTTTACACAAACACCGCAACTCAGGCAACGTTCCGTGATGATGGGATAGTAATCAAGCAACTTTTTTAGTAGTATCCGAGCAGAAGCCGGAACAAATCTTAAGATATCCTTGTGTAGTTTAACTACTTTTATATCAACATCTTCCAGCCTGTGATGAAGGAAGCTGCTTGGGATCTGAATGCGGGATGGCAAGATCCCATCCGCGTGCAAGGCATCAAAGAGATAGGGGATGTCATCAATCTTGAAACCCATCAACCTGGAAGCATAATAATCCAGGCAGGAAGCAGATGCAGAACCCAAGAGGAGTGAGAAGTTCCTTAACCGTCCAGCCGAAGGTCCAGCTCCATCCATTCCCTGGATGCCATCTATGATGTTATAGACCACTCGTGGCCTGGCTTCCTGATAAACAGCATTCAGTAGCTGGCCAAACCTGTTTGTATCAGGAAAGTTTTTGTGATACTCGGATTTGATCATACCCGGAATGAGGCCATAGAGGTTTTTGATGGCACCTGTGAAAGCCATCAGGCTGTGTGTCTTGAGCTTGGCCACATTGATCAGGACACCGCTTTCATAGAGCATTTTGCTTAGTTTCAGGTCAAATCCGTTTCTGTAAACTGCTTTCAGGCCATAGGTTGAAAGGTTTACCAGTTTGACCGGATATTTATCTGCCAGTTCGCTGTATCCGCATTTTTGCCAGACGGTCTCAATACTGGTGCTGCCACCATTGCTGTCTGCGATCACAACTTCTTTATTACGCTCCAGAAAGTAACGGACAATGGCTTCAACGACCATAGGATGGGTGGTTACGGCTCTTTCCGGAGCAAAAGCACCCAACAGATTTGGTTTGATGATGATTCTTTTTGCTCTTTTGAGGCGTTGAGAGCCAAGAGATCGGAAGAACTCCTTGATCGCCTCTTCCAGTTCTGGCAGGTTGTAATTATCTATTTTACGGATGCTTACGTTCATTTGAACTTCAAAATGTCCTTGCTTTTCAAGCTATCCCAATACATGGTTAAAGCGATCTGGAACTGAGCCATCTTGGTCTTTCTGGCTACATCGAATACAGTTGCCCCGCTAATGTTTCCATATTTGTGATAAAAGGAGAATCCAAAGGATAGCAGATACTGGTCGCTATCTTCTATCATTGAATAGGTCTGGACATTGTTCCAAACAGGGGCTTGATCGGCATTTGGATTGTTGTTTACAGGATACTGTGCCTTTCCTTTGAAGACGGAGGGGAAGTTGCTGAAGCCGATGCGATAGGCATAATTCCTGATCCTGACCTCATATCCGCTGCGGAGGATGATTCTGTCGTCAAAAGCGCTATCGACCTGGCTGGTCTGTTCATATTCAGCTTCGAGCGAATAATTTCTTTTTCCGGTGTCGTAGTTCAGGCCAAGGGAGGCAACTTGCGGAAGAGTTGTGTCAAAATTTTGGTAATCGGTTTCCATTTCGAAGCTGGAAGGGGGAAGATATTTGAGGCCAATGGATACTGGTTTTGCCTGATAGATAACTCCAGTCTCTGGTCTGAGCAGGTATTTGAACTTGCCAACCCGATCAAAAGAACGAAGAAAGGTGATGTCCTCAAACTGGTGTACCTGATTATGCAGTGAGAGTCCCCAATGCCAGTTATCGCGGTGATATGCAAGGGTTCCGGATACCTGATGGAGATAATAGCGGGGTTGACGTTTGAGGAGATATCCACCCTGGATCATGACAATATCAAATTCGTCGTAATAGATGGATTTGGGAATATTGTAGCTGATACCGGCACTGAACTTTTGATTGATATCACGGGCAAAACCAAAGATGCCAAAGGGAACAGGATAGTGGTATCTGGCGTCACCATATTGTTCGATCTCTTGCATGGGGAACTTGATGTTTGTCTCCAGGTGCATGACGCTTTTGGGAGCACGCAACCCAGCAGGATTGCTCAGGGCTTGTTCGCTGCCTCCAAAATGAGTTAGCCCCGTATTACCTCTGCCGAGTGCGTAAACATTGAGATAACTTCGGGAAAAACTATCATAGATCGGGCTCATGTATTGGGGGAGATTGAACTGATAACCCGGCTCAGGCGTTTCTGCCAGCAAGATCGCCATCGGCAGAAGCAGGATAATGATGATAAAAAAGCGCATAAGATCCTCTGCTATTTCTTAATAACAATGGTTTGTGATCTTTCCTTGCCAACGGAGACAATCTCCAGAGGAAGACCTATCAGATCCTGGATCACATCCAAATAATCAATTGCTGCCTTGGGAAGCTGAGAAATTCTTTTTGCCTGACTGATGTCCTTATCCCAACCCTTGAGAGTAAGATACTCCGGCACAGCATCTTTCAATATCATAGGATCAGTCGGGAAAGTCTCCATACGTTCGTTCTGATACCAGTAGGCAGTGCAGATCTTGAGTTCTTCAAATCCACTCAATACATCCAGCAGGGTGACCGCTATAGCATCCAGGTCGTTGATTCTGGCACTGTATTTTCCAGCCACAGCATCAAACCATCCGCAACGCCGGGGTCTGCCTGTGGTGGAGCCATACTCATTTCCTTTTTGGCGAATCAGATCTCCCATGCTATCATGCAGTTCAGTGGGAAAAGAACCAGCACCAACCCGGGTGCAATAGGCCTTGAAAACACCGATTATCCGGTCAATTTTCCTTAGCGGAAAAGCGCTGCCAACTGCAATTCCTCCGGACATCGTATGTGATGATGTAACATATGGATAGGTACCATAAGTGAGATCGAGCAGGGTGCCCTGAGCACCTTCAAAAAGAATGTTCAGACCTTCGGAATTCCAAATATTCAAAAGGTCGTCAGTAGCACAGACCATGGGACGGAAAAACTTCCAGAGATCGAGTAAGCCACTGATCTCAGTTTGGATCTCATCTTCAGTCCGTTCCTGCTTGTGATATCTGTAAAGATTTATCAGGCGTTCTTTTAACCAATCCGGATGCCTTAGATCCTGCAAGCGTAAACATACACGGGCACTGAGGTCGGAATAAGCTGGTCCTATGCCTCGTTTGGTGGTCCCGATCTTGTTTAGAGATCTGTCCCTCTCCCTGGTGGCATCCAACTCTTTGTGCAATGGTAAAACAATCCCAGCTCTTTCATCAAGGAAAATTCTATGGCCAAGGTCGATACCTTTTTTGACCAATTCTTCAATTTCAGTTTTAATTGCTTCCAGGTCCAAAACAAGCCCGGCCGCAATAACGCACTTTGTATTCGGATACAGAATGCCGGATGGAATGCTGTGGAAAACATATTTCTTTCCATCCAGATAGATGGTATGGCCAGCATTTGAGCCACCCTGAAAGCGAACAACAACATCGGCTTGTTCACCCAGGAAGTCAACAATTTTGGCCTTGGCTTCATCACCCCACAGGCATCCGAGAACTGCTAAATTACTCATCTAAATCTCCCTTATGTGTGTCAAACCACTCTACTGAGAATCTAATCCCTGTCAATAGAAATTATCTTTGTAAATAGCCAATATATGCCAGTCGCATATTTTCAGGTAGTATCACAAGTGTCTTAATCAATGAAAAGGCATTTGATTATCCTGTATATCAAAAAATCGGGTTGACAAATCTGCTTGGAGAAATTACGGTGTTTATGTGAAGTTTTAAGTGAACTAAAATGGGGGAACCATGACAGACAAAGACCAAAAAGACCAGCCAATTATTGAGCCGAAAGCAGAAGAGATCCAGGAATCGTTTTTGAAAGATGAAGACCTGTTTCCAGAAGAAGAACAGGAAGTGAGTTCAAATGATGATGATAATCCCGAGGATGAAACATATCAGGCATTTGGCCCTGTGGAACCCAAAAGAAACAAGCTGCGATCCTTGCTTGTCTGGATCATTCTTGGGGCCTTGATAGGCACAATTGGGTATCGGGTATTTTTCAAAAGATCATCACTCGAGCAGAAACTTATCCATCGGGAAAGCGTTGCTGTTGCAAGAATTGATCTGATGCGTCTGGCAGATAAAGCCGATCTCCAAGAGATGAAAAGCAATCCACTTATGAAGCAATTCGAAGAACAACTCAAGGCGGTTGGAGCCGAGCAACTTTTGACTCAACCCGGGAAGATCGGATTCGATTTCAGACGCCCAAGTTATCTTTGTGTCAAAAGCGATGCCAATGAACAGATCGTGTTTCAGGGAATTCTTCCTGTTTACAGCAGTAAAAAAGTGAAGGACTTCTTCACAGGCATAGGAGAAAAGAGTGCCCTGTTTAAAGTGGAGACAGAGGGGAAGGTATCCTATGCTGTTCTAACAAGCGATGCAGCAATGGCTTGGAATAACAAGTCATTCGTCTTTACTGCTATCTATGGTTCAATGCTTTCCGCCACTGAGCTAAAAGAAAAGTGTATCACTGCACTCAGCCCTGCGAAAGAAGATCAAAATCAAGATGCCGGATTTAAAGCAAGCATGAAAGATAAACATGATTTTGCAGTGTGGTTCAGCAATGAGAAATACTTTAGTTTAATTGAAAAAGGTCTTACCAAGCGCTCTCCAGAGCAGCAAATGCACCTTGCCACGGGAAGGATGATCCAAACCCAATATGGCAGTTACCCAAATCAAAACTACTACTATCAGAACCGTCAGCAAAGATCGAAACTGGACGAATTGATGAGTATTTTTGAAGAATATGGTGGAGGCTTTGAAAAGATAATGGCAATGCTGAAAAATCAACTCACCGGTTCATCCACAATGCTGTATTTCGATTTTGAAAAAGGCAAGATCGTGATGGGATACAGAACTTTTATGAATGACATTCAAAAGAAAACTTTGAAGAACATTACCAAAGATGTTGTTAAGGTAGACAAACTCCGGGACATGGTCCCAGGTAAGGGCTTGCTTGCACTATTTGGGATTCAGTTCAATTACAAGGCAATGCTACAAGAGATGATAGCTGTCTTTCCGGAGATTAAAAATTATGTTCAGCAAGCAGGTGAGGAGGATATGTGGACTGCAGTAGAGACCCTATGTGATGGCTCTGCTCTTGTTTCCATGAACTCATTAGGTGAGGTAGAAGAACCTCTGATCATTGCTGTAATTTCCATGCAAAAAAACAAAGGACTTCAAGCCATAATAGATAGGATCGCTGGGGAAGGACTAATACAGAAAGAAGGAAACATTTATCAAATGGAAGATATTGTCCTGATTATGGATGAAGAGACCTGCTTGTTTGCCAGTAATGCTGATGCTTATAAGGCACTGAAGGGTGGCCTGAGTAAAGATCAGTTTAGCAGAGTGAACAAGGCACCATTTGCATTCCACATGGATTTACAAGCCATAAGTGAGATTGTTCCAGAGCATGAATTGGGGATGAGCAAAGAGGACTTTGCGGCTAAGTTTAAGGAGTTAAAATTCGAACCAATCCTCAATAGCGGAATGCCGGATGAATACAAATTAACACTTGGCCTGACAGATACCAAAACCAATGGTCTAAAGACGCTGGTTGATCTTGGTTTGGGGAAAGGGTACTGATTTATAGTGGCTCAGGGCTCAGAGCTTAGGACTCAGGGTCCTTTGGCTCTGAGCGCGAAGCTTAGCTGCCATTATTTCTGACATACAGGGCAGTAAAAACTGGATCTGCCTGCCAGACGGATCCTTTCTATCTTGTGTCCCATCGGGCATTCGGTTTTCTGATAGACCCGCAGGAAGTTTTGGAACTGCCCGCTTTTGTCATCGATCCTACGGAAGTCGGATAGGGTCGTTCCATTCTGTGCAATTGCCTCAGTAAGAACATCCTTGGTGTGAACTGCAATGCTTTCCAGTTTTTCCTTGTTTATCAGTTTGGATGGGGTTTGAGGGAGGATACCGGCCCGAAATAGAATCTCAGACACATAGATGTTTCCCAGTCCGGCAACGATCCTCTGATCTAATAGAGTATTCTTGATCGGGGCAGTTTTATTTTTCAATACATTGAAAAGATAGGTTGAATTGAAATCCATGCTTAGTGGTTCAGGCCCCAGGGCAGTAATGTATTTAAGGATCTCTTCGTTTTTACAGAACACAATCTTCCCAAATGTCCGGGGGTCTATAAAGAGGATGCGTCTCTGTTCCTGAAGGAGAAGGCAGGCTCGCTGATGTTTGTTTTGCATTGTGGAATTGGGATCAAAAACCAGTTTTCCAGTCATCCGCAGATGGATGATGAGAGCATTGTACATTTTGAGATGAACTATTATGTATTTTCCTCTGCGTTCAAATCCGATCACCTTGTCCGGCAATGGATCAGTTGCCAGGAATGGGGAGTTGATCACTGTTCCTGGATAGTTACACTCCAGAGCCAGAATCGTGCTTCCATTCAGCACTTCCGTTAGACCATTCAGGACTGTTTGCACTTCCGGGAGTTCAGGCATCCAGAGTTCCTTTTGCAGGTGACAATGATTCAATATCCTGCCATTCATCAACATACTTATTGATCCAAAAGGCTGCGCAGGCACCATCTCCGACCGCTGTGGCAACCTGTCTGAGTGCTTTGGCCTGGACATCACCAGCAGCCCAAACACCTTCCTGATTTGTCTTATGAGTTCTGTCTGTCACTATGTATCCCTTCTCAAGTTCGATTTGACCATCAAAGATCGAGGTGTTCGGGATATTGCCTATAAAGACGAAGATGCCGTCAATATCGAGTTTAAACATCTCATTTGTTTTTCTGTCAATTAGATACAGCTTTCTATGTTCATCATCCGCAAAGTCAATATGGTCGATTTCGGCATTGGTAACGAGCTCGATCTTGTCATTGGCAACCACTCTATCCTGCAATATCTTATCTGCCCGGAAGCTCTCAGACCTGTGCACAATATAGACCTTTGATGCATATTTGGATAGGAAAATGGCCTCCTCAAATGCAGAATTTCCTCCTCCAATCACAGCCACAACTTTGTCCGGATAGAGCGGGCCATCACATGTAGCACAATAAGATATGCCCCTTCCTGTGTACAGATCCTCATCATCAATTCCTAGTTTTCGGGATGATGAGCCGGTACAGATAAGGACTGTTTTGCTCTGCCAGGTACCATAATCTGTATGGATCTTTTTAACTGATCCGGTAAGTTCAACCGATTTAACCATCTCTGTTATGATCCTCAGACCAAAGTGCCTGGCTTGCTTTTCCATATCCTGTGCCAGTTTCTGACCCAGAACTCGCTCCGGGAAACCCGGATAGTTCTCAACCCATTCGGTTGATGTTAGCTGTCCTCCTGAGATAAATGATTTCTCCAGCATCAGGGTCTTGAGCTTGTAACGGGCAGCATACAAGCCAGCGGTTAAACCGGCAGGACCTCCGCCAATGATGATGAGATCATACAACTCGGAGGCATCTGCATTATCAGACAGATTCAGATTAAAATCCAGCATAGACGCTTCCTATAGTGCTTCTTTAATCTTCTGGACAAGCATTACCTCGGGAGCTGCTCCTTCCAGATACCATTTCTCGTTGATCACAGTGCGGGGTACACCCTGAACACTGTACTTATTTGCCAAATGGGGATATTCTGTGATCTCGACCATATCGGCTTTTACCATTTTGCTATAAAAGGCAAACTGATGTGCAAGCATCACGGCAGGTGGGCAATAGGGGCATGTGGGGGAAACAAACACCTTTAGTTGAACCGGCTTCGATAAATTATTGAGAAAAGCTTTGGTTTCGGTTGTGAGTTTTATAACTCCGGTCGAGACCATAAGGATCGCATTGAGCAAAGATGAGAACTCGTATCCGGCAGGAATGCCATAAAACTTTATGCCATAATCGGTTGAGGTAGAATCATCCACTTTAAGCTCAACGGATATTGCAGGGATGAGTTCTATTCCGGAGGATTGGACCTGATTGGTATCCTTGTCAAATTGATAGACCTCGATACTGAGTTTGTCATTGACAGATACAAGGTCGTTCAACAATTCATGGGTGTCTTTGCAATACCCACACTCAAATGGCTGAGAAAAATACTTCAAAACAACGGGCTTGGTCATGCTGCCAAGTATCTTTTGAACTTCGCTTAATACTTCATTGTTCAGGACTGGCATGATTATCTCCTATGGAGTTTTTACTAATAATATAATCAGGATAGGGGAGAAAGGTAGCAAATAATGCTTGAGAGTGCTAATGCTTGTTCATTTCATCATAAACTGTCTGGGATATATGAGGCAAGTGTCAACGTAACATATTGGCATATAGACGAATAGATTGCTATGATCATTTGCTGGTATAGTGCTTAACTTGAGAGAGTTTATGGTTTTTGGTTAAGAAAAGGAACTCAACAATGGGCTAAATTGGTTGTTTGAGTATTTCCAGCAGATCCTGGAAGTTTAAGGGTTTGGTAAGAAAGTGGTTCATTCCAGAGGCGAAGGCGGTTTTTCTATCTTCATCACTGGCATTGGCAGTCATTGCAATAATGGTTGGTTGTTTTTTCAGGTTGAGTTTTCGGATGGTGGAACTGGCGTCGAGACCATTCATTCCCGGCATGAAGAAGTCCATCAGGATGATGTCGTAGAATCTTCTTTTGACTGCATCGATCACTTCCTGGCCGGTCATGACGATATCAGGTTCATAACCATTTTTGACCAAAACGGTTTTGAGTAATTTCTGATTGATCTTGTTGTCTTCTGCAATAAGAATATCGTGGGGATAATTTATGGCTGTATTGATGTCGAAGAGCTCTGATTTTGATTTTGCCTGTTCTTTGCTCGAACCGGTTAAGATGGAGGCTATCTGATCGAGAAATTCAAATGGTTTAATGGGTTTGTTTATAAAATGATTGAGAGGATTTTTCTGTTGGTCGAAGGATAATGCTTTTTTTCCAATGGTTCTGATGAAGAGGATGGGGATTTTGGAATATTCTGGAATTGAGCGTAGTTTGTTTAGCTGATCGCTGGAGTCTTTTGCAGATTCATAACACTCAACAATTCCGAGATCGAAGATACTTCCGCTTGAAAGTGCAACAAGGATGTCCTGAAAATCAATAATTGTTTTTGTCTTTATGCCGTTGGTGTCCAGGATGTTGCTAAGGATGTTGATGATTTGTGGGTTCGAATTTTGCAGGAAAACCTTTTTTCCCATAATGCATGAATAGTCAAAGACTGGCAAGGTCTGTTCCGGTATAATATGAGTGAGAAAACTGAAACTGAAGGTTGAACCAGTTCCCGGTTCGCTTATTACTTCGATATCGCCCCCCATCATCAGGGCCAGCCGTAAAGAAATGGACAAACCCAAACCCGAACCACCAAATCGGTGACTGATAGTGCTATCTGCCTGGGCAAAAGGCTGGAAGATTGATTTGGCTGTCTTGGGGTCGATCCCAATTCCAGTATCCTTGACGTCAACTATCACGAGAAACTCATCACTGAGAGGATCTGTTTCATTAATTGTTGTTCTAATCCGGATTTCGACATAACCCTTCTCAGTAAACTTGATAGCGATCCCAACCAGATTCAAAAGAACTTGTCGAATGCGGAAACTATCTCCAAAGATCTGGTGTTTGATGTCAAAATCGGGTAGATAGATCAGGTCTATGTTCTTCTCAGCGGCTTTGACACTGAGAAGTTCCAGGACATCCTCAATGCAAGTATTTAGATTGAAATTGTGGTGGTCGAGACCCAGATATCCGGATTCAATTCTGGAGAAATCCAAAATGTCATTAATCAGATCCAATAGCGTGTCTCCACTGATGCGGATAGAATCTACATAATCAATCAATTCCGAATCAAGTTCGGAATTCCGGAGCAGATTGGCCATTCCAAGTATGGCATTGAGCGGAGTGCGGATTTCGTGGCTCATCATGGCCAGGAAACTGGATTTTGCTTTATCTGCCCGAATTGCGTTCTCTTTAGCAATGGTGAGTTGTTTGAGAGTATCATCCCTTTGGATTGCACCACCAATGGAATTTGCCAATGCCAAAAGGATTACTTCATCCCCTTTGGACCAGCTTCGTTCACTACATTGAAAAACATATATGCTGAAACCCCATGATTCGTCATGAACCCTGATAGGTGAAACAAAGAACGAAGATGGACTCGTGTATTTGTTTGCAGAGAAGAGTATGCTATCTGCAAAAGGATTTGTTTGTGTGATTGCTCTGCCGGCATTCAGTTCTTTCAGGATCGCTTCATTGAGGATAAGGGTTTCTGTCGGTTCAACCAAACAGCTAAGGTTCACAACGGTATTTGCCAGATAACTCTTATATAGATAAAATTCATCCCGCCCATTACCCTTGGTTGAATAAATTAAAACGCCGTCACAGAGCAAAGAACGGCAAATGATGGCAAGGGCAGTTTCAATTCCTTTGTTGAGATCGATGTTGGTAAGCAGATAGTTGCTGGTATAGGACAAACCATATAGGATTCTGCTTTGGTTGATTAGATCAGAATTGATTCTCTTGGAATCTGTTTGGTCCATAATCACAGATAACAAGCAGTCAGTGCCATGAAAAGCGAACTGCTCGGAATGGATCAAACCATTGATTATCTTTCCATTATTGGCTTGGAGATTTATCTCAAGATTGTCTATCCTACCCTGCTCCACAACGGTTTTTTTAAAATAGTCCCGTTCTTCTTTATCAACAAAAAGATTGAGCTCTGTGGATGTTTTTCCGATTACCTCTTCCCGATTATAACCAATCACATTCAAAAAACTTTGGTTCACATCAAGAATCTTGCCTTCCTGTAAGGTGGAAATTATCATGATGGATGGATTCAAATAAAAGGCCTTACTGAACTTCTCTTCCGAGATGCGCAGATTATCCTGCGCTTCAATTCGATCTGAGATGTTGTGGCAAATTACAAAATATAAAGATCTGCTATCCCATATCACTTCAGTGACTCTAACCTCGAAAGTGTCATTAAATGCATGTTCCTTGTTACGTAACTTTACAATAGCGTGTTTCTTCATCTGTTTCAGAATGCTCTCAAACTCTGGCTTGATGGAACTGCTATTGGGATCAACGAAAAAATCATCAAGATCACTTCCGGAAAAGGAACTCCGTTTGCTTTTCAGGACCCTGCAAACTGAGCGATTGACATAAAATATCTTCCAGTCCCTCTCAACCAGCCATAATGCATCTTCGAT
>Ga0116204_1000387_pt1 | contig 24975 bp, 15 predicted proteins | sample LakKivwa52mmetaG_FD_94481 | JGI IMG/M metagenome (GOLD analysis project Ga0116204, IMG submission 94481) | Anoxic lake water microbial communities from Lake Kivu, Rwanda to study Microbial Dark Matter (Phase II) - Lake Kivu water 52m metaG | ecosystem: Environmental > Aquatic > Freshwater > Lake... | reverse complement strand
CTTTCTTCGCCCTTCGGCCCCGCCCCGGACGTGAACGTCGGGGCTATTCCTGCGAAGCCGCCCCTGGCGGCTGGCCCGCTTGAGCGGGCATCCTAAAAATAGCCCGGCGATTAATCGCCGGGCGGGACGGCTGAAAGCACCCTTAACCCAAAACGAGACCGGCTAAACGTCGGTCTCGAAATTCAAACATCCAAATCTATCGCATTATTCAACGGAATATTTTGCCGCTTCTTCCTGAACCTGCTTTAACTTCATTACCAGCTTCAAGGCATCATTGACCGCCTTCTCGTTCGGGAAGGCTTTGGCAACATCCGGCTCCAAGAGCACCAGGTTTGTCCCGGCACGATACCGTTGGGCATACTTTCCGCGCGTCCCGCCTTTGAGCAAGGTTTTCAGGTCATATTCCGGGCGGAGTTCATCAGCGGTTTCAGTTTTCTTCTTCATAGGCTTGTCTTTCCGTTTTGGTCAATTCACGGGCACTGATAATTCGGATGCGGCTACCTCGATCAGTATGCGCGACCATTAATAACCTGCGTCGATGCGACCAACCAATTGTGATGTATCGATCTTCAGATTCAGAGTGATCTGGGTCTGGGATGGTGATTGCAAAATCATCGCCAAATACTGTGGCTGCTTCTGAAAACGAAACCTTATGCTTGCGCTGGTTGCTCTCAGCCTTGCGAGGATTCCATTCAAAATCCATAACGATCATCCTTGTGACAAATATACATCAGTTTGGCAGATGGAGCAACATCTTTTAAACCAAAACGAGACCGGCTCGACACCGGTCTCGTTTCTTTTTCACTGATCAACTGATCAACTTACCGTACCAAATTCCGCAAGACCGTATGCAAAATCCCGCCGTTGCGGTAGTAGTTGACCTCCACCGTGGTATTTAGCAGGGCTTTGGCCTGGAATTCGATTGCTTTGCCGCCTGGTTTCGTGGCTTTGACGGTCACGGTGCTTTGGGGAGCCATCTCATCGCCCAGGCCGAGGATGTCGAAGGTCTCCGAGCCGTCCAGGCCGAGCGATTCGGGATTCTGGCCGTCCAGGAAGCGCAGGGGCAGGACGCCCATGCCGACCAGGTTGGAGCGATGAATGCGCTCGAAGGATTCGGCGATGACGGCTTTCACGCCCTGGAGCATGGGGCCTTTGGCGGCCCAGTCGCGGCTGGAGCCGGTTCCGTATTCCTTGCCAGCCAGGATGATGGAGGGAACGCCTGCCTGTTTGTAATACATGGCCGCATCATAAATCGGCATAACCTCGTTCAACGTTGAACGTTCAACGTTGAACGTTTTCGTCCAGTTGCCTTCTTTGGGGGCGACCAGGATGTTCTTCAGGCGGATGTTGGCGAAGGTGCCGCGCGCCATGACCAAATCGTTGCCGCGCCGCGCGCCGTAGGAGTTGAAATCTTTGGGCGCCACGCCGCGCTCTTGCAGGTACTTGCCCGCCGGGCTGTCGGCGGCGATGTTGCCCGCCGGGGAGATGTGGTCGGTGGTGATGGAATCGCCGAACAGGCCGAGCACGCGCGCCGCGCGGATGTCCGTCACCGAGCCGGTTTCGAGCGTCAATTCCTGGAAGTAGGGCGGGTGGTGGATGTAGGTCGAGGACTCATCCCAGGCGTACAGGTCGCCCTCGGCCACGCTGATTTCCTTCCACATCTCCGAGCCTTCGAAGACACTGGCGTAGCGTTCCTCGAACATGCCGGTATGCAGGCTGGCGGCGACAATATCGGCCACTTCCTGCGTCGAGGGCCAGATGTCGCGCAGGTAGACCGGGCCGTCCTTGCCCTGTCCGATGGGTTCGCTGTCGAGGTCGATATCGACCGTCCCGGCCAGGGCGTAGGCCACCACCAGCGGCGGCGAGGCCAGGTAGTTGGCTTTGACCAGCGGGTGGACGCGGCCCTCGAAGTTGCGGTTGCCCGAAATGACCGCCGCCGCCACGAGGTCGCTGCCCGTCACCGCTTTGGCAACCTCGCCTGGCAGCGGGCCGCTGTTTCCGATGCAGGTGGTGCAGCCGTAGCCGACCACGTTGAAGCCCATCCGGGCCAGCGGGTCGAGCAGGTTGGCGGCTTTCAGGTATTCGGTCACAACGCGCGAGCCGGGGGCCAGGCTGGTCTTGACGTAGGGTTTGACCGCGAGTCCCTTTTCGGCGGCCTTTTTGGCGACCAAACCGGCGGCGACCATCACCGAGGGGTTGCTGGTGTTGGTGCAGGAGGTAATCGCAGCGATGACAACCGCCCCGTGCGTCATCTTTTCCGCGCCGAAGGTGGCTCCACGTTCGAGGGCTTCGCCGCTCAACTCGTAGCCGCGTTCCTTGACCGGGGCAGTCAGCGCCTTTTGGAAGGCGGATTTCATGTCGGAGAGCGCGACGCGGTCTTGTGGGCGCTTTGGCCCGGCCAGTGACGGAACTACGGAACCCAGGTCGAGTTCAAGCGTGTCGGTAAACTCGGGGTCTGGGATGTTTACGTCGCGGAACAGGCCCTGGGCGCGGCAGTAGGCCTCGGTGCGGGCAAGCACGTCCGCCGGGCGGCCGGTCAGTTTCATGTAGCGCAGCGTCTCGGCATCGACCGGGAAGAAGCCCATCGTCGCGCCGTATTCGGGGGCCATGTTGGCAATCGTGGCGCGGTCGGGCAGGGACATGTTATCGAGACCCGGGCCGTAGAATTCGACGAATTTCTCGACCACGCCCTTCTTGCGCAGCATTTGGGTGACGGTCAGCACCAGGTCGGTGGCGGTGACGCCATCGCGCAGTTTGCCGTACAGTTTGAAGCCAATCACATCCGGCAGGAGCATGTCCATCGGCTGGCCAAGCATGACCGCTTCGGCTTCGATGCCGCCCACGCCCCAGCCCAGCACGCCCAGGCCGTTAATCATGGTGGTGTGCGAATCGGTGCCGACCAGCGAATCGGGGAAGAGCACGGACTCGAAAGTCTTATCATCCCCGTAGGGGGCCTGACTTTCGCCCGAAATCGGGAGATTTCGGACTCCAACCACTTCGGCGAGATATTCAAGGTTGACCTGATGCACAATGCCGGTCATGGGCGGCACAACCCGGAAGTTTTTGAAGGCCTTTTGACCCCATTTCAGGAATTCATAGCGTTCCTTGTTGCGCTGGAATTCCATCTCGGTATTGCGGGAGAGGGCCTCGGGGCTGGCAAAGAAATCGACCTGCACCGAGTGGTCGATGACCAAATCGACCGGCACGAGCGGGTTGATTTTCTTCGGGTCGCCGCCCAACCGGGCGACCGCCGAGCGCATGGCGGCCAAATCGACCACCGCCGGGACGCCGGTAAAGTCCTGCATCACCACGCGGGCGGGCAGCAGCGGGATACCAGGTCGCTCCCCTTGAGCAGACCAGGAGGCAATATTCCTTACATCCTGCTGGGTGATTTCCACGTCGTTGCACTGGCGCAGGGCGGCCTCGAGCAGGATGCGGATGGAAAACGGGAGGCGGCTGAGGGTCGTCAGTCCCGCTTTTTCGAGGGCGTCGAGGCGGTAGTAAGTGTAATCCTTCCCACCGATAGTTAATGTATCTTTGGCGTTGAAAAAGTCTTTCATAACATTCTCCTTTGGCGTGGCGCAAAATGCCATTTTGCGCTACAAATTGTGAATAACAAAACACCCTTGGTGCTTTGTGACGGTACGGATAATGGAATCTCGTCTGGGTCACAAAGAACTCAAAGGTGCGCCTTTGTCGTCCTCCGTTGTTTCAAAAATCAACGCGAATATCACCTATTTTACCGCATTTCAAAGCCACTGCAATTCCAACCAGCAATTTTCATTTTGACCGGATTAATTCCCAGATTACGCCGATTTTGTCTTGGTCAGCAGGATGTTACACGTAGCCACATTCGCCGTCTCCCATCCCTGCCCTTTCATCTCCCGATTTTGGAGAAATGTCAGCGAGAATTCTCGCAAGTTTGGGCTATTTCTCTGCTTTGCCGATGCTTTATAAGGGGTAGGTGATGAAGTTGCCATCGCAGATGCACAGGATGCGACTGCCCAAGAAAAAAATACTGCAAAGGCGGCCAAAATCCATCGGCGACTGTGTATTTGATGTTGTTCCCTGGCTTTCGCACATTTGTTGCTCTTGACCAGCGGTTGCGGAAGCGCGTCATTATGTTTTGTAGGCGAAGGCTTTGTCTGATTTCCATCCCAAAACCTTACTATACTTTTCATCACTTTTTCAAATTTGGAATTACCGGGCATATGTCGTGCATATTTTCAAAAGATAGTAGTATAATTACAATAATTGCAGTTAGAAACTGCTAATATTGGGTTGGTACAGTTTACACCAAGCGTTCGCAGGCACAGATTGGGGTATTGAAGTATGAAAAACTATAAGTCGTCTTTGACTCAAACTAAATCTTTACTTTTGTTGTTTATAATCTTGATTTCGTTATTCCATCCAGGCTCGGCCAGCGCGGCCAATGCCGGGCAAGCTGTGCAGTTGAATGGAACGAACCAATACGTTAATTTTGGTAATCCTGCCTCTTTGAATTTGCCGCAATTTACCATTGAAACCTGGTTCAGGCGCGCCGGAACAGGCGTAGGGGTGAATACCGGCACCGGCGGTCTGGTTGGGGCCATTCCTTTGGTTACCAAAGGCCGCAGCGAGGGTGATGGTCCAGGGCTTGATATTAATTATTTCCTGGGAATTTCATCCACCGGCTACTTGGCTGCGGATTTCGAGGAAGGGGCTACCGCGAATCCCGGGCTGAATCATCCCCTGGTTGGCACAACAGCGATTCAGAACAATATTTGGTACCATGCCGCCGTTACGTATGATGGCTCAGTTTTTCATTTGTATCTCAATGGCAACCTGGAGGCCTCCGCGACTGTAAACCGCGTTCCCGCCACCGATGGAACCCAGAATGTAGCTGCTGGAACGACGTTTTCGACAGCAGGCACCACTGCCGGTTACTTTGCCGGTCAAATGGACGAAGTTCGCATCTGGAATCGTGGTTTAAGCGCAACGGAAATCCAGGACAACCGGTTTCAGGAGTTGACCAGTGGCAGCGGGCTGGTTGCGCGCTGGGGACTTAATGAAGGCTCCGGGACAACAGCCGCGAATTCGGTTGTTGGTGGTGCTCCCGGTGCATTGGTCAACAACCCGGCCTGGGTCTTGGGTTTCCTTATTCCTGATGCAGTCGCTCCCTTGGCACCCTCCGGTTTTAGCGTGGAGCCGTTTACCGGGGCGGCTTCCCTGGCCTGGAACGCCAATACCGAACCCGACCTGGCGGGATACAATATTTATCGCGCAACTGCTCCATCCGTGCCGCTGACTGGCCCGTTGAACGGCGCGACACCCTACACAGGTACTACGTTTATCAATACCGGCTTGACCAATGGCACAACCTATTACTATGTTGTGACGGCTCTCGACACATCAGGCAACGAATCGCCCGCTTCCATCGAGATCGCGGCGACACCCCAGGCCAGCCAGGGGGCGGCAATCCGGTTCGATGGGGTCAATGATTATGTTACTTTTGGCAATCCCTCCGATTTGGGTTTGCCGCAATTCACCGTTGAAACCTGGTTCAAACGTACTGGGACTGGAGTGACTGCATCGACCGGCGCAACCGGCGTGACCGCGATTCCGCTGGTTACAAAAGGAGTGGCCGAAAATGACGCCTCGAATGTCGATGTCAATTATTTCCTGGGTATTCGCCCAACAGATAATGTTCTGGTGGCTGATTTTGAGCAATTTGCGGTCTGTGGCGGTCAGCCAGCCGGTGGGAACAACCCAATTATTGGCAGCACTGCCATTACGAGCAATGTCTGGCATCATGCAGCGGTAACTTACAATGGGACTCATCTCAGGCTGTACCTGGATGGTTTCTTGCAAAGCGAAGTAGCTGTCAGTTGCGCCCCGCGCTATGACAGCATCCAACCTGTTGCTTTAGGCACGGCAATAAATTCTACAGGGACGCGTTTCGGCTTTTTTGATGGGGTGATTGACGAATCCCGCATCTGGAACTATGCCCGTACCGGAATTGAAATCAGGGACAACCGTCCTCTCGAAATTGCCAGCGCGCCAGGCTTGGTTGGGCGCTGGGGCATGAGCGAAGGTACTGGTACGACTACCGCCAACTCAGCCGGCGCCACCATTACCGGCAACCTGATCAACGGCCCCTATTGGGTTCCCGGTTTTGTTGCCAATGTCGACAATCTGCCGCCAGCAGCGCCGGTCAACCCTCAGGTGATATCCAATGAAATCAACATCACGCTGGCCTGGAATAGTAATACTGAACCTGATTTGTTCGGCTACTATGTTTATCGCAGTACCACCAGCCCGGTGACAACGGCATCGACCTTGTTGACGGCGGTGCCGTTAGGCGTTCCCGGCTATTCTGACACAACCGCAGTTCTTGGCACGCGTTATTATTACGCCGTCAGCGCGGTAGATACTTCCGGGAACGAATCACCGCTTTCTGTCGAGGTTTCTGCTATCCCGCAATTGCCTCCGCCTGGCGCCTGCGCCTTGGATTTGGGCGGTAACCAGGCCTATGTTAATTTCGGCGATCCCAACAAGCTCGACCTCAGCCAGTTTACACTCGAAACCTGGTTTATGCGCACCGGAGCCGGACAGCCCGGCTCAACCGGTTCAAACGGCCTGCCCAATGCCATTCCCTTGCTGACGCATGGCACTTCCCAGGATGATAACTCAAACCTGGATGCGAACTGGATCCTGGCCATTGATAATACCACCGGCGCGCTGGCCGCAGATTTTGAAGACAGTAACAACGGGACGAATCACCCGGTCATTGGGATTACCCCCATCACATATAACACCTGGCATCATGCTGCCGCCACGTACGATGGCAATACCTGGCGACTTTACCTGGATGGCAACCTTGAAGCAACCCTGGTGGTAGGCGCCAGCCCGCGAGCCGATAGCATCCAGCAGGTCGGTTTGGGGGTTATGCTCCAATCAAACGGAACCCCAATTGGGCGTTTCCGGGGCGTTTTCGATGAAGCGCGGGTTTGGAACGTAGCCCGCAGCGAAGCGCAAATACTGGCCTCCATTAACAGCGAAGTAACCAGCGCTCCTGGCCTGGTGGCGCGCTGGGGTTTTTCGGAATGCGCTGGGAATACCGTTGTCGACTCAATCGCCCCTCCAGCCAATGGCACGATTACGGGAACCGGTTCCAGTTGGGTTCCAGGCGCGCCGTTTAATTTGGTTGTGAATCAATACCCCAACCAGCCGACCCTGGTTTCTCCGCCGAATGGCGCAACCGGTGTGACGACCTCTCCAACCCTGGTTGCCAATGTGACTGACCCCGAAGGCAATAACCTGACAGTCTCATTCTACGGACGCAGGCGCAGCGCTGCCACCACAACACCTTTTTCCATCGTTGTGCTGCCCGATACGCAATATTACTCGCAAAATGCTCCGGGCATGTTTATAGCCCAAACGCAATGGATCGTGGATAACCGGATTGCGCGTAACATCGCTTATGTTGTTCATTTGGGGGATGTTGTTCAGAATGGTAGATTAAGCCCGCCTCCGACTTATGATTTCGACCGGACCGAATGGGATCGCGCCAATGCTGCCATGAGTTTGCTGGATGGCGCAGGTATTCCATATGGGGTTGGGGTAGGGAACCACGACTATGACCAGGCTGGCAATGGGGACAGCACGACCACAGCCTTCAACGAGTATTTTGGCGTATCCCGCTTTCAGGGCCGGCCTTATTATGGCGGATATTATGGCAGCGACAACGATAACCACTATGACCTGTTCACCGCCAGCGGAATCGATTTTGTGGTCATCTACATTGCCTTCAAAGAACCCTCGCCGTCTCCTGCCGTCTTAAATTGGGCTGACTCGATATTAAAAACATACCCGAACCGGGTTGGCATTGTTATGAACCATAACCTGTTCCCCTACGTGGGTTTGCCCAACTTCTCTGCGTCGGGCCAGGCCATATATGATGAACTGCGTGATAACAACAACCTGGTCATGATGCTGGCCGGGCATGTAACCAATGAGGTTTATCGCGCCGATACCTATAATGGTCATACCATTCACAGCATCCTTTCCAATTACCAGGAAGGCAACAATTATGGTGATGGTTGGCTTCGTATTATGGAATTCCAGCCGGTCAATGGGCAGGTGGCAGTTTCTACCTACTCGCCAACCCGCAACGAATTCCAAGCCGATTTTAATAGCCAGTTCACCATCCCGCTCAACATGATGGGTTCGTACACTTTGCTGGGGACAACCACTGTTCCATCTGGATCCAATGCCAGCCTGGTTTGGAATGGCTTGCAGGACGATGCCGAGTACGAATGGTATGCGGTTGCCAGTGATGCCCGTGGTTCGACCCAAAGTGTTGTTCACCAGTTTACAACCGGCAGTGGCAATACCCCACCGGTAGCCGATGACCAGGCTGTGACCACCGATGAAGATACCCCGCTGGCAATTACCCTGACCGCTTCTGATATCAACCTTAATCCATTGACCTACAGCATTGTGACAACCCCGGTCAATGGCCTTTTGAGTGGCACTGCCCCCAACATTACCTATACACCCAACCCCAATTGGTTTGGCGCCGATACGTTTACCTTCCGCGCCAATGATGGGATGGATAACTCGAATACGGCAACCGTAACAGTGACGGTGCAATCGATTAATGATCTGCCAGGTTTTACCAGCACCCCCATAACCACTGCCACTGAGGGAACGCCATATATCTACAATATTTCTGCTACGGATTCTGATAGCGTCGTATTGACGATCTCGTCAGCTTCTTTGCCAACCTGGTTGACTTTAACTGACAATGGAAACGGGACCGCCACACTAAGCGGTTTTCCAGATAATTCGGCGGTTGGTACACACCCGATTACCCTCCAGGTTTCAGATGGTTTCGCCAACGTATCCCAGACCTTCAATCTGGTGGTCGGTTACGGCATTACACCACCCTCAGTGACAATCAACCAGGCTTCCGGGCAGACCGACCCAACCAATGCGGCAACGATTTATTTCACGGCAGCTTTTACTGAAGATGTGACAGGTTTCACCGGGGCCGATGTAACCCTTTCAGGCACCGCTGGCGCAACCACGGCCGCAGTAACGCCCACCACGGGTAATTTCTACCTGATTGCAGTCAGCGGCATGACCAGTTCTGGAACGGTGATCGTTTCCATCCCGGCTAATGTTGCGGTGGACTTGGGCGGTAACGGCAACCTTGCCAGCGTCAGCACCGATAACGAAGTGACTTACGATGCAGTTGGCCCGGTCGTAACCATCGGCGCGCCGAGCGCAGCCATCACCAGTTCCGGCCCGGTCAGTTTCCCGGTGACGGTGACCAATGCAAACACGGTAAACCTGAGCGTTGGGGATGTGACCCTCAACGCCACCGGAACCGCCACCGGCACCGTGACCGTGACCGGCGGCGCGACCGCCACCCCAACCGTGACCATCTTCGGTATCAGCGGGGATGGCACCCTGGGCATCTCGATGGCGGCGGGCGTGGCGACCGACTCGTTGGGCAACCCCAGCGCGGCAGCCGGGCCATCGACCACCTTCACGGTGGATAACACCGCCCCCAATGTCGTTTCTCTCACCCGCGCTAACCCAAGCCCCACCAATGCCGTTTCGGTTAATTTCGATGTGACTTTCAGCGAGCCGGTCGATGGACTTTCGGCGGCCAACTTCAGTTTGCCTGCGATTGGCGTGGGCGGCGCATCCATAACTGGAATCAGCGGCAGTGGCGCGAATTACACTGTTGCAGTCGACACAGGCGCGGGCGACGGAACACTTGGCCTGAACCTGGTCAACAGCACGGGACTGTCGGATGCAGCCGGGAACGTGGTCAGCAACATACCGTTTACCGGCCAGGCATATACGATTGAGAAACTTAACCCGCTCGTCTTGTCCATTAATCGCGCCGACCCGAATCCGACGACCGCTACCAGTGTTACTTTTACAATCACCTTTTCCAAGCCGGTGACCGGGGTTTCGAATGCCAATTTCTCGCTGGAATCGACCGGCGTAAGCGGCGCAGCCCTGGTGAGCGTAACCGGCAGCAGCGCATCTTATACCGCTGTCGCCAGCACCGGCGCGGGTGAAGGAACGGTGGGCTTGAACCTGACCAACACCGCCGGAATTGCCGATTTGCTTGGCAATCCCCTGGGCAGCGCACCCTTCACTGGGGAGTTTTACACCATCGACCTGACTCCGCCGGCTGTCTCTGCGAATGGAATTGGCAGCGTACCCGATACCGACGATGGTTCGATTTCCGAATTGGAAATCGTGCTTGTCAATATAACGAAACTGCTGGTGAAGTTCAACGAAGATGTAAACAATCCAGCCGGTGATAGCAGCCCGAACGACGTCACCAACCCGGCCAATTACCTGCTGGTGCAGGACAATGGCGATGGAATCCAGACTGTTTCCTGCTCTGCGGGAGTCATCGGCGGCGACTTGCCCGTCCTGATTGACTCGGTGGTTTATGATAACAGCACGTTCACTGCCACGCTCAACCTGGGTGGCGGCGGCCTTACCAACGGCGTGTACCGATTCATTGTGTGCGGCACGACCTCCATCACCGACCTGGCCGGGAATCGGCTGGCAGGCGACGGCGTGAACGAACGCACCGATTTTAGCCGTAACTTCATCATGGCAGTCCCTGGCGGCAATACCGGCGGTGGGGATTCTGACTCGAATAGTACCATCGATCTGACCGGCCTGACCGTTCCGGCTACCGGATTTGCGCCCAACCTTGTGACCCCGCTGGCACTGCACCCCACTGCCAAAGCCTACTCTTCTTACTCCGGTCTTGTGCTGGAAATTCCACGGCTTGGCATCAAACTAGATATTGTGGGTGTGCCATTTACGCCCAAGCAAGGCTGGGATGTCACCTGGCTGGGAAAGCAGGCCGGGTATTTGCAAGGCTCTGCCTTCCCGACCATGGCCGGTAACTCGGTCATCACCGCCCACGTTTGGGATGCGCTCAACAAACCCGGGCCATTCTCCAATTTGAAGAATTTATCCTATGGGGATAAAGTCATTGTGCGCGCCTGGGGACAGGTTTTCACGTATGAAGTGCAAACCAACAGCCTTGTCAGTCCGAATAACCTGAAAACAGTCATGAAGCGCGAAAGCCTGAGCTGGGTTACGCTGGTGACTTGCGAAACCTTCAACGACAAGACCAGCGTTTACGCCTATCGGCGCATGGTGCGGGCAGTTTTGGTGAGTGTCGTAAATGAAAAGTAATAACGAATTCAAAATAATCGAACTGGTTGGGCCGCCGGGTTCTGGAAAAAGCTCGCTGACTGAAAGGCTGCGCGCCTGTAATCCAAACATTCATGTCGAGAGTTTTCCATACTACAGGCGACCCAACTGCATTCCTTTTTATGTGCGCAACCTGGCCGCGCTGTTGCCGACCCTGCTTACGCTTAAGCGCGACCCTGTGAAAGGTTGGGTATCGCCTCGTGATTTGGTTTCGATGATTATTTTGAATGGTTGGGCGCGTGAATTGCGACAAAAACTTGCCAAAGAGCCTTCCCAAACCCTGGTTCTGGATGAAGGTGCCATCACAATCTCTGGCTGGTTGAAAGGCTTTGGGTCAACCTACATGGAAAGTGAAGCGATGCGTGCCTGGTGGCAGCGAATTTATGCGGAGTGGGGGGCCACGCTCGACCTGGTGATACAATTCCAAACCCCGGCTCCGGTCTTAATGCAGCGCATTCGGCAGCGAGATCACAACTGGGATCATCGTTCAGACCAGGAAACGCTGGCAGCGTTGGAAACGATGAAATTCAGGCAGGATGAAGTTCTGGGGATTTTTTCAGCCTTGCCCGGGTCTCCTCGTGTTATTCGAGTGAGCACACTCGAAAAATCCGCCGATCAAATTGGCGCTGAAGTTCTCCAGCAAATTGGCTGGAAGTGAATTTTTGGGGTAGTTTTCTTTATAAAGTGAGAACATTAATGTCTATTGATAGTGTCTTAGCTACCGAAACCGCTGAACCAAAGAACCAGGGACTGGTGACGCAAGCCGCGCGATCTGTTAAGTGGTCAATCCTCTATAACGTTGTTCCGCGCCTGGTGACACCCTTTTCGACCATGATCCTGGCAGGGTTACTGAGTTCGGAGGACTTTGGTCTGGTTGCCATTGCTGTATTGATAAACGCATTGGCGCAAATCATTGTCGAAATGGGGTTGGGCAAAGCGGTTATTCGCGCCCAGGAAAACGTCGAAGAAGCCGCTTCTGTAAGTTTTTGGTTTACCCTATTCGTATCTTCGAGCATTTACGCGGGCCTTTGGTTTTTTGCGCCCTCGCTTGCCCAACTTTTCGATAACCAGAATGTGGTCGAAGTGATTCGCCTGGCGGCCCTCATGCTGCCTCTTTCGGCTTTGATGGCCATCCCAAAAGCGTTGTTGCGCCGCAACATGGAATTCAACCGGCTATTCTGGGTATATTCATCTTTCCTCATTATCCAGGCCGTGCTTTCTGTGATTCTGGCATTCTTTGGATTGGGCGCCTTGGCGGTCATCTGGGGGCAATTGCTTGGCACGCTGGCGACTGTGTTTATTACATGGTCATTAATTCGCTGGCGGCCCAGGTTTTTGATAAACTGGGCTGTCCTGCGCAGTCTGCTCGGATTTAGCATCTGGATTATGATTGGAGCCTTGCAGGAATGGCTGTTCGGCTATGCCGATAGCGCCATCGCCGGGTTCTTCCTGGGCGTTGAGCTTCTCGGCGCATACTCGCTCGGTTTACACATCGCCATCATCATCCCCAGCTTTATCTCTGCATCCCTGATCGATGTGGCCTATCCTACTTTTTGCAAAATCCAGGATGATGTCGCTGAAGTTGGCAAAAGCCTGGTCAGCCTGCAGCGATTGACCGCCGCGATTTTATTTCCCCTGGCCTTAGGCGTCGCGGCGATTGCTTCACCGGCAATCGAATTGCTTTACGGCCCGAAATGGCCTGGCCTGGGCACGGTGATTGCATTACTGATTGTGATGCCAGGGTTGAGCGGGATTTGGATGCTGAACGATTCCGCTTACCAGGCGATCGGCAAACCCAACCTTACCGCAAAAATCGCAGGAATTACCCTGTTTGTGCTGTTGCCCTTGATTTCGCTGGCAGCGCCCCTGGGACTGTTTTATTTCACCCTTGCCCGTTTTGCAGGGGCCTGGCTGAGACCTCTCTTAAACATTTTTTGGGGCGCAAAAGTTTTGCGCATCAGCCTGAAAGACCAATTCCGGGCGCTGTTTGTCCCACTCATCAACGCCATGGTGATGTTCGTCGTCGTGTTTGCGCTCATCAATTGGTTAAGCCCATTGAATGGCCTGGTTGGCTGGATGAAATTATTCAGCTGCATTGCTACAGGTGTATTCACCTACACAACGCTCACTTGGCTTACAAGCCGCGACTTGATTGACCAACTTCTTGCGAATGTCCGCCGGATGTTGTCATAGGTTTTCACAAAGGTAGCAGGGTTGCCATGTTCTCGAGACTGGAAGACATTTTACTCACCCAGGCCATTTTGAGCGCCGCGCTCTTACTCGTATTTGTCGCCATTTTGATGAAAAGAGGCCTATTTACATGGAATACGAGTGGTTTTTGGACCTGGGCGGCTTTCCTGCTTTACTTTTTTGCCAACCCTCTCGCCAGCATTCAATACGGGTTGGATGCCTATCGCATCAACCTCGAATTGGCAGATGGCTGGTCGCGCGCAGTTTGGATTGGTTTTGTATCCCTGCTGGGCATGACCTTCGTCTTTCTCGGCTACCTTAGCGCGCGGTCCCGTCCGGTCACCCTGGGTTTGCAGCCCGGCAATTTCAAACTAAACATCTTTGTGTTGGGGTTGATGGTTGGGTTTTCCGTGCTGGCCTTTTACTCGGTATTTACCCATCGTATTGGCGGCGATGAAGCTGCCCGATATGCCCTGGTGGCGGCCGGACGTTTCACCGGCAATACCAGCGGCTACTCTTATGTGGCGCATAATTTTATTTTTATACCGGTGATTTTCTTCTTGCTGCTTCCCAATAAGTATTTGCGGCTCGTGGGCCTGGCGCTCGCCGGGGTTTATGTGGTGCTGCGCTTATCTGACCCCTGGGGACGTTGGACGATTATCACCATGCTGATAGCGATTTCCATTTCACAAACCGTCTGGCAAAAACAGCGTTGGCCTCCCATAATTTATGCCCTGGGAATTGCGTTTTTGACAGGGATATTGGCGATTCGTGGCCATACCGGCCTTGAAGGTGGCAGCCAGGGCTTACTCGATATCATTTACCGGCTGCCCGATGAAATCGGACCCAAACTGGCCGACCACAACTCAGACATGTTGGCGTTCTGGTATTTGCAAAGCTATATCGTCGATGAATTGACCGGTTATAGCTACGGCATTCCCCTGCTCAATTATGTTTTCCTGGGCTTTATACCCAGCCGTATTTTTTCGCAAAAATACTTCTTGCTCGAGTGGATGCGCTCCTGGTATCCTCCGGTTGTAGACCCACTGATTACCAGCCGCATGATTGGCGCCAAGTGGTCTTTATTGGGAAGTTATTATGATATTGGCGGGGTGATTGCAGTCATTATCCTGGCTTTCTTGACGGGAATCTTGATTAGGAAACTGGATGGAATGTTGGCCCCCGAAAGCTCGTCCCTGGCTAAAACCATTGGAATTTGCTGGATGAGTTCCCTTTGGATTATTTGGGCCGGACAGGATGCGTGGGCTTTTCAAAACTTGGGCATTTTTGCTATTCCGGCCATTATTGCCTGGTTCATTATGCCCAAGCCATGGCTTACTTTCATCCCTGGCGTTTACGTCAACTGGCGCGTGCCACCGATTAACAGGTCGATCGAATCAACGTCACAGGCTGGCCGGCGCAGGTAAAGGATGAGGTTGATATAATGGATGTCAAGCCCGCAAAACAGGGCGTCATATCGCGCAAGCGCCGCATTTGGGCGGGCGTCTTGTTTGCCGTCTTTTCATGTATCAGCCTGACTTGTATCTTACCGTCGCTGATTCCAACCCCACCCCCGGTGGTCAGTGTGATTACCCCTACATTATCTACTGAAGCCGACAGCTTGCCGACTGCCCGGCCGATTCTGCCGCCGTCCTGCCGCTTTGATTTCAACCAGGGGGGGTTATCGGTCAAGACCAACTCCATGGAATTGAAAATTGTCGGAGGCGCCATTATCTTTATCAAGGATTTGGTTTCTGGTGAAATCCTGGTCGATAGCGACCCTTTCCAGGACCGCCCGGCGGATGCTGAGTTTATCGGTTATTCCGTTTCGCAAATAGATGGTTCGATCACCTCGAAAGCCCCGCTCTCCATTGCTGCGGTTGAGTTTTTGCCGGTTGCGGATTGCCAGGCCAGCCTCACCTATAACGGTTTGGGCAGTGATTCAAAAACATCCAGCGGGAGCCTGCTGATTGAAGTAACCATCGATGCGGCGCGGGGTGATGTCATTCTCCAGGCGGCAGGGGTTGAAACCGAACCCAACGCGCAGCCGCGCTCGATAAATATACCTATCATGCGCGCGACCACCCCGGCGGTCATTTTAGGCAGCGGCGCCCTCTATGCCCGTCAAGAAGCCCGCGCATCAGACAAAACGACGCATGTCGATTATGGCCTGTATGCCCCTACCGTGGCTGTTTTGCAGGGCCAAAACTCTGTCGTGGCGGTTTGGTCCGAAACAACCCGTTTCGCGCCTGAATACATTCGCCTGGAGCATCGGCCCCAATATGACCATCTTATATTACACGCCAAACAAGACCCCGCCTCCACCGAGCAGCAGGCAATCAAATCTCCTCCCTGGCGCATCAGCACATACCCCTCCTGGGAACAGGCCGCCAAAGGCTGGCGCGCTCAATTTGAAGCCAGTACCGGCGCCCGCCCGCTCTGGGAAAATCGCTCAACCTGGGTGCAAAATATCCATGCGGTCATCGACGCCACCTACCAGGATTATGGCGCAGACCCAAACACTTATGCCCAGTTTGCCAGCCTGACCCCGCCCTCGAAGACCCTGTTCTTCCTTTGGAACGGTGACCGGATAGTCTTATATGGCGACCCAACCCTGGTCGATGTCATCGCCCGTCCGTCCCCTCAGTTTTTGCAGGCGGTTGAGCTTTATGGCTGGCCTTTAATATTGTACCATCCATATACCATTATTCGTTCACGCCCCGGCACTGTCCAGCGGTTGGATTTTTTGGCGAAACAAGGCTGGCTGCCTGCCAATTATCAATTCAAACCCACTTACAACGGCCAACCAGAAGATTGGCACGCTTACTGGGAAGATATTTCTACCAACTATGAAGACGGTTCTAAAATGTCAATTCTGCACCCCGGCGCGGTAAAATTCAGGAACTACTTTATAAATAACTTGGATGACTACCTGAGTCAATACCATGCTTCCGGCGCTTACCTTGATATTCAAGGGGCTGACCAGGATGACGACTTTCCGCCAGAAAAAAAGGTTGTAGATGGTTTAAGTTATGTGCTTGGTGAAATCACCCTGATGGATGAAACTGCCCGGCAATTACCTCACTATGGCATGATGAGCGAATATCAGTCACCCTGGCTCTTGCCTTATATTTTCTTTTCTTGGGAAGGTGGAGAAACCCACTCTCAGCGCAATATCCTGGCGCAAACCAGGCTCAACCATCCCCTGCGCGTGGCCTTGACCGGATCTTATGCGTGGACCAGGGAAAGCACCGCATTCTATGACCCGATTGCCTCGGCTCTCATGGGTTCCCTGCCCCAGGTATCGATAGATGGAGATCAAGGTGTAGATTCATCCAAAGCCAATTGGAGTCAGGAGCGTGCCAAATTGTTTTGTGACGAAGAATTGTTTAATGACCTTCCAGAAAAATGGGATGTCGATGCCCTGGCGTATTACCGCAGCATGAAAACCGGCCGCTGGTTTAAATTCATGCTCATCGACCAAGGTTACGGCTATGTCGAGATACTGTCCGATGGCACAGAAGTAACCAGGTTGGCTCGTTAATTGTTGTTAATGGATGGTACTGCATCAAAATCACATCTTTAGGAAAAGAGGTTTATTATGGAGCGAATTAACGAAGGTTTATTAACCCAGTGGAAAGTCTGGAGTACTATGGGAAGCTGGTTATCCTACCTGCCAACCCGTTTCCTGTTTATGTTCAACGACATTCCTTGGGGGCCGGGTTGGCGTTTTTATGGCATGCCTGTCATTCAAAAACACCGCAAAAGCACCATGAAATTTGGGCGCGATTTCCAACTGCGTTCGACCAGGGTCTCCAATCCGGGAATTAATCATCCAGTTGTTTTGTCAACCATTAGGGAAGGGGCTATACTGGAAATTGGCGATAACTTTGGGATGAGTGGCGGCGGAATCGTTGTCACCAAACAGGTGATTATCGGCAACAATGTGCTCTTCGGGGCCAATACCATGCTGGGCGATTCTGATTTTCATCCCCTTTCACCCGAAGAACGCTTAAAAAACCCCAATGACGGGGCCTCAAAGCCTGTGATTATCGAAGACAATGTTTTCACAGGTGCGAACGTAATTATCCTTAAAGGTGCCAAAATTGGGCATGGCAGCGTGATTGGCGCCAATAGCGTGGTCTTTTCTGAAATCCCACCGAATGTGGTGGCGGTTGGCAATCCGGCCAGGCCATTCAGGGAATTATTGCGCGAGCCAACCCAGCCGCTTCCACGACCGTAGCCTTGTTTTCCATCCGAAAGGAGTTGTTACATCATGCGTATTCTTCACGTCACACTTGGTTTTTATCCCGCCGAAGGTTGGGGGGGGCCGCTCAAGGTTGCCCATCATTTGTGCGACAACCTGGTCAAACGCGGCCACGAAGTCGAGGTGTACTGCACCAATTTGCTGGATAAAAAACATAAAATCCAACCAGGCACCTTTACCCGCGAAATCGATGGCATCAAAGTAACCTACTTTGACACCTGGAATTTTCGCTGGTGGCCGGGCACGCTTGGCCCATTTTGGCTGCCTGAATTGCCCGAAGTTATTAACCGTGAGATCAAGAATTTCGACGTGGTACATATACACGGTTTCCGCACCTTCATGTATATACCGGTGGCGCGGGCCTGCCGCAAGGCTGGTGTGCCTTTTGTCACCCAGCCGCATGGCACATTATATGTCGCCGTCAATTCCCTGCTGGTCAAGCGGATTTATGACATGTTATTCGAAAAACAGGAGTTAGAAGGTGTGAGCGGCTTGATCGCGCTGTTCGATGGAGAACGGCAGATGGCAATCAAAAAAGGGATTGCCCCGGAACGCGTTGAGTTGATTCCAAATGGGATTGACATTAGCAAACGCGAAACGTTACCTGAACGGGGTACGTTTCGCAAAAAACATGGCCTGGCTGATGACCGCCCGTTAATCCTCTTTATAGGACGCATCAATCGCATGAAAGGCGCTGACATGTTAGTGGAAGCTTATGCCCACATGCAGCGGTCTGATGCCCAACTGGCTATCGTTGGCCCGGACGATGGGCATTTGGCTGAGGTGAAAGCAGCCATCGAACGCCTGGGCTTAACTGAGCGAATTTTGATGCCCGGTCTTTTATCGGGCAGCGATGTGCTGGCAGCCTTTAACGACTCCGATCTATTTGTGCTTCCATCTCGGTTGGATATTTTCCCCATGACAATGGTTGAAGCCTGCCTGGCGGGCAAACCGATGGTCGTGACCGAAGGCTGCGGTATTGCCAACCTCGTCCGCGACCAGGTCGCCGATGTGGTTCCCTTCGATGCCAAAGCCTTTGCCGCTGCCGTAGATGGCCTCCTCAATGACCGGGAGAAATATGCCCGTTACCAGGCCAATACGACCAAAATGCTCGAAGAAACCTTTTCAATCGAGGCGGTCGTTAACCGAGTGGAAGACCTCTATCGTCGTGTGATTTCTGAAAAGCGCGCAATTTCATCATAGCATCCAACATAAAATTAAACATAGGAGGTTACGTAAATCTATGGCTGCACTAGGCGATGCCCTTAATACTCCCTGGAAGATAGCCAACCAAATCGATTCCTGGATGTCGTACCTGCCTGCGCGTTTGCTGTTTATGCTGAACGGCATTCCCTGGGGACGACACTGGCGTTTTTTTGGAACACCGATTATCCAAAAACATCACCAAAGCACGATTGAATTTGGAGACTACCTGCAGATTCGTTCAAGATACCGGGCTAACCCAATTGGCATAAACCATCCGGTTATCATTTCCACGCTCAACCCCAATGCGAAAATATCTGTTGGTCAACACTTTGCCATGAGCGGCGGGGCAATCTGCGCCGCAGAAAGTATCACGATTGGGGATTATGTTGCTTTTGGGGCCAATACTACCGTTGTGGATACCGATTTTCACCCCATCGCCATGAATGAGCGTTTGGCTAACCCAAACGGTGGCGTGTGCATTCCAGTGGTTATCGAAGATAATGTTTTCATTGGGATGAACTGTTTCATCTTGAAGGGTGTGACGATTGGGTCCGGGAGCATGGTTGGCGCCAATAGCCTGGTTACGACCAACATCCCGCCGGGTGTCATAGCAGCTGGAAATCCCGCCAGGGTGATTCGCTCGCTTTAAGGTGAGTATGCGTATTTTTATGACGGATCAAAATTTTGCCCCCGAGGAAGTTAGCGGGGCTGTGCTGGTGACAGAACTCGCCACTGACCTGGTTCGGCGAGGTCATGAAGTCACTTTTGTCACCAGTGTTCCCAACTATCCCGCCGGCAAAGTCTTTCCAGGCTATCGTAATCGTTTGTATAGCGTGGAATGGCGAGAAGGCGTCAAAGTGGTGCGCATCTGGAGTTATATCAGCCCGAAAAAAACTTTCTGGCGGCGCTTGTTGAATTACGGAACTTTTAGCGGGATGGTCTTTTGGGGCGGGCTTTTTTCAGGCAAGGCGGATATTGTCATGAGCTATTCGCCTCCATTGCCTTTGGGAATTTCGGCCTGGTTGCTAAGCAAACTTTGGCGCGTTCCCTGGGTTTTGCGAGTCGAGGATTTGTATCCTGAAGCCGCTGTGGCCGCTGGTGTCTTGCAAAACAAGACGGCAATTCGTTTTTTTTCTGCTTTAGAACGGTTTTTATACCGGCATGCGGACCACATTTCGTTGATCTCTGAAGGCTTTCGACAAAATTTATTGCGCAAAGGCGTTCCGCCTCAAAAATTATCTGTAACCCCGGTTTGGGCTGATCCAGAAGTCGTTAAACCCATGCCCAAAGAAAATTCATTTCGCGCCCGACATGGTTTACAAGACAAGTTTGTGGTCATGTACGCTGGAACTTTGGGATATACTTCTAACCTGGATGATGTCTTGCAGGCCGCTGAACTTCTCCAAAAGCACCTCGATATCTGCTTTCTCGTTATTGGCGAAGGCGTAAAAAAGGAGGCCCTTGAAGGCTATGCCCGGGAAAAGATGTTATCAAATATCAGGTTTTTGTCCTTCCAACCGCGTGAAACGTTTGGCGAAATGATGGCTGCCGCAGACCTAAACCTGGTAACGCTCAACGCAAATTCATCACAAACCTCGTTACCAAGCAAAACTTTCAATATCATGGCCAGCGCCCGGCCTATCTTAGCCGTTACCCCGCCCGAAAGTGAGATTGCGTACCTGATAAACACCACACATTGTGGCGTTAATGTCCCCCCAGGACAGGTTCAAGCATTAGCAGATACAATTTTGTTGCTCAAGAGTGACCTGGAACAATTGACCGAAATGGGCAACAACGGACGAGCGCAGCTTGAAAATAAATTCTCACGTTCCGTTTGTGTGGATATATATGAGGGCATGCTCGTCAGCCAGCATCGCCAAAATGCTCTGTCCACGACTTAAATTCTCGGTTCTTAAAACGAGAATGAAAGATTCAGCAGTTTTTTGCGCCGAAATTGGGCTATTTGAGCCACAAATATTCAATGATGAACAAGATGCCGTGAATGCCCGAACCGAAAGTCAGTTCTTTTTAATTAATTCAATTTGCCACCTTCCTCGGATTTGGCTCTGAAAACCTATTTGGACATGGAGTTTACGGAGTTGCGCGGAGTTTTTTACGGTTTTCTCCGTATTTGTCCGTTAACTCCGCGTCCCTAATCTGGTTTTCACACAAGTTGGCCTCTTGGGTTAATTAAGAGTTAATCGAGTAAGTCTGGGAGAGAATACTATGCAAATCAAACATTACTTAATGTTAGCGCGCAAATGGATTTGGCTGGTAGCATTGGGGTTAATTTTGGGACTGGTAGGCGGCTATGTCTTGAGTATCGTCACCAAGCCCGTTTATGTCGCCACAACCAAAATCCTGGTTTCCCGCAACCGCCAGGCAACCAACGCCGACTTCGCCTACCTGAGCGACCAGCAGTTGGTTCAAACCTATATCGAACTGCTCAAAACCCGGCCTATCTATGATACGGTTGAGCAGCAGCTTGGCTACGAGTTCGTATCCAAAGACATTACCGTCACCCAGGTGCTGACAACCCAGGTGATACAAGTTGCCGTTAAGAACAACGACCCGCAGCGCGCCACCGATATTGCCAACACCCTGGTAGATGTCTTAATTCAAACAAGTGAAGACTTGCAAAGTGCCAGGTACAAAGACATGGAAGCCAGCCTCAACCTGCAAATCGAGCAAGTCCAAGCGCAAATGAATTCCCTCAACGATGAGTATAGCCGTAGTTCAAAAGTAGACGTAAAGAACCGCATTGCAGAGATTAACCTCCAGATTGAAAAATTCCAGCAAGAGATCACGACTTTGCAAGCCGATATTACCCGTTTGGACAAGCCCGGAATCACTGAAGACCAGCGCGTTGAGTTGAATGAGAAACGCCTCCTGTTGGCGCAGCTTGAACCTCAATTATCCTTTTACCGGCAAATTCGTTCAAATCTCGAATTGTTGGGGCGGCCGGTCACCTCAGCCTCTGAAGCGGTCAGCCAGGATCCTGGCTTGGTGCAATTGCAATCTACCCTGAAACTTTATGAGCAACTTTACCTCAGCCTGCTCAACAACCTGGAATCCATCCGCTTATTAAGTCTGCAAAACACCACCAATATTGCGCCGATTGAATCTGCTATCTTGCCAGAAAAACCGACCGGCTTCACTCCAATCATATTGATTGTCATGGTTGCCATTGTGGGCGCGGTTTTGTTTGGGGGACTGGCGGCTGCTCTTGAATTTATGAACGATTCGATTAAGTCACCAGGCGATGTCGATTATGCTTTGGGTTTGCCAACCTTGAGCTGCATCCCGGATATTAAAACCTCGCCTGGTTCCCTCTACTTTCTCGAACGGCCCGATTCATCTGCCGCGGACGCCATTCGCATCTTGCGTAAAAACATTATTCATGCGATAACCGAAAAGCAGGTAAAAACCTTGTTGGTGGTCAGCCCAACCGAAGGGGAAGGAAAAACCAACCTGGTGGTTAACCTGGCGGCTAGTTTTGTTAACCTGGGCCATCGTGTAGCCGTTGTCGATGCTAACTTGCGTTCGCCTCGCCTCCACAAATTGCTGAAAATTGAAAACACCGTCGGTCTTGGTGACATTCTTACCAAAGATACCGATGCGGCCAACGTCATTACCCGTTTGGAAGTCAATCAAAACGTAATGGCTGTCACCGCCGGCAGCGCCTCCGCCGAGCTGACTGAACAACTCGAATCGGATCGCTTGTCGGCTGCCTTGGCAAAGATTAAAGACAAGGCCGACATTATCTTCCTGGATGGCCCGGCCTTGTTTTCCTCCGATACCCTGGCTTTTGCCTCTCGGACAGATGCTGTTTTGCTCGTCTTGCGTCCGGGATATACCAAGATCGATGCCGCGCGTGACGCTGTTGATTACCTCAAGCGAGTGGGCGTTCAGGTGTTGGGCGTGGCTTTAAACCGCATTCCCCGCAATTGGGAGAAATATTATTTAGGATTTCACCTTTGGAGCGATGAGAAAAGAAAGCATCGTAAAGCATAATTTTTTGTCCAATCGACTGAGTTACTATGTCCAATATAGATACCTTTGCAGCGTGGCTGCGTCGTCAAGGGCATCGCGTCGTTCAAACAGAAAGCAGTTGGTGGTATGATGCTGCCCCGCATATTATGCAGGCCTTCCCCTATGATTGGCTGATTCAACCCTCCTGGCAGGAGTTACGGCGTTTGATGAAGCAGGAAAAAGTGGTCGCCTTACGCTATTCAACGCCGCTCACCGCCCATCCTGGGATGATTAGTTACCACATTATGCTCGAACCTCCCTATTGCCTCGAGAAGTTAAAATCCCAGGCTCGTAACGGGGTGAAACGAGGTTTAAGTAATGCTACGGTCGAGGAAATCAGCTTTAAGCGATTGGCAACGGAAGGTTGGCTGTTGCAACGTGATACCCTCGAACGTCAAAATCGACTGATGGGCATGACCCAGGCCGAATGGGAAAAGATTTGCCTGGCTGCTGATGACCTGCCTGGTTTCACCGCCTGGGGCACCCTGGTGGATGGTGAATTGGCCGCCGCCCTCATCACCTGCCGCATTGGTGACACATATTATGTTCCGTATGCCACTTCCTATCGAAAATTTTTAAACCTGTATGTCAACAATGCCCTGTTTTACCAGGCGAGTTGCGCGATGCTGGATGCTGAAGGCATAAAAAAAATATTTTTCAGCTTGCATTCGTTGGATGCGCCAGCGAGCGTTAACGAATTCAAGATCCGCATGGGTTTACAGATTAAGCCGGTACGCCAGCGGGTCGTATTCCACCCTCATGCGCGCTTGTTTTTGAATCGGCTAACTTGTGACCTGCTTTCAGGGTTTACCAAACGAAAGCCAGATAATGTTACGGCTTCGAAAGCCTACGGAATGTTATTTTTTTATCTCAATGGCAACCTGCCCCTCGAACAACAAGTTTGGCCCGACTGCCTTGCCAACTCCCAGGCTGACATATTAAGCCAACTTGCCCATCACGACTGATGCGCTTGGAAAAATTCATCATGGAAAAAACGAAAATATTTGCTGAATGGATGCGGCGCCAAGGATACGAAGTTATCGAAACCCAAAGCTCCTTTTGGACTATTGCCGGAACCAGGACATTCCAAGCGATCCCTTATTTTGCCCTGCTCACCCCTTCGAAAGAAGAATTACATCAATTGCTAGTACAACACAATGCGCTTGCGCTGCGCTACTCTGCCCCGGTTGAACCAGGGCCAGGCGCATTAAGTTATCATGTCGTGTATGAACGTGGATCATATTCTCTACAAGATTTGCCCAAAAAGGCCCGTCACGACGTAAAAAAAGGGTTATCCATTGCCAAAGTAGAACCCATCTCTTTCTCCATGCTGGCCGGGGAAGGCTGGGAACTTCGTCTCGATACCCTGCGCCGCCAGGGGCGCGTTGGCGCCGAAAGCGAATCCTGGTGGCGAAAATTATGTCAAACGGCTGAATACTTACAGGTTTTTGAACCCTGGGGCGCCATTGCGGATGGTAAACTGGTCGCATGCCTGCTTGGTTATCACTGCGATGATTATTATTGTATTCTATATCAGCAGAGCCTGGCCGAATATTTGCGTTTCGGCGTCAATAACGCGCTTACTTTTGTCACGACTGCTGAAGTCCTGGCGCGTCCTGAAGTCAGGCGTATATTTTATGGGGTGCAATCTTTGGATGCGCCAGCCAGTGTCGACGAGTTCAAATTTCGCATGGGATACGAACCCAAACTTGTGCGACAAAGAGTCGAGTTCCATCCATATTTGCGACCTTTTATAAACAAGGCATCATATAGTCTTTTGAAAATGACCGATCGAGTTCTGCCAAACAACCACATCATCTCTAAAGCCGAAGGGGTGTTCAGGTTTTACCTGAACGGGAATCTGCCTCTTTCAGAGCAGACCATTCCACCAATACTTTCCACGCCATCCCTTGAGCCATAATAAAAAATCCAGTGAGTCCCATCCCCCCGGTTAATTGTCGGTTAAGTCATATCTTGAGTTTAGAGTTTATTTTGATTCACCCTGAAAGACAAAAAGACATGGCCTAATTAGCGCG
>Ga0116204_1000386_pt1 | contig 24985 bp, 20 predicted proteins | sample LakKivwa52mmetaG_FD_94481 | JGI IMG/M metagenome (GOLD analysis project Ga0116204, IMG submission 94481) | Anoxic lake water microbial communities from Lake Kivu, Rwanda to study Microbial Dark Matter (Phase II) - Lake Kivu water 52m metaG | ecosystem: Environmental > Aquatic > Freshwater > Lake... | reverse complement strand
TATAGACCGGGTGGACACCATCCAATCTCCCTTTAAACTCATGTCTCGGGACAGCCACCTTTCCGACCATCAAACCAAAATTGGGTTAAAAACTCTAAAAAATGAATTCGTGGTGGTGGCAGGCCATTGCACCATCGATCCCGAAAATCCACAATACTTCTACGAAACTTGCCATGCCCTTAAAGAAGCAGGTGTAGATATGATCCGCGGTGGAGTGTGGAAACCCCGATCTTCTCCCTATTCCTTTCAGGGTGACCTACGGAGCCTTGATATTCTTTTAGAAGCAAGAACACAAACCGGGTTACCCATTAACACCGAGGTAATGGATTATGATCAGGTAAAAATTTGTGTGGCAGCCGGTGTAGATTCTCTGCAGGTGGGAGCACGCAACGCCCTTAATTACAAGCTCCTCCAACAAATTGGCGAATTGACACAGAGCAAGCAAACCAATGTAATGCTCAAACGCAGCATGCACTGTGGCCCAGTAAATGAATTTATTTTGGCCGCCGAATATATTGTCGCCCAGGGTAATCCCAATGTGATCCTTGTACCCCGTGGAACCACACCTACTATCGACGGATACCGCAATTCACCCGATGAAAGTATAACTCTCCTCACTAAGGAGAAAACCTGGGCACCAGTTGTGGTCGATCCTAGCCATAGCGTTGGAAAAGCTGTATATGTACCTAATGCTTGTCTGGCTGCTGCGGCTTATGGTGCCGACGGTATACTGGTAGAAACACACTGCCTTCCTAAAAAAGGTATAGGTGACGATCCCAAACAAGCAATCACACCTGATGTTCTTAAAAAGGTGATTACAGATGCCAAGTTAATTTTTTCAACCTCGCGGAAATATTTGCACCACGAATCACATTAGGTCTCCTTGGAGAAGCAACCCCTTCAAATTAAATCAAAACTTCAGTTAGCCCTGGACCAGCACCCAATTATGCGGGCTGGAGAAGGCATTCAAGCTTGGCGTAAATTGGGCTTACGCGATGAAGTCAGTCAGTTCCTTCCCAAGATTGGATTTCCTGGCCCGCGTGACATCCAGTGCGCAACACTGCCCTTGGCTCTAAAACAACGCTCGTTTAGCGTAATAGCCCCCACGGCCTCAGGCAAAACTCTGTCCTACCTTTTACCCCTCATTGAACTTTGGTACCGCCACCAAACAAAAAGTTTAATTGTCGTGCCGACGCAAGAACTTGCAGACCAAGTCATGGAGGTCATGCAAAAACTGGACAAAAACTACTGCCGCCAATGCAAAGTACTCAGAGGAGGAGTGCCTCTTTCTGCTCAAGCGCAAGATTTTTCCAATCAGTGGAGAACCATTATTGGTACTCCCGGTCGTCTTTTGGAATGGCTGGAAAAACGGCCCAAACTTTTTTACAGCCTCAGCATTGGTGTATGGGATGAATATGATCAACTTCTAAACCTGGGGTTTAAACCTCAACTCGCAAAAATTTGGCGACAGGTTTCAAGAAAATCTGTCATTTGGTGTTTTTCTGCTACAGAGGCCGCCCTGGCAGATAAAGAAAATCCACAACCCCCAGCACTGCAAATAAGACTTCAAGATAAGCACCACCCCACCCCTACCCTTCTACCAAAACCTTTAATTAAACAATCCCCAAAATTGGTCAATCCCCAGCAATCAGCCGTTTATAAATCTGAATTTTTGTACTTGCTGACACAGGCCCGTCAAAAAAATGATCTCATAGAGCAGCTACTGCACCAAGAGACTAAAGGCTCAATCATTATCTTTGCCCAAAATCGTGACAGGGTTAACCATCTGTATGGAGTTCTCAAGATCAAGCACCCAAACTGTATGGCACTACATGGTCATCTTAAACCGCTAGAAAGATCTTCAGTACTCAAAAATTTCCAGAATACCAACAAACAGATTCTAATAGCAACAGACTTAGCCGCACGGGGCCTCGACACACTTCATGTTGGCACTATTATAAACGATAGCCCCCCTAAAAACAGCAAAGATTATCTGCACCGCGCCGGAAGATCTGGCCGAAAAGGTCAGGCGTGTTCTATACATACCTTTGTTGGTCCTGATGATTACATCACCTGGAAAAAACTCATCCGTGACTACCCGGAAATCCCTTATGCCGAGGGTTGGGATAAAATAAATAAATGGCTTCCCAAGGCTCAGGCCCGACACAAAAAACTTACCCAATCCCTTACGGAACACACACAACCAGAGACTCCCTAAAGTAAGCCCTTTGCAATAGATTTAAGGTTCGGGTAAAGACCATACTACTACAAGGCAAGGTAAATCATCTCCCTTCACATATGTCTTCAGTGCTTCTTTTTGGAGATATACTAAGCGAGGGGTTCCACCTTGTCGAAAGTTTCATTCTGGGAATTATATACATAAACCTCTCCGGTTTCTATAACATAATACCAACCTTGAACGGTAACCTGACCCTTATCGAGGGCGTTTTGAATAAAAGGGTAAGTGAGAAGGTGGTTTACTTGTTCCACCACATTGTACTGTTCTGTTAACCACTCACGCCGGGCAAAATCTACAGCGCCCTTTCTAAAGTGACGCAAAACTCGCGCTTTCACAGGCTCAGCTAGCTCTAACCATTTTTGCGTCAGAGGTGCTTCTGCTAAAGAATCTTTGTCCCACAAGGCTGTGCAAGCTCCACAATTAGAATGTCCGCAAACCACAATATTAGAGACCTTTAAAATTGTACATGCATACTCAATGGCAGAAGTAGTGGCCACATATTCAGCTGTCTTACGATAAGGAGGAACAAGATTGCCCACATTACGGACAGTAAACAATTCACCTGGTAAAGTGTTGGTAATTAGATTGGGAACAATTCGGGAGTCGGCGCAGCCTATAAATAGCGTATGCGGATTTTGTTTTCGACCCAGTCCGATAAAATGACGACTCAATTTTTTAAAATCATTGGCCTTAAAGTGCAAGACACCTTTTAACAATTCGTTCATGTTTAAAAGATAGTGAATTGTTTGTGCACCCGGATCGGTCCCACCAGTACCGGTTGTTTTGTCTTAAAAATTTCCAAAGAAAAGTGCCAGGATTTTCCCATGCGCAACATGCCCTTATTAGGGCCTGCTGAACAACTCTATTTTTAGCAGCAGCCCCTAATTCTTTATGATGTGTAGGAGGGGTGGTACTGCGTCCCCCCTCCTGTTTGTTCGCTCCCTAGTGCCTTCTCTCACCATCAGGCACAGTACGCTTCACTCACTAACACCTCCCCCCCAGGCTAATTTGGCTCACTAGCAAGTTCTAAATTGATGTGTAGGAGGGGTGGTACTGCGTTCCCCCAGGTGTGTGCAATACCCCTTAAAATTTTCAGTACACCACAAGGGGCGAAAATAGTAAGACTTTTGTGGTTTTTAAATCAACCACACTTACCCTATACATACCGGACGATTCGAGTTGGATATTTTCTGAAAGCTTGCTTGTGGTCCGAGAAAAAACCAAATGAGGAGCATGTGGTATTCAATAACAAGGGAATCTTCACTGTCATAAGCGCCAATAAGGGGATAATAGTGTGATGCAATTTCCCTTCGGCCAGAATTTATATCAATAATTTTATCCGGGTTTTTATTATTCATCCTCCAATGCCAACCCCAAGAGCCATCAAACTCCGGAGAGTCGAACCAAGGCATATAATGCATATAAACCGGTTTGGAATAGGCCTTGTTTACAGTAACTGCAGGAATATGCGAGAATGTACTATAAACAGATACCAGCAAAAGGGATTTTAAAAATCTCACTTTGACCCCAAAGTTAAAATTAAAAATATTTTCATTTTAGCAACCATCAGCTCTGAGCTAAAATGATTTTATTATTCCAGCAAATTAAGATGGCGTATACAAAGTAAAAAACTCAATTTTCAACCCGAAAAAAGGACTTGTGGTTAGGTTGTTTTACCACAACGCGCCATTTATATTTGCCACAGTAATAGTTATCACCCAAAACCTTTTATCCTATCATAATACTAAAGTTCTCATTTTTCCCTACTTTTGCCTTCAAGAGCTTTTACACAGGCAAGGTAAAAAAGCCCTGTTCATAAGGTATTCATTTAATCTCGAGAGTATAGGCTTCTAACAATTTGATCTAACCCATAAATCACAGGAAAAGCACCCCAATACCTCTAAAACTTTCTATTTTAGAGGTGGTTTATAACCACCTGGCTAATTATTGAATGGAGTTTTTATGAAATTTTTTAACCGATCCATCTATCTAATGTTCCTATGTATCTGTTGGGTGTGGCCCCAAAAAGGTCAATGGATTTCTGTTGAAAGCAAAAACGAACTTACTCCACGGGAAGAATGTTCCATGAGTGCAGCCGGTAACCATTTTTTTCTGATTGGTGGCAGAGGAAAAGTACCTATTGAAGGGTACAACCCCCAAACTAAAACTTGGGCGCCCTTTGCTACCCCCCCCCTCGAAATGCACCATATGCAGGCCCTTGAATATCATGGCATTATTTTAATAATTGGGGCCTTTACAGGAAACTGGCCCAATGAAACACCTATTCCAAACATTTATTTTTATGACCCCTTACAAAACAAATGGTTACAGGGGCCCCTTATCCCAACCAAGAGGCTCAGAGGATCAACTGGATTAGCGCTCTATAAAAATAAAGTCTATATGGCCTTGGGAATTGTTGATGGCCATACTAAGGGATGGGTGCCTTGGTTAGATTCTTTTGACCCCTTAACAGGAAATTGGGAAATCCTTCCTGATGCCCCACGAGCACGCGACCACTTTCAAACCGCTATTTACCAAGGCAAACTCTATGCCCTAGGTGGAAGAAGAAGCGGATGGGAAGTTCTCAACCCAGGTGAAAATGTGTTTACCTCTTTAGAAAAAACAGATGTATACGACATCGAAAAAAAATCATGGATCACTTTACCCTCTCCTTCCGGTGATATGCCTCACCCACGAAGTGGAGGAGTCGTGGCTGTAATGGGTAACGATGTTGTCTATGCAGGGGGGGGTAACCTTTCTAATGGAGATTTAGCTCATTCTAAAACCCATGCACTCAACACACAAAGCTTAAATTGGCGCGAATTGGCCAACATGATTACTGGTCGACAAGTAACCGGAGGTGTTCTTAACAATTCCGGCCTGTACATCGCTTCGGGATCTGGTGGTGCAGGGGGTAGTCCCCAACTTAAAACCACCGAAGCTTTTTACCTAGGGGAAGTCACACAACCCAACCTCCCCCTACTTAGCCCTGGTTCGCTTAAAGAATCTGTTCCTTTAAAAATCCAGGCAAACCTCAATGAAACAAAAACAGGAGCGCTCAAACTCGCGCATAGTGGGGGGTTGCAGGCTGTTTTGGTGGAAAGTATCAGTCTATCTCAGGCGGGTAAAAGTTTTCAAATTTCACCGGATCTGAATTTTCCACTTTTGGTTGCCCCTGAGCAAAATTTGAATATACCTGTACAGTACACACACACTGGAATCCCTGCAACTGCTACTCTGCAAGTCAAACTGGCTGTTCCTTCTGGTGCTGTGCTCAATTTTGAAATTTCAGGAGATGTCAGTACGCCTGTATACAAAAAGACCAAGTTTCGGCAAACCAGAGAACCCCAAATTCTCAAAGTACAACCCTCAATTCAAATTCACTTAGATACCCAACCCTTTCTTATTGATGGGAAAAAACCTACAGATATTAAAGCTCGATAGCATTTTCTACCAGCTTTAGCTTTGCTCACCTTATTCAAAGTTTTGCTGGCATTGACCTAACTGGCTTTTATCACTACCAGTAACTCCCTGCCTAAAAAATACTGTCTCACGATTCTTGGCATTATCAAGGATATGAATCTTCCATATATATACACCTGTTCCCACTGGATTTCCACGCATATCAACTAAAGGCCAATATATCCAGACTTTTTTTGCGAGATCTAAGTTTTCTGTTGCACCCCTACAAGGTGTATATATCCAATTTTTCCACCAAACAGATTCTCCTGTCTGTGTATAGATACTCGCTTGTATGGTGAGCGCCCTAGCCGTTGCAATCTCAATTAACGAATGGCACCAGGGTTGTAAATCTTTTTTAGGGACAAGACCACAGCCTTGTTTTTCAAGTGGTATCCAACCCTTATCCCCAGCTTCTCCCCCATATTTGGAGCCTTGAATGAAAAACGATGATTTTTCTCTTATTCCTCCTCCTACAACCGGAAAAAGGAGGCGCGCGCTAACAAAATTTTGCGTAGAAAGAGGGCCGAAGGGATTGATCTTGACACAAGACTCTTGTATAGAGCTGTTTGCTTCCAATAAAAATTGATACTCATACCCCAAATTTGAGGTTTTAATTTGGGGAAAAACGGGATATTCCAGGAAAGGTAAGGGTAAGTAGTTAAGGGTGTCACACTCTCCAGACGAATTAAGTGGACTCACTAAAAAAATATTTTCCCAAGAGCTATTCCATTTGATGGGTTTGCTTAGGAGAATACGCAAGGTATCTGCCTTGCTTGTTTGGCTGTTCTTTTGGGAAGAGGAAATTTTTAGGAATTTTGGCAACGAAGAGCGTGAGTATTCTGGCTCCCCAGCTCTAAGGGGTAAAAAATAAAAGAAGAAAAGAAGGATAAAAAATCCACAATTAAAATCTTTGATTTGATTTCTAGGTTTATAATGCCAGCCAGCCATAATTCTCCGGGATCACCATTAAATAAAGGAAACCTCTAAATTTACCCTTTAATTTTGTTTTCAATTCTCAGTCCAATTTAACAGGTCAATAAGATCATTTTTTTTACCCCTTTTAGAATAAATAAAAACTTCGAACCAAACTTTCCAATCATCAGGAAAAGTTGATCTTTTCTTATCTTTTAGTTTTCAGGCTACTCTATCTATTTTACCTAAAATGTAAAAGTTTGCATAGACCTTCGGTGATTCCAGGCAAATCCTTTTCTGTCCAAAGGCCTTTATAAGGTTGTCCTCAGCAGGCTTTCAAAAAAGAAAAGTTCCCCAGAGTGACATGACACAGAAAATTTGATATTCTATCACTTGGGGATATTTTTTTAATCGCTTAAGTTGGGAAACAATGAGCTTAATAAAAGCCATTCGCATAAGAGTTAAAAGGGTTTGGCGTAGTCCCCAATCGCCCCATTCCTTGGCCCTAGGCGTTGCTGTTGGAACTTTTTGGTCCATATTACCCACTCCCGGATTCAGTATTGCTATGGGCATTGCCTCTTATTTGATCTGGAAAAAAATTTCAAAATTAGGAATGGTTTTAGCCTATACCATTTGGAATCCCCTGGTCACAGCACCCATATATTCTGTCAGTTATCAACTGGGGGATCTCTTTTTTAGTAAGAATAGCGAAATTACCTACACAATTACCTGGTTTGCCAAGGTACTCAATTTTACCCAAAGATTTTTATTGGGTGCAGGTATAATTGCACTAATTGCATCTTGCATCTGCTATTGGCTCACCCTATATTCTCTCACATGGTATAAAAAATTGAAGTTTCAAAGTATCAAGCATAAACCCGAAGATCTCGAAGCGATTTCAAGTGCCTCTGAACTTGACCCTCTACCCAAGAACAAAAAACTTAAAATAGGCCATTCCAGGTTACCCAGCCAAGCTAACGAATAAACATTTCCTTTGCAAAGATTAAACGAGTTTTGCATACTTAATTCATGATACCTGCTGACCGCCCCCGTACACCCCGAGAGAAAGCTTTAGCTGTCAACCTCGATTCCAGGCGTTATGGAACCTTTGCTGAAATCGGCGCCGGACAAGAGGTTGTCCGTTGGTTTTTTCAGGCCGGTGGTGCTGCCGGAACCATATCTAAGAGCATAAGCGCCTATGATATGGTTGTCAGTGACGCCATTTACGGCAAAACTGATCGCTATGTAAGTCGTGAACGGTTACAACGCATGCTCGATTATGAGCATCACCTCAACCACTCCCGTCTACGCGAAAAAAGATCAGATACAACTGCCTTTTTTGCTTTTGCTGATACAGTTGCCGCTAAAAGCTTTAAAGGCAACAGTGAATCTCATGGCTGGATGGGTATTAAATTTCAAAGCCACCCCCGCGATGAAGATTCGCAAATTACTATCCATGTGCGCATGCTTGATAATGAAAACGCCCTACAACAAGAAGCTTTAGGTATTGTTGGGGTTAACCTTGTTTACGGAGCATGCTTTCTTTACCATGAACCTGAAGATCTTATAGATTCACTTTTTGACAACCTGAGCACTAGCCGACTTGAAATTGATATGGTTACCTTTGATGGTATTGAGTTTCGCCATGTAGACAATCGGGTCATGAGTTTGCGGTTGGTACAAAAAGGTTTTACCCCTGCAGCCCTTTTTGGCAGCGAAGGAGAGATCCTTCAACCTTCAGAGGTATTGTATAAAAAACCCGTTCTTGTTGAAAGAGGAAGCTTTAGACCAGTTACCCGCGTCCATACTGACATGCTGCAACAAGCCATGAAGAAATTTTGTCTGCAACCTGATGTAGCCGATCATAAACCAGTGGCCCTCATGGAAATTACCATGCGCAATCTTATGGCCGATGGCAACCTGGATCTCAAGGATTTTTTAGCCCGAGCTGATACCTTAGCCTCAACTGGGCAGATCACTCTAGTCTCAGATTATTTTGAATTTTACAGATTGGCAGCGTACATTAGGCGTTATACTAATAAACCACTTGGAATTACCATGGGAATTGCCAACCTACAAGAAATTTTCAAAGAGCATCACTATGAAAACCTTGAAGGGGGTATCCTCGAATCGTTTGGACGACTTTTTAAACATAACACAAAGCTTTACATCTACCCCATGCTTAAAACTCATTTGGGCCATACTGAAAACCAACCCGCTAAAAATTCCCGCCTTATTACCCTCGAAAATTTACCCCTTGCCAAAGAAGTTCAGCAAATATTCAACTACCTCTTTGAAAGAGGTTATCTTGAATCAATTGAACCCAGTGATCTTTCGTATCTTTCTATATTATCCTCAAATGTATTGAGTGCTATCAAATCGGGGCAAGACGACTGGAAATCCCAGGTTCCCGATGAGGTGTACAATATTATAAATGAGCGAAATTTGTTTAAAAAAAACAGTTAAAGAACTAAAAAGGAGTCCTTATGAAGTTATACATACTCTGTGTAGATGACGAAAAAGATATTCTAGAAGCAGTTGAAAACGACTTGGCACCCCTCGAAGAGTACTTCCACCTCGAACTCGCCAATACAACTAGCGAAGCTGAATCACTTATTAAAAAAATCCAATCTCAAGGTGATAGAGTTGCTGTTCTTTTTTGTGACCACCTGATGCCGCAAGAAAACGGTGTTGAACTTCTAGTCAGATTACATAAAAATTTAGCCACTCAAGGTATCCGCAAAGTCCTCCTAACTGGTCAAGCTGGACTCGATGCAACTATCCGAGCCATCAATGAAGCGGGTTTAAAGCACTATGTATCTAAACCTTGGGATGCTCAAGAATTAGTCCGTATCGCAAAAAACCAAATGACCGAATACATCCTCGAAGAAGGTATTGATCCAGGCGCATATATGCCTGCCCTCGACCATGTACGACTTAGCCACGGTCTTCGTCGCGGTCAATGGCTTTCTGATGCCTGAGCACCGCGATCTTCATCTCGACTCATCCATCCACGAATGGGTCGAAAATGATGTAGAGCTACACAGTTGGGTCAAGGAGTTTCCAGCGGGCTCCGATATACTTGTAGAAGGAGAACACAATCATTTTCTCTACTACATTCTTGAGGGTCAAATTGAAATCCAAAAAAAAGATACCCAAGGAATTAAAAAGGTTATAGACCTTTTTTCTGCTGGAGATTTTCTTGGTTTACCTTCCTTTAGAAATAAACAGCCCAGTTTTGTCACAGGTACAACCCTTTCCCCAGCTAAAATTTTCACCCTGGATCAAGAAAAGTTTTTTGACTTGGCCGAAAGCCATCCTAAATTTCATGAAGTCCTCAATCATCAATTTATCAATGCACTTTCAGACCGTGTAAAGCGGATGGTTAACCTTAATTTAACAATCACAAATTTAACCGAAGACCTCAACCGCGACCGACAGCAATTACAAAAAACTATTCACGACCTTGAGGCTACCCGCAACTTATTAATCCATCAAGAAAAGATGGCAACGCTCGGCCAATTGTTAGCTGGCATCGCACATGAAATCAACAATCCTTGTGCAGCGCTCATCAGAAATATCGATCTTCTACAGACGCATTTACCCAAATTTTTTGAAACTTATGAACCTTTCAAGCCTCTCAAACTTGAACATGAGCTTCTGATGGCTGGCATTAACTCCCCGTTTTATTCCAGTGAAGAAAAACGCGATCGCATGGAAAGCCTTGAACTCAACTATCCACAACTCAGACGCACCTTGTTAAGACGACTCGCCCCTTTACCACTAGAATTTATTCCGCATCTTTCCGAACACCTTACCAGTAATCCTACCCACTATTCAGAAGAACTTCTCGAAAATCAACTTAGATTTTTTGAATTAGGTGCCTCTATGCGTGGCGTCAATTTAGCTAGTCAGCGTATACATGCACTAGTACAAAGCTTAAAAAATTACGGTCGTCCCGATCAAGGGACTTGGGAACTGACCGATATCCGGCAAGGCATTAGGGATACGGTACAAGTTCTCAATAACCGTCTTAAACAGTATCATCTTTCCCTTGATTTGCGTGAAATTCCCCCTATCTTTTGCCATTCAGGTGAACTCAATCAAGTCTGGACCAATCTTCTGGTCAATGCCTGTGATGCAACACCACTGGGTAAAAAAATCAGTATATACTGTAAGGAAGACCGTCACGATATACTTATAACCCTATCCGACGAAGGCACAGGTATCCCCCCTGGGGCCGAGGAAAAAATATTTGAAGCAAATTTTACCACTAAAACCAGTAGTGGTCACTTTGGATTAGGATTGGGCCTAGCGATATCTCGCGAAATTATTCAAAAACATGCTGGCACCATTATAGCCAAAAACAATCCCAATGCAGGCGCTCTTTTTACAATTAGACTTCCCAAAACCAATCCCTATGTAAAGAACCAGTAAAAAAATAGAGCATAACAACCCTAAACATAAAAAGGCTTTGCTGGTTGGTAATTATGCGCCCTCTTTCCCATAGATTACCATGCCTGGTTGAAAACTTACAGTCACACCCTTTTTCTTCTGAAAAATTGCTGTTAAGAAAAACACAGCTACTACAATACATATATAAGGTTTTTGTTAATTAGGGTCTGCTGGATAACTCCATTTTTAGCAACTGAACACAAGTCTAAAGTTTTTTTTAATCATCCTGTTGTTTTGAAAAAAACCTTGGACCTGTTACAAGGGCAAGTCTAAACCTGCCCCTAGGAATATTGGGGAATAGCCTTATTCAGCAATCCCTGATTAGATTTTTGTTTGTCGTTTGGTTTCTTCGGATGTTTCTTGAGATACTCGCTTAGATGTTTCTTAAGATGTTTCTTGAGATGCTCGTTTAGATGTTTCTTGAGATGCTCGTTTAGATGTTTCTTTGAGAGAATTTTCAGCAATTTTTTGGGGTGAAAAGTACATGTGTAAGATGAAGTTTTCGCTTTCCTTATCTTTAAGGTCACTTATCCCTCGGTATTCAATAAGCTCGCCGGTCGCGGAGTTATAGTCAATAATTGATGGCTTGAGTAACAAAGCGAGAACGGGGTTAGCCACTCCCATTTGAAGGCGCAAGATTCCAGGTTTAGGGCTTCCCAATTTCTTAAAGCTAAAGGTATACCAGGCAAAGCGTTCAGGGACTATTAGGGGAAATGAAACCTCGTTACCCTTTCGTAAGACCTCGAGGCTATCGATCACTAGATGGCGGATGCCCTCATCAAGCACGGCATTTGAGGGGACAGAGAAAACCTTGGTTTTTGTTTTCCCCTTTTCTGTCAGTTGAGCAGTGACCTGGTTACCCTCTCTGTGAGCGCTAAGCCTGTAACCATCGACCTGTTGGGAAAAATTAATCTGGGGGGTATACCGTTGTTTGTTATAAGTAAGTTTTTTTTCGGCTAAGAGCGAACCTGTGGGATCTACATAACGGACGTGGGTCACAGCAGGTTTGTTTGGGGGAGTGTACCTTATCCGGTACTCAGTAAATACAAACTGTGAATCGGGTAAGGCATATGCCCTGGCTGTAAGACCTTGCCTATCTTGTTGGGCATATCCGACCCAAGAAAAGCACAACACAAGAAAAAGGTGCGTAAAGTTTTTAGTGTATATATACATAGAGCCAGTCTCTTTCTTCGTTCTTACACAACAACCCAAGGATAGAGGAAGATAGCGCTAACCCTTTAGGAGGGCATATTTCTTTTTCTCTTTTAGGTCTTCAAGTGCTTGTGAAATTTTGATAAGTGGTTCACGCCAGGCGCTAATACCAGAAAAGCGGAAGGCACGCTGGGAGGGTATACGCACCAGACACCAACACTCACTACCCTTGTCAATGGAAGGGGCATGTATGCTTCCCGCGGGAGCCAGGTCCCAATCGCCTTCGTTAATATGTCCTTCGCTATGTGTATAACCACCTTTTAAAATCACTGTTTGTTCGTCGGCCATGTGCAGGTGCCGAGGTGCGTGCGAGCCAGCAGCAAAGTGAACACAGTAGAGTGAATAAGCGCTTGACTCATCCTCTGCAATTTTCGCTATCCTCCCCTCAGTTGGCCACATGGATACCCAATCAAGTTGTTTTTGCTCAGGCAACTCGGCCAGGACGGAAGCGGGTACATAGGGTGCTAGTTCATGTCGAACTGGTTTGTATTGATGTGATGCAGGAGAGGAAATTATGTATTCGTCTTTATAGGAACTATAATCAGGGATTTCTCTTTTGGATTCATCGTTGATTTTTAATGCACCACAAATGGAATCGAAGAGCGGAGCACTGGGAAAATCGGAGGCATGCTGGACGGCAGGCTCGAACTGTGCTCTTAGCTGCGCAACTTTTTTTTCACATTCGTTACATACTTGTAGATGGGCTTCGGCGAGCGCCCTGAGAGGTAAGTCAGCAGTGCCCAAAGCGTAGGCTCTGAGGACAGAAGCGGGAAGATGTTTCATATTGACCTCATGGTTAAGGTGGCATTTATGTACTGGTCTTGTGACCCCTTGTTATGGGGTAAATTGAGTTGAGTAGATTGAGTCATAGAGTCTTTTTTGGGTTTGATTCCTGTTATTTGGTTTTGTTTTTTAGCGTTGTTTGTGTCCCTATCAATTAGCCCAAACCCATCCCGTATTCATTTTGCATCACTTTTGCTTTAAGTTGGTCCATAAGCGTTTTTACCTTCCATTTGAAGGTTCCTAGAGGTACCCCTAGTTCTTTGGCACATTCTTCAAAAGTTTTCCCATCGAGGTAACAAAGCTTCACCCAGAGCTGATCTTTAGGTGAAAGGGTTGAGAGTATTTTTTTTAAGGTAATAAGCTCGCCCACATCGGGTTCTGCAGAAGGATCTTCTAGTCTGTCCCATTCCATCCCTGTTTGTTCTTTAAGCCTTTCAGTTTTTCTCCAACGATCAAAGAGCTTGTTGCGGGCTATTGTGTAGAGCCATTGGGCTGGAGTTCCGCGTTCAGGAGAGTATAGAGAAGCTTTTTTCCACACTGTTACAAAAACTTCCTGGAGCACATCGTTTTGCAGATCAACATCTGAAGTTTTTTGTCTCAGGAAGGCACAAAGCAATCCTGCATACTTGCTATAAATTAGGGAAAAAGCCTTTTTATTTTCTTGGGAAATGAGCAAAAGAAGCTCTTTATCAGTGGTGGTGGGTCCTATTTCGCTGGCAATAATAGACTCCCGGAAGAAAATATCAACAAGATAGCTTTCTTTACTTTTTTCGTGGGTGCCAATGTATTCAGTAAGAGCGATCATACTCACTTAACGCTGACCCTTTTGTTTTAGTTGGAATAATTTTCCAGGTGGTGAGAATAATTTTTGCTTTATATTGCAAAGTTCAGAACTCCCGGAATGACCTGACACCCTAATTCGATCTTTAAGGGAAAAAATAACCCTACACCCCCTTGCAAAACTTCTAATAAACCTAGGTAGGCTGGGATCCATCTACTATTTTAAATAATATCTGGCTTAAACAAACTTTTCACTTTACCCTGTCGTAGTACAAATATGAATAAACCAAAAAAAATTGCTGTAATTGGATCTGGTGTATCCGGAATTGTTTCTTCCTACTTACTTTCAAAACAGCACCAAGTTGATCTTTACGAGACTGCAGACAAAATTGGCGGCCATACCAGTACTGTTTTAATTGATAAGGGGCCTGACGCTGGAACAGCTGTTGACACAGGTTTTATAGTATGCAACAACAGAACTTATCCTCATTTCCATAAGTTTCTCGATAAGTTGGGGGTCCCCGTCCGCAATTCAGATATGTCCTTTGGGTTTTACGACCAAAATCAAAATTATGCTTATGCGGGAACAAACCTTAGTGGTCTTTTTGCTCAAAGGAAACTCATCCTTTCTCCTACACACTACAGACTTCTCATTGATATAGCGCGTTTTAGCATCATTGGTCTTTCCTCTCTTAAAAAACCCGAGGGACTTCATACCCTGAGCCTCGGAGAATATCTCAAAAAACATAATTTCAACTCTCACTTTATTGATCGCTATCTTGTTCCTATCTCTGCTGCCATTTGGTCGACCAGTAGCGAAGAAATGCTTTCATTTCCGGTGAGTGTCTTTCTTAATTTTTATAAAAACCATGGATTACTCGAGCTCTGGGACCGCCCACAATGGCAAACAGTACAAGGTGGGTCGCACAGTTACTTAAAAGCCTTTCAAAAAGGTTTCAAGGGGAACATACACCTCAATCAAAAAATAACTGGAATCAAACGCCCAGCAACAACACCAACGCAAATTGAAATTTCATTTTCTACAGGAACAACAGTTGCCTATGATGCAGTGGTGATTGCAGTTCATGCCGACCAGGTTTTGCCCCTCCTCACTCAACCAACCCCACAAGAAAAACAAGATTTTAGCCCCTGGGAATACCAAAAGAATCACACCATCCTCCATACAGATGCATCTCTCTTGCCTCCCGAAAAACGAGCCTGGGCCTCGTGGAATTTTCTGCGTGAAACTCAAAACCAAGGAAAAAATCCAGTTTCGGTTTCCTATGACATGAACAGGCTCCAGGGCCTTAATACCCAAGAACATTATTTAGTTAGCCTTAACCTCAATCAGAAAATAAATGATTCTAAAATCATAAAAGAATTCCATTATGAGCACCCCACCTTTACCGTTGAAACCTTGGCCGCACGCGAAAACATCAGAAAAAACAATGGTCAAAACAACACATATTATGTTGGTAGTTATTTTGGATTTGGCTTTCACGAGGATGCCGTACTTTCTGCAGTGCAAGTTGCCCAAAACTATTTTGGAATAACATTCGACTCCTAACCAGCACTACTTCAATTTTTCAAACCCAAATAAAAAACCATTTTTATAACCCAAGTACCTTCACAACCATAAAAACAAGCCTCCCCCTACCCTAGTTCATCATCTCCATCCAGCATGACACAAAACCTACCCTACCATAGCCTCATGGAAGGTCATCTGTTGCATCACCGCTTTGGTGAAAAGGAACACCGGTTCAGCTATCCACACTTTTGCTTCCTCAGCAATATTGACGATTTAGCTAATCTGGGGAAAAATTTTTTACTCCCGCGTCTGGTAGCCTCTGATAAATTTGCCCTTCTCACCATAGATTCAAAAGATTTAATCAATCGAAATCCCATTTCTCTCCGCGAAAAGTGGAATCAGGAGTTTATAAAGCACAGTAACTCCTTGCCACCACCCCACCTTTATATTCTTACCCTCCCTAAAATTTTTGGCAAGCAATTCAACCCGGTCAATTTTTATTTAGGACTTTCTGAGCAAAATGAGATTTTATGTGCCTCTTTGGAAATCAATAATACATTCGGTGAAAAACATCATTACTTCTTATCCCCACAAACAGCTACCCGCTGTTCCCTGCATGGATTACAGTGGCGGTTTAAAAAAGAGTTCCATGTATCCCCCTTCAACCAAATTGAAGGCGAATACGAAGTCCGGGCCCTGCTGTGCCAAGACAAACTTATACTTATAGTCCGTTTGTATAAAAATAATGAGGTTTTTTTCCATTCAAGCATAAGCGGTAAACTAAAAGCTCTTAATGCAAAAGTACTTTTTAGAAATATTTTTTTTCTGATTCCCGCCTGGACTGCCGTTACCTTTCGTATTGGTATACATGCCTTCATTCTTTATTTCCAGAGAAAAATGCCTGTATATACAAAACCAGTTCCCCCCTCACCCTATACCCAAAGTTGGACAAAACCTGTCTTACTCCAAAGACTCCTCACAGGCGAATGGCTAGAAAAAATCCAAAAGAAACTTAAAACAGAGGTCCACTCATGAGCGTTCAAACACAAATACAAAAACTTCCCGCCACATCTTCTCCCACTTTTATACAGCGTATAGGGCTTTTTGCTTTCAGGAAGTATATAGAAAGATGGCAAGAGGGAGGAATCCAAATAACTCTCCCCGATGGTACCTGCCAAGAATGGCCTGAGCAACCCCTTCTAAGCCGATCCATTATGCATGTCCATGATTGGAGATTTTTTAATCAGTTACTCTGGGATGAAGATATTGGGTTGGGTCACGCGCATACCCTGGGCTATTGGTCTAGCCCCCATCTTGACCGTTTGCTCCTGGACTTTTGTAAAAACTTACGAGCAGGAGAAGATAACCAAAGTCCTTGGAAAACATGGGGAAAATGGTCCCAATTACTGTGGCATAAGGCTCGAAAAAACACCCTGCGCGGAAGTGCGAAAAACATCAGTGCCCACTACGACCTCGGAAACTCCTTTTATGCCCAATTTCTTGACAAAGAAATGGTTTACTCAAGCGCTTTCTATAAACACTCCAACGAATCCTTGGAACAAGCACAGGCCAATAAAATAGAGCTGATCCTAGGCAAACTCAAGTTGCAACCCGGTCAAAAGTTGCTTGAAATAGGCTCAGGCTGGGGTGCTTTGGCTATCACAGCAGCTAAAAAATACGCTTGTCAGGTCACTACCGTCACGCTCTCAAAAGAACAATTTACATGGGCACAACGCCGCATTAAAGAAGAAAATCTTGAACTCATGGTAGAAATCAAGTTGCAAGATTACCGTACCCTAGAAGGTCAGTTTGATCGCATTGTATCCGTTGAGATGATGGAAGCTCTTGGACATGAGTTCCTTCCTGTTTTTTACATGCATTGTAATAAACTCTTAAAGGATGACGGGCTAATGGCAGTACAAGTGATTACCATGCCTGATGACCGTTATAACGCCTACAGAAAAAGCTGTGATTGGATACAAAGGTATATTTTCCCCGGCGCAGTTTGCCCTTCCCTAGAAGTTCTCGGTAAAGCTCAAAAAGAAAGCTCAAACCTCAGTCTTATACACTCTGAAAACATAGCCTCCCATTACGCAAAAACCCTAAACTCCTGGTATGAGCGCTTTGAAAAAAATTGGGAAGGAATTGAACCCTTGGGTTTTGATTTATCCTTCCGGCGGCTCTGGCGCTATTATCTGCGTTACTGCGAAGCCGGATTTGCCAGTAACTACTTGGGCACCTATCAACTCTTGTACACTAAAAATAGCTAAGTGCCCTAGCTAGCTCCGGAAACCTGTTTTTTCATACGAATCAGGATTTTAAAAAATTAGGAAAGCCCCCAACAACAAGGGTCAAACTCATCTTTTTCTTACCACAAGTAGAGTTGTTCGAGATTATAACCAAGAGTATGTACATCCGTTCTAGGCCCTTGGGCGCTTTCTCCTCAAAGGGAGGAGCGCCTTTTTTGTATCGGTGGTCTGACTGTATAAAAGCAATAGCATGAGTGTACCTCGTGAGGACCTTTACCCTTCTTTGGAATCAGCTTCCCAGGAAAAACACCCTCTGAGCTTGTGTTTGTGTATGTGCTTGGGTATGTGTTTGGGTATGTGTTTGTGAAGATCAAGTTGGTCCACCAATTTTATGTTTTTGAACCAACCAGAATGAGCTTTATTCCGTAAAAAGAAGAAAGAAACCTAACCTAAGGAAAATTGCTGATCCTATGACTCCTTCACTAGAGCATTTTTTTCAAACATCCCTACTTACTCTTGGAGTTATGGTGGCATGCTTCACCCTGGCTTGGGCAGTGTACTTGTTAACCAAAAGAGCCAGCTTAGTCGATGGCTTATGGGGTTTAGTTGTATTATTTGCTCTTTGGATAGTCTACTCAAATTCTAACCCGGATATGCTAGGCAATACCCTCCTTGCCTGCTCCTCACTATGGGCGCTCAGGCTAAGTGCCTACTTACTCAAACGCAATACAGGTAAGCATGAGGACTCTCGTTACGCTGCAATGATACATACATGGGGTCCATCCGCTAAGTGGATGATGTGGCGTTTTTATCTCAGTCAAGCCCTTGCTGCTACATTTTTGGTACTCCCACTCTATCCCGCTCTTAATGGTTCCATAGACTTTATGCCCCTATATACCCTAGGCTTATCCGTTTTTACCCTTGGCTTTGTGGGTGAATGGTTAGCAGACCACCAGCTTGCCAGGTTTAAAAGTTCCAGGCCACCCGCTGGAGCCATCATGGAACAAGGTCTTTGGAGATATTCTCGGCATCCCAATTATTTTTTCGAATGGGTGGTATGGTGTGGTCTTGGATTAATCGCCCTTTCTTCAGCCCAGGGTTGGCCTTCCCTTATCAGCGCCCTCATTATGTATATGCTCCTTAGGTTTGCAACTGGTATCCCAGAAACAGAACGACAGATGCTTAAGTCCAGGGGCGAACCCTACCTCCACTACCAAAAACGGGTTCCACCCTTTTTTCCCCAAGTTCAATTTTTTAAAAACAGGAGTTCAAAATGATTAAGCCAACCCTCTGGCTCATGGAAAAAAACCTTTTACCCGACCCTCTGCTTCGAGCTGGGATAAGGAAGCTCCTTAAATCACGACTCAAAGAGCTTCAGCCTCCCACAAGCCTTACTCTCGACCAACTAGAAAAGAATTGGGCTTCGGACTTGCGAAACAGTCCACTCGCTATTGAAACACAAGCTGCCAACGAGCAACACTACGAAGTACCCAGTGAGTTCTACACACATTGCCTGGGAAACAACCGCAAATACAGCTCAGCGCTCTACCAAGAAGATGACGAGACTCTTGAGCAAGCTGAAGAAAACATGCTCGAACTCTACTGCGAGCGAGCTGGCTTATCCGATGGGCAAGATATACTTGATTTAGGTTGTGGTTGGGGATCGCTCAGTCTCTATTTAGCTAAGAAGTATCCAGGGTCAAAAATAACTGGATTCTCCAATTCACATTCCCAAAGAGCCTATATAACAGAACAAGCAAAATCTCGAAAATTAAACAACCTCACTATACTGACTGGTAACATACTCCATCAGCACTTTGAAAAAAGGTTTGATAGAATTTTATCTATCGAGATGTTTGAGCACATGCGCAATTACGAAATGCTACTCTCAAGGATATCTAACTGGCTCAACCCCAATGGAAAGCTTTTCATACATATTTTTTGTCATAAAAATAGATCCTACCCCTTTGAAGTCCGTGATGAAAGTGACTGGATGAGCCGGTATTTTTTTACTGGTGGTCAAATGCCCTCCAGCAAATTGATGGAGTCCTTCCAAAAAGATTTAAAAATTGAAAAACAGTGGATTGTAGACGGCACACATTACCAAAAAACCGCTGAACATTGGCTTGCTAATACTGATAGAAACAAGGATAAAATCCTAACGCTCTTTACAAAACATTACGGAAAAGAACAGGCTCTTAAATGGTTTGTCTACTGGCGTGTCTTCTTTATGTCCTGTGCCGAACTTTTTGGCTTTAACAAGGGACAAGAGTGGATGGTGCAACATATCCTCTGGAAACCTGCCCCCCAGCTAGCTTAGTATAAATTGTTTTTGATTAGGGGCTGCTGCTAAAATTCAAGTTATTCAGCAGACCCTACTCAACCTGGGTGCACAGCCAAACTAGCGGAGGAAGGTATTTGCGAGTGAAACGAAAGGTGCCTGAAGGTAAGTGAAGGCACTCGTAAACGAGCAAATAGGAGGGGGGACGCAGTACCTCCCCTCCTCCTTTTTATAAAGAATTAGGGTCTGTTGCTAAAATTGGGGTTATTCAGCAGACCCTACTCAACCTGGGTGCACAGCCAAACTAGCTGGGGGATGGTATTTGCGAGTGAAACGAAAGGTGCCTGAAGGTAAGTGAAGGCACTCGTAAGCGAGTAAATAGGAGGGGGGACGCAGTACCTCCCCTCCTCCTATTTATAAAGAATTAGGGGCTGCTGCTAAAATTGGGGTTATTCAGCAGACCCAAATGGGGAAGAAGATTTTATTTCCGCCTCCATCTTTGACTTTCTGTTCTACTGTGTGGTGCTAAATGTCCGGCTAGTTCCACTTTGAGTCTTGCTGCTTTTTGATATTTCATTCCCAATTCAAATCTGACCATTTTTATATAGGGTACAAGTAGTTGTGCCCCTATATAATAACCTGTTAACCATCCCACATCTTGTAAATCGTTTCTTAAAGATTCCTGTATATAAATAGGTGAAACAGAGTTGTGTCCCCAAGCAAGCCCCCTATCTAGGCCGGCAATAGGTTGTAATCCTAAATCTATATATAAGTCTTTAAAACCCAGAGGCCAGGCTCGTGGTTGTATGGCTAAAAATTGGAATTCAATATTATAAAGAGCCTGATTTTGTCCAAAAGCAGTTCCCATTTCATGGCCACGGATGGAATTTGCCCCACCCAACCAAAACCTTCTATATACCGGGATAGATTTTCCTAAACTCCCCATTTGCCATGTGACCAACTGGGAAAGCTGGATTGAAAATCGTGTACCCAAAGGTTGATGCCTTCGGGTATCTAAGGTAAAAGTGGGAAATGAGGCAGGACCTCCCAAGTATCCCCCTGTATACATAAAGGCAGCTTCCAGATACCAACCCCGCCGGGGATTTCCTCCTGCATCTCGCGAATCGAATATTAAAGCTGATCCCAGCGAAGGCAAAAGATCACTTTTATTACAGTGGCAAACCTGACTTGCCAAGGTAACAGAATCTCGATTGGAACCCACACTCTCTAGCCAAAACTCACCCCGTAGCTGTAATTGTGCATCTGGATGATAAACCAGGGTTTGATTCCCTGTCAATCGTGCGACCCTATACTCCTCTTTGAAACCCTCTAATTTATTATCACGGATTTCGCCTGCTAACCAAAGTTGAGTTTGTAAACGGTGTCCCCAAAACCTTGGAAAGCCATACTCTATACTGGCACGGGAAATTCCGCCAGATTCCAAGCCCTGCTTAAAGGAGGGTTGAAAATAATGAGCACGGCCCCACAAATTGGTAGAGATCCCACCCAGCCCTAAAGCCAGACCATTTTCTTCTGTATACTCACCCGTGGGATGCATAACTAAAAGGGGTATTTCCTTGAAGTTTATATGTATCGAAACACTATCTTGGGTTTGATAAAACAGGGGATTAAATTCAGCAAAAATATCCAATTTTTCAAGTGCTGATAAATCACTTTTCCAGAGTCGTGAAGAAAACCTGTTGCCTATTTGGGTTTGGATTTCTCTTTGTACCACCCAAGGCTTGGTTCCCTTAAGGCCTTTGTAAATAATTTCTTTAACAATAAGCCCCTCTACAGGTGTTCCCGAGTTGAGTCTACTCAACTCTCCTTTGAGCGTATCCTGTACCTCGATCTGGCCTGAAGCCACCACCTGATCCCCGAAAAACTCTGGCTTTTTTAAAGTCTGCACATTTTTATGTTGATCCGGTGGTAATGTATCTGACTGCTTAGCATGCTGAATACCTGCTTGAAAGCCTGACTGCTGAGCCGAGGGCGCAACTGGCTGAAGATCTGATTTGTTTTGGGCTAAAAGTGATTGAATCAGTATGAGAATGGTGAGGAATAAAAGTGGCAATGCGTTAACCTTTTTCTTAAGCTGGAATGTGATATTTAGAAGGGACCACTCCAAACTAGACTCTTCCTGGTATATGCACTAGAGCAATAGGATGATGTATGGAATCCAGGTTATGTAACTGGTCATCAAAAAAAATGTGTGGATGAAACTGCTCAAGGATTCTTGCCTTAGAAATACCTCCCAGAAAAAAAGCCTCATCGACATGAATACCAAGGGCTCGTAAAGTTTTTACAGCACGCTCATGCGCGGGCGCGCTTCTTGCAGTGATCATGGCCGTGCGAATACAGGGTTTGTAAGAAGGATCTTCTTTTTGTTTTTCAAACTCGAGTTTTTGGAGTCTAGAGAGCTTGAGCAAAAGAGGGGTTAAAGGACCTGCCCCCAATGGAACTGCCCGTTTTTCTACCTCATGGTCCTGAAAAGATTGCAGCCCCCCTTCCTGGAAAATTTTTTCTGCTTCATCATCAACAACAATTCCATCAAAATCAAAGGCAACACGTAAGACCTCCTGCGAATCAGGTAATTTGTAGGGTTCGCTAAATAAAGAGATGTCGGGATGTGCATGATTCTCATTTGTTACTGCCGATTGAACAGTCGTGGAACTCACTAAGAGACCGGCAGGTTTGCCAGCAGCAATAGCCTCCATCACATCTGGTTGATGTGAGCTTAAAAACAAAACAGAATTAAACGCAGACAAATAATGATAGGGTTTAACCCCACAAGTAAAAGCAGCTCGAGTGATGGGTAATTTATAGTGTTCCAGGCTTTTTAAAACCCTTAAACCAGTATCTGCATCATTTTTGGAAAGTAGGACCACTTCAATAGGCTCAAAATTTCTTTGGCTGTCATTTACCGAAAGAAGCCTCTGTAAAAAATGAAAGGCTGGGCCAGGCGGAAAAGCCTCATTCTCATGATTACGCGTATAGCTCCTGTAGCTTTCCTCTCCCTCTTGTCGGAAAACCCGATCTGCTTCACCCAAATCAAAAAGCGCACTAGATGCTACAGCAATAACCAGTTTTTCATCAATGGGATAAGTTCTTTTCTTTTCCATGGACAGGAACATAAAAAAAATCAGGAGCTTCATCCCCGATTCCCAGCTGGATTTGCACGCCCCAACTTACTCGATCCTGGCTTACAGGGGGAATTTTCTGATAAGACAGTAGAGTTGGCGATACCAGACCGGGTTCATGCCTACAGGGGGGACTTCCTTGGTCTAAACTCGCTCAAATACTTGCGTCAACCAGATTCATGCCTACAGCGGTGATTTCCTTTAACCTGAAGGGAAGCTACCAAGAGACAGAGTGAAGTCCGCTGGAGGCACTCTATTTGGAACGACTTCCTCAGAGGCAGGCCCAAAAAACTTCATTGACTCCACTGAGAAAAAAACTGATTTTATTTTTATCAGAAAGGGTCGTCATGAATAATGCTGGTTGGTTTACAGAACAGGAGTTTCAAAGCCTAACCAAAATTGTACCCTTCGAAGATCTTCCCCCCGAAGATATCTCGGCCTACACTGATATCCTTCTAGATTACCTCTGCCTGCAGCTCGAATCCGACAAGGTATCCAGTGTCTTTTGGTGCCCCAAATGTGAGACCTACGGAGCCGTGCTCGAAGTTGATGAGCAAAAGGAACGGGGCATTGCCAGTTGTGGTCACTGTAAAATGGCCATTGTGGTTTTTTACGGTGAAAATGAATCCAACAAAGACCCTTTAGCATAAACCCGCTTGCCAAGGCAAGTTCTCGATGATTACATACTCAACTGGCTCTTTCCTTGTGAGTAAGGCCTAAGTTTATAATCATGATAGGTTATTACTCTCACCCCAGCCTGGTCACCCGCCTTATTAGCGTGGGGTGGGTATTTAGGAGCGAAGCCTAATGTGACTGATCGTGAGTGAAGGCACTAGCGAGTAAGCAAAGAGGAGGACGCAGAACCACCCCACCTTTCCATTGAAAAAAATTCGGTGCTGCTCTAATAAAAAATCAATTGGTCTGCAGACCTTAATCCTTTGACCTTTTTCCAAAGAAGCCTTTTTTTTAGCTTAAATTAAGAGTAAGCTTTAGGGGCTCGAATAAAGCAAGTTATCCTGGTGAAAATAGTTTCTTCCACCGCACAATAACTGCTTTTTCCACCATCCTTTTTGCTTTAAACCATGAAAGTACACCTTTAAAAAACTAATCTTGCGTACCGAGGAAAACTTTATGAAAAACCCTACACAAACACCAGCCTGGCAAAAGCTTCAACACCAATACGAAGACGCCAAAGAATTTGACCTCAGGGCTCTCTTTTCAAGCGATCCACACCGAGCCAGCAAGTTCTCAAGGGAAGCCTGTGGAATCTTTCTTGATTTCAGTAAAAACCTGATAACCGATTCCATTTTCCATAACCTGCTCGAGCTAGCCCGACAAACACATATAGAGCAGCTCCGAAATTCCATGTTTAAAGGTGAAAAAATAAACCTCACTGAAAACCGGGCTGTATTGCATATTGCTCTCCGCAGTACCCCGCAAGAAAGCATTCTTGTTGATGGTGTCAATGTCGTACCACAAGTGCACAAAGTACTCGATCAAATGGAAAAATTTTGTAATGAAGTTCGTACTGGTCATTGGAAGGGCCACAGTGGCAAAGCTATAAACACAGTAGTCAATATTGGCATAGGTGGTTCTGATTTAGGGCCAGTTATGGTAACCGAGGCACTGGCACACTATGCTAATGGGCCTAAGGTCTATTTTGTTTCCAATGTAGATGGCACACACATAGCAGAAACCCTTCGCAAAATTGACATCGAAGCAACTCTGTTTATTGTTGCATCCAAAACATTCACCACCCAAGAAACTATGGCTAATGCGCATGCTGCCCGTCAAGCTGTACTTGACCACTATCAGGGCCAAGAAACTGCTATAGCCAAACATTTTGTTGCCTTGTCAACTAATATACCTGCAGTAAAAAGCTTTGGAATTGATCCTAAAAATGCCTTTGAGTTTTGGGATTGGGTGGGAGGGCGTTATTCACTC
>Ga0116204_1000383_pt1 | contig 25075 bp, 16 predicted proteins | sample LakKivwa52mmetaG_FD_94481 | JGI IMG/M metagenome (GOLD analysis project Ga0116204, IMG submission 94481) | Anoxic lake water microbial communities from Lake Kivu, Rwanda to study Microbial Dark Matter (Phase II) - Lake Kivu water 52m metaG | ecosystem: Environmental > Aquatic > Freshwater > Lake... | reverse complement strand
TCCCTTTTATACAGGGGCGGTATGTGCTGAGTAATAGGGTCTGTAACCGCTATTCCTTCTATGCAACATCCGCTAGAGCTTCTTTTCTCTCGCTATTCATGGCTAAACTCTCAATATTCGACTTTGCTTCTGGGAGCAAAGTTCCGCTTTAAGGGATGCAAATTATAATTAATCCGGATTCATAATCCAAGGGCAATTAATTTCTTGGATTCAGGGAGTTTTTTAAAAAGAGAACACGTACTCTAAACAGACGGGATTAGAGCTTAAAAATTGCTGTAAATGTAGGGTAGCGTGTAGTTTTTTGTGTGAAAGGTGCTGGGTCAATAAAAACTGAGCCATGATATTTCCCGGAAAAAAGGTTTTAATAAAAATCTGTTATAGTTTTTTATAGGCTTAAAACTATTCTGATCCTGGGAAGGATGCATAAGAGAATCAACATAAATCTTAATGGTTTCAATAGCGGTCGAAAGCATATTGCGATAGTATAAGAGGAAGGCTTTGTCAAACCACAGCAGTATTCCAGGTATTTAAAAATCTATTTGTTTTTTGACCTAGAGTTTTCACTGCATTTTTCATGTATATTTAGTCCTTGGAGGTTTAACCAAAAAATGAGCACTAAATTCAGTTACCATTTTTTGATTACTGTTTATACCTGCTTTATTCCTCTACAATTGAGTGGTATAGGCTTTCTTACTCTAAGCCTTGGTTTCGATTCTCGTTTTTAAAGGAAGTATCTATGCAAAACAACAATGATTTTAGTTTTCGGGTCAGTCACATACTTAAAAGCGCTGGGTTTGTAGTCATTATACTCGGTATTCTGGCTGGCTGGGCGCAACAATTGAGTGGTTCCTTTGTTATTCTCAATGCTCAAAGTGGTAAAGCCATCAGCGTCGATAATGCCGGCACCGCGAACGGTTCAAAAATACACCAGTGGACTAATAACCAAGCAACAGAACAAGTTTGGATCGTTTCTGAAGCAGAAAGTGGGTTAGTCCGTCTGGTAAACAAACTTTCTAGCAAGGTCTTGGATGTATACAGTGGCTCAACACATGAGGGAGCGCGTCTTCACCTTTGGGAAACTGCACCGGTTGCCTCGCAAAAATGGGAGCTGCAAGAGGCAGGGAATAGTGAATACATACTGGTTAATTCTAAATCTGGCAAGGTAGCTGCAATCAATTCGGGCTCGGCAAGCAATGGGGACAGTATTTTTTTGCAGGAAAAATCAGGTTCTGCTCATCAAAAGTGGAAGTTGCAAAAAGTTGCCGACGATATCTTTGTTCCCCAAGGCGCCATTACCAATCATAAAAACTTTAATACTCCCAAAACCGAACCCCTCATTCCTAAATGGGCTTTTGGCTATTGGCAATCACAATGGGGTGAAGCTTCTTGGGGTTATTCGGATCGCGATGGATTTATGGATCATGCCAAAACTTTGCGGGGTATACTGCCAAATCGCTATGGAGATCATAAACATCCCGCAGATGTAATGGTGCTCGATATGTATTGGACAGAAAGATTTGACACTAAAGAAGGCTGGAATTGGCCTGGCAACATGAAGTGGAGCCACGCGCGTTATCCACGGCCTGCCGAGATGTTCTCTGAACTGCATAAAATGAACATGAAAATTTCCCTCAATTATCACAACATTGATGCAGTAGCGGACGGAAAAATTATCCAGCCCTGGCTTGACTCCATGAAAACGCATCTGCAATGGGGTGCTGATGTGGTTTGGCTCGATTTTTGGTCTGTGGGTTCTGAGCCCGAAAAACAAGTGTGGAATCTGCTCGCGGATGTATGGGGAAATAATAAAAGGCGAATGATGTTTACCCGCCATTTTACGCGGCCTAATTACCATCACCTTGAAAGTCATCCTGAGTGGGGAATTATCGGATCACTTAAACTGCCTAATGAAGACCCCATACAAAAAACCATGCCTGTTCATTGGACAGGAGATGTAGACGGTACTTGGGAGGGCTTTCAGGAAACTATTGAGGGTATTGTTTATGGCATTGACGGCGTCATGGATGGCTGGTCTTATATGCATGCCGATTGCCCTGGACATTCCAAGGGGATTGATGGTGAGCTGGCTATCAGGTGGATTCAGTTCTCGGACTTTTCACCTATTACACGCAACCATGGATATACCCCTCGAGATGTATGGGCGTGGGGGCCAAAAATAGAAAAGTACTCGGTAGCCTCGCGACTTTTACGCTACCGCCTTCTACCTTATATCTATACATATTCATGGCATATCTACAACGATGCTCTGCCTTTAACTCGTCCGCTCAGATTGGCCTATCCCGGACAACGGGATGATATACGCTGGTCTTATATGTTTGGCCAGGAATTGCTGGTGGCGCCTGTCTACAAAGCCGCATCTCAGTTCCCCAATAATAAAATGGATGTATTCTTACCTAAGGGTGAACAATGGGTAGATTATTGGACACATCAAATACACGAAGGCGGAAAAACCATCAAGGTTGATGTATCGGAGGCGAATCAAGATAAAATACCCTTGTTTGTAAAACGTGGTGCAGTAATCCCGATGGGCCCAGAAATTTATTTCATTGATCCAAAAGTTCATCCTGATCCGCTTACCCTCGATATTTATCCTTTGGAAACGGGAGAATCAGGCTTTACCCTTTATGACGATGATGGCGAAACTATGGGATATACCAAAGGGGAGTATGCCTTAGCACCCTTTAAATGCATCACCACTGCAGACTCAGTTAAAGTTTTGATTGAAAAAGAAACGGGTACTTATCCAGAAAAACCCCAACAAAGAGTAACACTCCTAAAAATAAATTTACAACCCAAAGCACCCTCTGGAATAAACTTCAATAATTCTGCCTTAACTCAGCAAACTCTGGGGAATGTCATGAAGGGTCAACAAGGCTGGGCTTACGATGATTCCTCCAACACCGTCTGGATTGCTGTTTCTGTAAGTGTGAAACAGTCTTATGAGGTTGCTTTTAAAAAGGGCGGTTCTTCTCCAATTGGATCTTGGACAAAAGGCAGACAGCCTCTGGGGCAAGTAAAAATTCATGGAAAAAGCGATCTATGGATTCAGGCAGGTGAAGAACCTATCCGTATAAAAGTTGTTGACCTGCAGGGTAGAGTAGAGCTTGCTACAAGCCTTAGGGCGAATGCGCAAATACTTAAAAAAATGGCCCCAGGTCTATACATCGTTAAGTTAGAAAAGGGTCAGCAGCAAAAATCCTGGCGTGTCCTGGCGCATTAATTTGCCTTCAACGGCAGGGTTTTTATCTTCTGTCTAAACTATTACTGTAACAAATAAAATTGGCGCGTTGGGGTAAAACAATCTAATAAAACCCATTTTTCAGGTTAAATATTGAGTTTTTTGCATTGTATACGCCCTATTTAATTGCCGGAAAAATAATTAAAACTTGAATGGGGGGGGATTCTACCCCCAAACATAAACCTCTTACTGTAGTAGCCAAAATCAGGAAAGGTTTCGATAAGTATCCCTCTTTGACAGCTATGCATCATGCTCAGTGATGTGTCGGTGCGCTCAATTACAAGGCCTACATGGCCTGCATGCTTATTCCTGGAATTACGTCCCTTAAAGATCAGAACATCACCCTTTTGAACATCTTTTAATTCCAACTTTTCAACAAATTGCGGATAGGCAGAAGAAGAACTGGGCAGGGTGAATCCAAACTTTCCAAATATATGCTGGAGGTAACCGCTACAATCCATGGGTTTGGAAGCAGGGCCACGATACCGGTAAGGTTTTCCCAAAAATAAGCGCCCATAGCTAATGATTGAGTCGAGAACTGTGGGAGCAAGGGAACTTGTAGGGCCTGTGTCTGGGGTGAGGGCTTCTTCGAGAGTAAGGGCACTGTCAGTGTTTAAAGGGGATGTAATTGGGGGCTCAGAAGGGCCGGAAAATTCACTTTGATTGGCCTTAGATGAATCGTGGAGAGTGTGATTTAGGGCCTGGCAATTTTCGAGGATGCTTGATTTTTGATCTGGATGTACACAGCTCTGTGTAAGAGTGTTTTTTTGTCCAGGAGTGTGTGTTCCAAAGGGACCAGAACAGGCGTTTAAAAAAACACTTCCAATGAGAGTGAGAAAGCCGCATTTGCGTTTCCAGTCAAGGAGGATGTGATGGTAATGCCATTTAAACAAGGGTGGAGTCATGAAAATAAATGTACAATTTTTCAATTTATACTTTGGGCCCCGGATTAATTCAACTCATTTTTAGCAAGCATGTATTTCAGCTGGCAAACTAGGGGGGCCTCAGGGGCGTTTTCTTCTTTGCCAGTTGGCAATTAGAGCTGTCGAAGAAAACCTAGACCAAGAGAAAAGGCAATTCCACCCAATAAGATTTATAAAGGCAGGGACTAAGCGGTCTTCGAAAAAAGAACAGTGAGTGGGAATACTAACCCCAATCAAGAATCTTACAGTAACCGGGAAAATAATTAACAGTGGGCTATAAGGGGCAGACGAGAGTTTAAAAGGTAGAGTGATGAAAGGAATAGAACCTAAAATTCCTTTAGGAATTAGGTTGGCTTACTTCCTAAAAGCGGACATCTTCTAAAGTAAAGAAGAGGGCGTAAGAAGAATTTTTGCCAATCTGTCAGGGCCAGAGCGTTTCGAAACTTGAGAAGAAATTTTATTTTTATGGGGTCAAGAATTTTTCCGCTCGTGCAAAAAAAGGGGCTTATATGGATTTTCACTATGAAAAACTCGAACAATTCGAAACAGATTCTACACCCTATCGTTTTTTAGGGTCCGAGGGTCTGACCTTCACAGAAGTGAACGGTAAAAAAATTATCCAAGTCAGTCCCGAAGCTCTTACTCGCCTCTCAAAATTAGCCTTTGAAGAAATTTCCTTTAAACTCAGGCCAGCACATTTGCAAAAATTGGCCCATATACTCAAAGATCCCGAGGCTTCGGATAACGATCGTTTTGTGGCACGCAATCTTTTGGAAAACCAGGTGATTGCAGCTCAAGGGGAACTGCCCACCTGTCAGGATACAGGAACTGCGACTATCATTGCAAAAAAGGGTCAATACATCCTCACCGGAGGTGATGACGCAGAGGCCCTTTCCCAAGGCGTATTTATGGCCTATCAAGAGCGTAACCTCCGTTATTCGCAAATGGCTCCCCTAGACATGTATAAAGAAAAAAATACCGGCAGTAATTTACCTGCGCAAGTGGATATATACGCTGAACCTGGTTCTGATTATAAGTTCCTATTTATGGCTAAAGGCGGTGGAAGCGCCAATAAAAGTCTTTTATTTCCCATGACCCAATCTTTACTTAATCCCAAAGAACTTGAAAAATTCTTCAAAGAAAAAATCAAATATCTGGGCACAGCAGCCTGCCCACCCTATCATTTGGCAATTGTGATTGGTGGATTGAGTGCAGATATGACTATGAAACTCGTCAAGCTGGCCAGTGCTGGATATCTAGACGGTTTGCCTACCACGGGCAACGAGCAGGGCCGCCTTTTTCGTGATCTTGCCTGGGAAGAACGGGTTCAACAACTTTGTCAGGAATCAGGTATTGGTGCCCAGTTTGGCGGAAAATACTTTGTACATGATGTGCGCGTAATACGGGCTCCCCGACATGCTGCAAGTTGCCCGGTGGGTATTGCAGTATCTTGCAGTGCTGATAGAAATATTAAAGCAAAAATTACTGAAAAAGGCATATATATAGAACAGCTTGAAAATAATCCTGCCCAGTATCTTCAGGACCTAAACGATGATGTCCTGGCACCACCTGTTTCTATTGATCTCAACCGTCCCCTGGAAGATATTTGCAAAGAACTTTCCCAATATCCCATTAAAACCCGCTTATCACTTAATGGGACAGTAATTGTCGCCCGCGATATAGCCCATTCCAAACTTTGGGAAATGTTACAAAAAGAGGGCAAGTTGCCCGATTATTTTAAAAATCACCCTGTCTATTACGCGGGGCCAGCCAAAACACCGGCGGGAATGCCCACGGGTTCTTTTGGTCCCACAACAGCTAATCGCATGGATCCCTATGTCGAAGAATTTCAAAAGTTGGGTTACAGCAAAATTATGTTGGCCAAGGGCAACCGGAGTAAAGTGGTTACCGATGCTTGTAAAAAATATGGTGGTTTTTACTTGGGCAGTATAGGTGGGCCTGCAGCCATACTGGCCAAGCAAAATATTCTGAGTAACGAAGTCCTCGATTTTCCTGAACTTGGAATGGAAGCTATCCGAAAAATCACTGTTAAAAATTTCCCCGCTTTTATTTTGGTTGATGATAAGGGAAATGATTTTTTTGAAGGCCTGGTTTAGGATCTTCCCTCCAAACGAGAATGGTGCGACGCATCTTCGCCATTTCTAACAGGGGGGTGCGGACCTTATAAAAATATAGGCCATTCAAAAACAATACCAGACTTTATGTATACATCGGATATGTATATGAACGATAATCTGGCAGTCAGTAGTTCATGATGTAAAAAGGTCAAAGAGGTTTTCGGGAGTTACCACCCACAAGTGACTTGTGGGTTTGAAGATTATTTTGGGCGTAGGTATGTATGTATTGAGGGTACTGTATATATGGGTTGGGCTGGAATTGTCCCAAAAACCATCATGAGTAGCAGCAAGGGAATAAACCGGAATGCTATCCAGAAGGGGGGCACCCTGGTTTTTCCACTGGCTCAGGCAGTACTGTAAAAAAGAATTAAAAAAGCCGGTTGATATGTAATCCCACATTATTCCCTTATAATAAAAACGCGATTCCAGATCATTTTTGCCAAAATAATTTTTCTGACCTTCATAAAACCATTTTTTTCCTGGTGTGCATTCGGGATTAAGTGCTTTAAGAAGATGTATATTGGGATAGGCGAACCACTTGTGTCCGCATAAACTAAAACCGTTTAGCTTGTAAAATAGTTTTTCCCAGGGTGAAGCAGATACCCTGTCAGGTGCGCATGAGACCCAATACAGAACAAGAGGTAATTGTAGGCTTTTAAGTTGCGGCCATACTGCCAGTAAATCATAAAATCCCGAGCTCGAGACAACCAAGCGCACAGTCTGGCCCTGGGCAGTCATTTCCTTTAGGTCGGTAATTATCTGCTGGTGCTTTTGACTCAGGTTTTTCTGGGTGTATTTAAGCCAGGTGGGCTGTTGGCAAGAAAATGCTTTGGTGTAGAGGCTGCGGATATAGAGCTCGCTCCCAAAGGCCTTCAACAGGGCAGGCAGTCCGAATTTGATTTGCCCGGGAGTACCGTTAAATCCAGGGATGAAGTAAAATAGATGTGTAGCCCGATGTATAGATCCATATTCCCAAAAGTCATCATAAAAATGTTTGTAAAAAAAGAGTGACTTGTGATAGGCCATAATGAACGAGGTGCTTTTCCAGCTGAGCTGGGTAAACAGTGCCCTGTAGGAAGGATCGGTTTCCAGCGGATGATCGGGTGAAAAAGAGGAGGAAGGGTTAGAGAGTTTTATTAGACCAGGAAAATGGAATTGGTCTGGTAGTTGAGGAAGGAAAGGCGTGGCGGTGGGTGTGTTAGACTTCAGTTCTGGCATTTATCTGCTTCTTGTGTTTAAAAAAGTGGTTTTCTCATTTCAGGGTTGCTTTAAACATTGATTTTACAGGCTTGATTTGCCTTTGCTACTGCACAGCTTCGAGAAATCGATTCTGTTTTGCGCTAAATGGTTTCTGGGTTTTGTTTGTTGCTTCTGCGCTGCTTGAGTATCTGCGCCAGTATATTCCGTTCATTTCTGGGGCCCAGATTGGATTTGCAAAGCCTGTTCAGAATGAGATCAGAAACTCTGAGTAGGTAAATACATCTGATGAGGATAAACTATTTCTTCTTTTGTTTTGCACTGCGTGTTAGAAGGAAGTGTAGAAATCCCCGAGTCAATGTATAGACTGGTAGTAGGGAGGCAAAGGAGAGTATCAAGCTCCCAATGAGTAGTGATTTTGCCCCTTTGAGCAAGGCAATTTTGGTTTGTGCCCCCGGGGCTGTTAAAATTTCCTTGAGACTCGGAAGCGCTCCGGTCAAATTGGCAGAAGACCCTGAAACTGTGGGAAGGGGATTAGGCCCTGAAAAGGATTGTGTTGAAGCCTGTGTAAACACCTGTTCCCAAAGCTGGCTTGCCCAGTTGCCTACAATAATGTCAGCTGCCAGAATGGCTGGTGCTGTCAGAGGATTTGTAATCCAGCATCCTATCAATGCTGCGGGGATATGGGCTTTTAGAAACCAACAACCCAGAAGGGTTAAGCCCATTTGCAGAGGAAAGGTTGGGGAGAGCGCAAAAAAGACTCCCAAGGCAAACCCAAGGGCTATATGATGGGGTGAGCCTTTCCAGAGGCGCTCATCAAATATTCGGTTTCCTAAAATTTTATAGATCCAGGAACGGCGTAATTTTTTTTGGGAGGGTTTATTCTTAAGCCAAAAATAACGCAGCTTTTGGGCAAGTGTCCTTGACTTTGGTTTGGGTTTGTCACTTTGCGTAGCTATACAAGACTCCCTCGCAATTTATGTAACAGGGGAGAGTTGCCTCTACTCCCTGTTCTTTAAGACTTTAAAGATTGTTTATATAGAGTAGAGACCTTCAAATGGTTTTTAAAAAGACAGGATTAGGGTTCTTCGTCAGAAGATAACTCACTATTTGTGTCAGCGGGTGGTAGGGATGAATTGGGTAGTTCATTTTCGTTTGATGTGGAATTTGTTTCTACACCATCTTCATCATCATCAAGGGAGAGTGGTTTTGATTCCAACTCCTCAGATGTATAGAGCCGTCCCTCTGCAAGATCTGATTTTTCTGTTATGGAAAGAGGTGCGTCGAGATTGGGTTCTGACTGGGTTAAGGCTACATCAGCAACTGTATCATTATCAGCGACACGGATGACCCGCACGCCCTGTGTATCACGACCTAAAACGGATATTTGATTGACCGGTGTACGAATAATGATACCTCCTTTGGTGAGTACCATGAGTTCATCGCTGTCTTCGACGGCGGCAATGGCAACCGCTTCGCCATTTTTATCAGTTATCCGTATGTTGCGTACACCTTTTCCGGCACGGGCGGTCAATCGGTATTCGTCGGGCGGGGTGCGTTTACCGTAACCCTTTTCAGTTAAGGTTAAGATGGTGTATTTGTTAGAAAGAACAACCATTCCAATTACCTGATCACCAGCATCGAGTGATATACCCTTAACTCCCCGAGTACCTCTACCACATTGGCGGAATCCCGCCATTTCAAAGCGGATGGCTTGCCCTTTGCGGGAACCGATCATCACATCTTGATCTTCAGAGGCCAAGAGAACAGATACAAGGTGATCTCCTTCCATGAGATTGCATGCATGTATTCCGCCCTGGCGAGGTCTGCTAAAATCTTCGAGAGACATTTTATTGATGAGACCCTGTTCAGTGGCAAATACCAGCGAGCGCGGATCTTTAAAATCATTGATGGGAACAAAAGCTTTTACTTTTTCATCGGGTTGGAGGGCAATCAGGTTGATCAAAGCCTTACCTTTAGCTGCGCGGGCTGCCTCAGGGAGTTCGTAAACTTTAAGCCAATAACAACGCCCTAAATCGGTAAAGACGAGGATAGTGCTGTGGGCCAAGGCTATAAAAAGGTGTTCAACAAAATCTTCTTCGATAAATGAGGCGCCTTGTACACCTTTACCACCGCGGCCTTGAGCGCGGTAAACTTCGGTGCTCATGCGTTTGGCGTAACCACGGTGGGAAACTGTGACCACCATAGGTTCATTGGGTATAAGGTCGAGGTGTGTTACCTCGTCGGAGGCGTCGACAATTTCTGTGCGTCTTGCATCGCCATGTTTTTCGACAATTGCCCCTAATTCATCAGAGATTAGCTGCATCCGACGGCTTTGGTTGGCTAGCAAATCTTTAAGGTCGGCAATTTTAATAAGCAGTTCGTTGTATTCGGCCTCGATCTTTTCAATTTCAAGACCAGTAAGCATGCGCAGGCGCATTTCTACTATGGCATGTGATTGTTTTTCGTTTAGCCCAAAGCGCTCTTCAAGGCTACGCCGCGCGGATTCGGTGTTTTTGGATTCGCGGATAGTGCGTATGACTTCATCGAGGTTATGGATGGCGATACGCAATCCTTCGAGAATATTGGCTCTGTCTTCGGCCTTGGTGAGATCGAACTGTGTGCGGCGGACAACTATTTCGTGGCGGTGGCGTATGTATTCATTGATCAGTTCACGCAAACTTAGCACCTTGGGTTTTCCATCCACCAGCGCCAGATTAATAATGGAAAAAGTTGTTTGCAGCTGTGTATATTTAAAGAGCTGATTTAAAACTATATCAGGGAAAGCTTCGCGTTTCAGTTCAAAAATTATCCGCATACCTTCGCGATCGGATTCGTCGCGGATATCTGCAATACCTTCGATTTCTTTAGCTTTGACCAGAGAAGCAATTTTCTCAATGAGTGCAGCCTTGCTCACCTGGTAAGGAATCTCAGTAACAATAATGGCATCGCGACCGCGGGAGTTGGTTTCAATTTCAGTTTTACTGCGGACCAGAACGCGTCCCCTGCCATGTAGATAGGCGGAATGTATACCAAGCCGTCCGTAAATAATACCCCCGGTGGGAAAGTCGGGGCCACTGACCATGCCTAAAAGTTCATCGTCGGGGAGTTGAGGATTGGCGATGATTGCGCGGACAGCCCTGACTATCTCCCTTAGATTATGGGGGGGCATGGAGGTGGCCATGCCTACGGCAATTCCGGTGCTTCCGTTAACCAGAAGATTGGGTATGGCGCTGGGAAGGACGCGGGGTTCTTTGAGTGATTCATCATAGTTGGGTGAAAAGTCGACGGTTTCTTTGTCGAGGTCTTCGAGCATAAGTTCAGAGAAGTCACGCATACGAGCTTCGGTATAACGCATGGCCGCGGCGGAGTCGCCATCGACACTTCCGAAGTTTCCCTGCCCATCCACCAAGGGATAGCGCATGGAAAAATCTTGTGCCATACGCACCAGGGTTTGATAGACTGCAGAGTCACCATGGGGGTGGTACTTACCAATCACATCACCCACAATACGGGCTGATTTTTTATAGGGCTTACCTGGTGAAAGGCCCAGATCGAGCATGCCGTAGAGTACCCTCCGGTGCACAGGCTTGAGTCCGTCGCGTACATCAGGTAAGGCACGTGAAACTATAACCGACATGGCATAGGTGACATAGGACTTTTTCATTTCCCCATCTATAAGGGTGGGGATTTTTTTATCGGTTTGTAAAGACTCCGGAACGCTAACAAGCTGATTGTTTTCCGCAGGCTCGTTACCGTTTAAGTTATCATTGTCATCTGTCATGAATTGGGCCTTTTAGGGTACAAGAGTGGGAAACTGCTGGGGATGAAGTAGGGAAAGAGAATTATAATCTGTTTGATCGAGACCGAGAGGAGTAAGAGTAATAAAGCCTCTTTTAAGTTCGAAATCATCGGTGCCTTCAACAAAATTTTCAACTGGTTTTTCGCCTTCAAGCCAGTACTCGGTAGTTTTGCGTGGAGTTTGTAATCCAATAAAAACATCCCTATACATAGTGAGGCCCATGCGGCAAATTTTAAGACCGGCTATGTGATGCGGAGGGCAGGCTGGAAAATTTATATTCCAGAGAGAACCAGGGAGGGGCATTTTGGAAAGAGAAAGGGATTTGACCAACCACTCAGCTGCAAAATCGAAGGAGTCCTGATTTTTATCCCAGGTTGAAAGAGCCATGGCGGGAAGCCCCCAAGTATTAGCTTCTCGGGCAGCTGCTACAGTACCCGAGTAAATAGCCGAAAGACCTGCATTTTCGCCGGGATTAATGCCACAAATAACCAGGTCAAATTTGAGGTGTTGGTAAAGGTGGCAGATGGCAAATTTGACACAATCGCTTGGCGTGCCCGATAGGGCGTGCAAAGCATAGGAATACTGGTCTATGGGCTTGGCTGTGATGCTTGTGAAAATACTGATTGCTTGACCTACTCCACTTTGCTCGTGAAGCGGTGCTATGGAATAAATTTCGTGATGTGGCTGCAGGGCGCGACAGAGGGTATGGAGTCCGGGACTATGAAACCCGTCGTCGTTAGTAATTAAAAGTCGCATTGAGAAAGGGCTGCCCTTGTGCTCCGTTTGTTGCTGAAAAACGCGTGGCTCTTTTCGCTTCTGCCAGGCAGGAAAAAATACCAAAAAAGAAGGGATTGTCCTAGGGTGGAATGGGAAATGGTGCTTTTGGTAATTATTTTTAAGTGCACCGGAAAAATATGCTGAACATGGGCCTAGTACGGGTCACTGAGTGTCCCCTTTTGTCTTAGTTCTGTTGTAAAAAGCTGGTGCGGGCAAGCCCAAAAGTAGGGAGTAAAACAGGTAAAACACTGCATGGCAGACATTTATAAAAATTCAATGATGAGTAAAAAACATTACTGCATCCCAGTGGCTACTTTTAAAGATGACCACCTTTTTCTCGTTTATAAAAAGGTAAATCAAGCATGAATACTGCACCACCCAAAGGCACCCGGGATTTCTACCCTGAAGATTGGGCTAGGCAGGCCTATTTATTTGATCATTGGCGCAAGGTATGTCTCCAATGGGGTTTCGTTGAATATGAAGGCCCTACTTTTGAACATCTTGAACTGTACACACAAAAGTCGGGTGAAGAAATTGCCGGACAACTCTATTGTTTTACAGACAAGGGCCAGCGCGAAATTGCTCTGCGGCCCGAACTCACTCCTACTTTGGCGCGAATGGTGGCTCAAAAGGGGCCTGCCCTCAAATTTCCGCTTAAATGGTTTTCTATTCCGCGCTTGTACCGTTATGAGCGTATGCAAAAGGGGCGTCTTCGTGAGTTTTATCAACTCAACCTGGATATTTTGGGTTGCCCAGCGCCTTTTGCAGAGTGGGAGTTGCTCTCAGCCGTAGTAGCTTTGTTGACCGATTTAAAATTGAGCGACCAAGATTTTGTGATTGGGGTATCAAGCCGCAAGCTGCTAGCCAGTGTATTGGCGCTTCTTCACATCAGTCCCGAAAAAACAGCAGGCGTTTATGCTGCCCTCGACAAGCGCCTAAAGCTTTCACCCCCAGATTTTAGGCGACTTTTGGAACAAACAGGTCTTGACAGTTTGAGCATTGACAAGCTTGAAGATTTTTTCAAAGCAAAAAACCTTGAAGATTTGAAAAGTTATTCATCTGATATTGAATACCAAAATGCATATACCGAACTCAATCAGCTTTTCACCCTAATACAAGAAACCGAACTCAGTCCCTACATTCAGCTCGACTTGTCCGTAGTGCGAGGCCTAGCCTATTATACTGGAATTGTTTTTGAAGTCTTTGACCGCGCCAAATCCATGCGGGCCATTGCCGGTGGCGGGCGCTACGATAAATTACTCGAACAAATGGGTGGTAAACCCCTATCAGGAGTTGGCTTTGGTGTGGGTGATGTTGTCCTTTGGGATTTGCTTGAACAAAAAGGCATCCAGTCTCCTAGTCCCTACCAACTCGATTTTTGGGTAGTACAATTTACCCCTAATTCCGCTGAATTACTCTCCTTGGTCTGGCAGCTCCGGCAAGCAGGGTATAAGGTAGGCTACACCCTAGAAAACGCAAAATTCAAAAAGCAAATGCAGGATGCCGATGCGGCTGGAGCCGCTGCCCTAGTTTTTCTGGGCTCTGATCAAACCGGCCCGGGCGAAGTGGAAATCAAATTTACCCAAACACGTGAACAAATCAAAATTTTACTTACTGATCTGCTTGATGGAAAAATAACTTTTCCCATACAGGCAGGTTAACCCATCACAATGTTGCACCTAAACCCTTCCATAGACCATGCCAAAACAGAAAAAAAACCATACTCTAAAAAACTCAGGATCTGCTTCCGTTGAAATGTCTTCTTACGAAGGTTTACAGCAGCATATCCCCAGTCTCAAAACACCCGAGATTGAAGTCTGGGAATTTCAATACCCAGGTCGTCCTACCCGTCTAAGCATCAATATTCCAGAGTTTACCTGTATATGCCCCAAAACGGGCTTGCCCGATTTTGCCCAACTTCACATTCAGTATATTCCCGCGCAGGTGTGTCTTGAGCTTAAGAGTTTGAAGGAATACATTTTTTTCTTTCGCAATCTGGGAATTTTTCATGAACATGTGGTTAATCGCATGCTTGATGACCTTGTTAAAGCTTGCTCTCCTTGTGAAATGACTATTGAAGGTATATTTAATGCGCGCGGTGGTATTCAAACCACGGCAACCGCAACATATACAAAACCACAATCACCTAAAAAGAGCCGATAAGGCCACAAGATTTTTTAATCACTCACCTGTTTTTTTACGAAAGGATTATCATGAAAAAGGTTTTTAATTTTAGCGCAGGGCCTGCTATCTTGCCTACCGAGGTATTTGAGCAAACTGCTGACGCTTGTCGCTCCTTCAGTAAATCGGGCTTATCCATTCTGGAAATGTCGCATCGCAGCAAAGAAATTATTGCAGTGATGGATGAGGCCATCGCCCTTGTTAAAGAATTACTGGGAGTTCCGCAAGGCTATCAAGTCCTGTTTTTACAAGGTGGAGCCAGCTTACAATTTTCCATGGTGCCCTATAATCTGCTTCCTCAGACCGGAAAAGCTGTATATATCGATACAGGTGTATGGGCTAAAAAGGCTTCTAAAGAGGCAAAATTATTCGGTGATGTTGTTGTAGCAGCTTCTTCCTCCGACAAAAATTACAATTATTTGCCAGGTATACCTCAAAATCTACCTGCTGATGCCGTTTACTGCCATGTGACTTCCAACAACACTATTTTCGGAACGCAAATGTCCCATTTTCCAAAAATATCTTTGCCTTATGTAGCTGATATGTCATCAGATATATTTAGCAGACCCATTGATGTAAGCCAATTCGGCCTTATTTATGCCGGAGCCCAAAAAAACCTGGCTTGTGCAGGAACCACTCTGGTTATCGTCCGTGAAGACCTGCTGGGTAAAGCTGGCCGGACTATTCCTTCCATGCTAGATTATAAAATTCATATTGAGGGTGAAAGTATGTTTAATACACCCCCTGTCATATCTATATATGTGTCTTTACTTACGCTACGCTGGCTTAAAAAGACTGGTGGTCTAGTGGCCCTCGAACAACACAACAAGGCTAAGGCTGGCAAACTATACGATGCTATTGATAATAGCAAGCTTTTTACTGGGACTGCCAACAAAGCCGACCGTTCTCTCATGAATGTAACCTTTGTGACCCAAACTCCAGAACTCGAGGAAGCCTTCTTGGCACTCGCCAAGGAGCGTGGGCTTGATGGTCTTAAGGGTCACCGTTCAGTTGGGGGCTTCCGCGCCTCTATATATAACGCAATGCCTATGGAAGGAATTGACGCACTGGTCTCTGCCCTGCAAGATTTCGACCGCGCACACGCCTAGTTTTTTGCCTGTGCCCTGTTTTTTAGGTTGCCCACAGGGTCTGCTCCCTGTGCTCCATTCAGAAATAGGTGCTTTTTTGTATCCAACATGAGCTGGGCAGCGTGAGCCACCCAGCCTTCAAAAGCAAATTTTAACAGCAGAGGAATGCATGATCTATACATTTTACCTGTTATGTGCAGTCATGGTCTTTTCCTATGGTTTTTCTAGTGCCTGGTATTACCAAGTTTTTTTTTCTGAAAAATCAGAGAAATTATCACCTGCCCGAATATTTTTTGTGGCTGGTCTTGGGGTACATTTTCTCTGTTTGCTTTTTTTAAGCCGGTTCAATCATCGCTATCCTTTTGCTACAGGGCCAGAAGGGCTCTTGTTTGGCTGTTGGCTGGTGGCCCTTGTGCATATGGGCGTCGAAATCCTCAGTCCCCGTCGTGGAGGGCTGGGTTTTTTTACGGCCTTGCCAGTTACCTTGGTAGCCACTCTGGCTTCTTTTCTTGTGAGTCCCATCAGTCAGGTGCCTCAAGACTATCGGGGAGCTCTTTTTTCTTTTCATGTAGTCACTTCCCTCGCTGCCTATGCTAGTTTTTCCATTGCACTCATTTTGGCATCTTTACATCTGGTCTTGTTTAAAAGGCTTAAAAATAAAGTGTTTGATGTGTTTTTTAAGCATCTCCCCCCGCTCGATGTGCTTGAGAAAAACTCAGCATTGTGGTTACTCATGGGAGTGGTATGGATGAGCCTTGCCGGAATAATTGGACATCTGTGGGTTGTAAAGCAAACACAGCAAACGGGCATGACCCCCTCTGAATGGCTTATTTTTGTCCTCCTGTTTTATTTCTTTTTTGTTCTTTTATGCCGCCGTTTTTTTTCCTTTCGAGGGGCGCGCTTTTCTTATTCGGTTGTTTTGGGGTATTTTTATCTGCTTTTTTTACTGATTTTTTCGGTACATGGGTTCTAGCATGAGTCTTTCTCCTCTACCGGTGGCCCTTTCATTGGCAAAAGCCAAGCTTGCCTCTCTATACATGCTTGGCTTTAACCACCATACAGCCCCTGTTGAAGTGCGCGATCGTGTCTATTTTGCACCTGAAGAAATTCCTTTGGCCCTCCAGAAGCTTAAAGAAGTAGGAGGACTGGAAGCAGTCCTTTTTTCTACCTGCAATCGAACCGAAGTTTATGTACTGTTTACTCCACAAACACTTTCAAATCCTGAATCTTCCACCGGAGCACTTTCTGTTCTGCCCAGTTCTCCAGAGGTTCGGAGCCAAAAAGAGGGCGAAAATCTCAAATTTCAGGAGTGCCCAGTACCTATACATGCTTCGGAGAACCCTATAGGGGCAATTGCTACAGTCCCTGTTCTTGCAAGTTTTTTTAATAAAACGAAAAACATATCATTTGAAGATATATCAAAACATTCCTTTTCCTATCAGGGTTTAGAATGTGCCCAACACTTGTTTAGGGTTGTTGCTTCCCTTGATTCTATGGTTGTAGGTGAAAATCAAATTTTGGGACAGGTTAAAAAAGCCTATGCCCAGGCTCAGGAGACACACTCGGTACATGTACTTTTAAATCATCTTTTTCAGTCTGCTTTTAAAGCCGCTAAGCGGGTGCGCACCGAAACTACCATTAATGAAGGTGCAGTAAGTATTAGTTATGCAGCAGTGGAACTGGCCCGCAAAGTGTTGGGCGATTTGGGAAATAAGGTGGTTGGCCTTATTGGATCAGGCGAAATGGGGGAATTGACGGCTTTTCATCTGGCCCGATGTCAGGTAAAAGAATTTGTGTTTTTCAACCGCTCAGCCAGCCGTGCTGAACCCTTACAGGCTCGATTTGGTGGCATTTTTTGTCCCCTCGAAGATATTGAAAAACGCTTGTCCACCTGTGATATAGTTGTATCCGCTACTGGAGCACGCGGACTTGTACTCACTCGTGCCCAGGTTGCACGGGCTGTTAAACAAAGGGATGGAAACCCCTTGTTTCTCATTGATATAGCTGCACCGCGCGATATTGAAGAGAGTGTGGCAGAATTGCCTGATGTATTCCTGTTTTCCATTGATGACTTGAAAAAAGTTGCCGAGGAAAATCAGGCTGCCCGTGCTCTTTCTTCCCAGGCTGCCCAGGCTATTTTAGACCAAGAACTCTCTGATCTGGAGCGTTGGTTGACTAGTCTTGATCTTGTGGAAAGTATCAAAAAGATACGCGCACATTATCTTCAAATCACGGAACAAGAAGTGCAAAAATTTTCACTTGAAAATAAATTAGATCAAGCAGTTTTAGCCCAATTTGCGCAAAGGTTAATGGAAAAATTTTTACACCGACCCTTAGTAGGTCTGCGGGAAATGGGTGAAAAGCAGGGCACGGATCAGGCTAGTGAAACGGCGCGGCAATTACTTTATTAAAACAGAATATTGAGGTGTTTGAATAGATTGAGTTTTTGTATATATATTTCTTTTGATTTTTGAGATGATTTTTTTTTGGAGTTGCGGGAGAACCAGCCTTACCTGCTTTTCTTATGGTAAGATTGTCCAGTGAACTTTCCCTTACGACTCCTGCATCTGTACTCCGATACCAACACTCATCAGGTACTGGGCGACCTCAGTGCAGACGGAGGTATTGCAGGAAAAATTATTTTGCAGGGGGAAACTTCCTGGAGCGCGGCGCAAACTAAGCTCGATCAGGAAGTCTGGGATGGAATCCTTTTAGGATCATTTTTTGGTGGAAAGGATGCTCTTGAGTGGATTCCCGCCTTGCGCCGAATTGTTCCCCATGCCAGCTTAATTGCCATACTTGCACAGTCTTCACATATCTTGGAAGAAGAAATTGTGGAAGCTGGTCTGGATGATATGCTATGTATGGATCATTTAGATGCCGATGAGCTTTTGCGTACTTTACTTTTTGCCTGCAGCAGGGTGCAAAAAACACGGCAGCCACAACTTAAGGCTACTAAAGAAAATCGCGAAGCCTTTTTAGAATCGATAAATCAAAAGTACCGCGCAGGTATTTTTTCTAAGCCTGATCACTATGCTTTGCTGATGTTACGGATAGGTCAGGATGAACAAGGTGCAAACTGGTCACCAGAATTAAAGGATGAACTGCTCGACTCTCTAGCCCAGGTGTGTTTTGCCAATTTGAAACCCGAGCAATGGATGGGGCGAATAACTGCTAACCAGCTTGCCATTATTGTTCCCCTGATTGAGGGGAAAACACACCCCTTGCGTACTATCCAGTATAATCTACCCAAGGTATTCGGACATATACCCCTGTTCCGCAAAGGTGGATTCCGCTGTGAATGGAGCCTGGTTCCTGATGTATCTGTCTATACAAATGCAAATTCCTGCCTGGGGGCAGCCTTAGAATCCTTTTACCGCCTGGGGGTGGCACCCGTAGGAAAGGCAGAACCCCTGCAGTGGGCTGCTCGCAATCTGTATTTGGAATATGAACTGGAAAAAGCTCTTTCTGAACAACAGTTTGAGGCATTTTTCCAACCCATAATCTCTTCAGTATCCAGTCGAGTAGTGGGTTTTGAATCACTCGTGCGTTGGAATCACCCGCGCGAAGGACTGCTCAGTCCAGATCTTTATATTGGAAAATTAGAGGAAATGGGTTTAGATGTGGAGCTAGGAGAGTGGATGGTGGGCCGCTCACTTCTTTGTGCTATGGAGGCGCAAGTATTGGGCTTTCCCCTTGAAAAAATAGCCGTAAACTTTACTGCCCGTCATTTAAAATCACCCAGTCTTAAAGAACAAATTAGGGTGTTACTCGATCAATATCCAGGCTTGGGCAGTATTCTTGAAATAGAAATTACAGAAAGAATGGAGCTGGGTAAAAGTGTCCAGGCTCTGGAAAATATAGCCTTGCTTAGGGAGTTGGGCGTGCGAACAAGTTTAGATGATTTTGGGACGGGATTTTCTTCTTTTCAAAGCCTTAGGGAACTGCCGGTTTCAACAATTAAAATTGACCGCAGTTTTATTTCGGCCCTACCTCATGACGAATTTAGCAAGGCAGTAGTAGAAACCTTGATAAAATTGGCTCGTGATTTTGAAATTAAATGTGTTGCTGAAGGGGTGGAACGCGAAGAGCAAAGAATGTTTCTGAAGGGACATAAGTGCGATGAATTACAGGGCTATCTTTTTGCACCCGCATTAAATAAAATAAAATTTCTCAAATATCTGCAAAATGATTCAAACATCACTAAAAACTAGGCAATGATTGGATTTGCTTATTTCTGAATGGTATGATTCCCAGACTAAAACATCCTGTACCACGCCTTGGCCTTCTCTTTTGAATCCTTAACAGTGCGGTACCGAAAGGAAAAAGAAAAATTTTGGAATTGATAAGTCAGACATCCAGCACAACCCAGGTTAGAGTTCGTCTCTATACAAGAGACCAGTTGTTTGTGCGCCACTGCCTGGAGCTCAGTCAAATTAAGTCTCAGGGATTTTCCATGGAATGGGATATTTGCCCTAATGCCGAAGATCTTACGCAGGCTACTCATGCCGATATATTTTTTATAGATAATGAGGTTTTGGAAGAAGAAGGATTTTTGGGCTTGGCCATGAAAAGTCCTGATGATAAAACTCCGCCCATAGTGCTCTTTTTGGAAAAGGATGACTGGGAAGGGGAAGCGCGTGCAGCCTCAATGGGAATTGCTCATTGCCTCATTAAGGGACGCTTTGACCATTCACGATTGCAACGCATGGTCAGGTTTGCTCTGGAGCGCAAAAAAGTCGTAGAAGAGCTCCGATTCAAGAATCTTCATTTTTCTTGGACAGGTTTACCTAACCGCCGTATGTATTTATCACATCTTCAATCGGCGCTCCACAGCCAAAAAAATTCAGGTTCCCGGGGATTTGTATCCTGCTTAATTGATATAGATAAATTCGGCCGGTTTAATGATGCTTTTGGTTTTTCCAGTGGTGACCAGCTGCTGTTACATACATCTAACCGTTTGCGTACTGCTCTTAATGGGAAGGCGTTTTTAGCACATTCCAGTGCAGATCAGTTTTTATGTCTATGGGATTCAGTTGAAGAACTTTCTGAGGTAACCGAACAATTGAATCAAATTGAAAGAGAATTCAAAAAGCCAGTCATCCTGAACGGTCAAGAAGTTTTAGTTCATCTGCGTTGTGGTCTTGTCCATGTCAAACACAACTATACACACCCCGAAATAATACTAAGAGATGCCGCTCGAGCATGTGATCGGACGCGTGGTCACACGGAGGGTATCTATACTGTTTACGAACCTGAGGCTCTCATGCGTTCATCCCGTTTAGCCGGGAGTGAGGCTGATTTACGACGAGCTTTAAATCGTGAAGAACTGGAATTGTTTTATCAGCCTTTACTGGCATTGCCCCATGATCAGATTGAAGGCTTTGAAGTGCTTGTGCGCTGGCATCATCCTTCCCGTGGTATGCTTATGCCTGCAGATTTTTTGCCGCTAGCTGATCAGTCTGGTTTATCGATGGAGTTAGGTGAATATATTTTACACACAGCTTGCGCACAGGCTAAAACTTGGGAAGTCATGGGCTTTGATAAACTGCAAATACATCTTAACCTCAGTTTAAAGCAATTTTATCAAGCTGATATACTGCGATGTATTCGCGATGGACTCAGTAAAACCTCTGTGTTGCCCAGGCAGCTTACTCTCGAAATTACGGAAAGCACTTTGATGAGTAATTTGAAATCTTCCTTACCGCGTGTGCGCGAACTGTCTGAATTTGGTGTGGGCATGGCGCTTGATAATTTTGGCACAGGCCAATCCTCACTGGTTTCTTTAAGACAATTCCCCTTAAAAGCCTTAAAAATAGATGGGTCTTTTATACGAGGTATTACCACCCACCGCGATCAAAGAAGCATAGTACAAGCTATACTCTCCCTGGGCAAACATCTTGAAAAAGAAGTCTGGGCAGGTGCCGTGGAAACTAATTCGCAACTACAGTTTTTAAGTCATGAGGGTTGTGATGGGTACCAGGGTTATCTGGTATCACCCGCTTTGACGCATGGGAATTTCACAAAGCTCCTGCAAAAAAATAAAGAAAAAACAGGAAGGCACACCCTTCCTGTATAGCGCTGGATAGAGATTCAGAGGTTTGTAAAATTTCTGAATCCCTCGACCTCACACTTATTTAGATACTTTTGAGTTTGTAAAAACCCAAAGAGTTCCGGTTTAAACGGGCACGCTAGCTTTATTGGTTTGGGCTTGCAATACAAAGGGAAGCTAAAATCCACCACTACTGAGAACAGTCAGGGTAGGGTCCCAGGCCCATACATCTAACACATCCCGAACCAGTCCACCGGGGAGCAGCGAGTTTGGCCAAAATACTTTATACAGAACTGAGTTGGGTGATAAAATTGAGGTCATAGGTATAGCTGATGTATGTGAAGATAAATTGTATTCTATCCACTCGAAGTTGTTAGTGTTTTTGCGAAAGAGATGAGCCAGTGCATTTTTGCTTTCAGTCAACCCACCTAGATCATCTACAAGCCCCAGGGCTTTTGCTTGCCGTCCGGTAAAGACTCGACCTTCTGCCACACGGGTGAGTTGCAGGCTGTCTAGCTTGCGGTCTTGGCCAACAAACTGGGTAAAGTGGAGGTAAAATTGATCCATATATGTTTGCAAGGCCTGCAGTTCTTCTTTATTCCAGGGCCGGTAATCAGACTCAGCATCGGCCAGACTTTCTGTTTTAAAAATTTCTTTTTTAACACCAATTTTATTCCACAATCCTCGGGTGACCACCTTTCCCCCAAAAATTCCAATTGAACCCACCAAGGAAAGCGGTTCTGCCAAAAGGGTGTCTGCTAGAGAGCTGATGTAATAGGCGCCAGAGGCACAAGCGCCGCCCATACTGACTGCGATCTTTTTGCCTGCCTTTTGGAACTCCTTGAGTTCATTCCTTATAAGATCAGAAGCCAGAGCCGAACCCCCGCCTGAATTGATGCGGATGAGTAGTCCGCGAGTCTGTTCGTCGAGTCGTAACCGGCGTAAGATTTGGATTACATTCTCGCTGGGTATGCCGCTTGCCTCATTTAGGCCACCTGACTGAGATCCGGTATATATATTGCCCTCAAGAGTCAGGACGGCTATTTGTGGTCGTCCATACCAAACCTGGGGTGCAGGTGATGCAGGAGGGAGAATAAATAAACGACTCTTTGCTCCTGTGTAAGCCTCAATCATCATTTCTTTGTAAAGAGTGGAATTGATCCAGCCAAAAGCTTGTGCGCTATCCAGGGAAAGACGGGGTTGAGTAAACCATGCTTTTACTCTATTGCTGTCCATCATACGGTCAGTTTGTGCTGTATTTAAAATTTCGCTCCATATATCTGTCAGAAGTGAGTTGATATTTTCTGAATATTCTACAGATAGAGAATCCCGGGTGAAAGGTTCGGGGAAACTCTTATATTTTCCATGCCGAACAAACTGGGCTTGTACTCCCAGTTTATCAAGTGTACCCTTGTATAGGGCTACTTCTACGGCTAAGCCAGGCATCATAAACAGACTCTGCGGAGGCATCACCAAAGATGAAGTTGCAGAGGCCAGATAATAATTGAGGGGATTCACTTGTTCCATATAGGCCACAACCTGTATACCTTTTTTTTTCAGATCAAGAATGTGGCGCCTGAGTTCGGAAGCAATAGCCCAACTGGTTTTTAGTTGCCCCAGCTCAAGAAAAACAGTTTTACAGTTGGTATACCGGGGCAGGGCTTGCAGTTGTTCCAATACATCAGTATAGGGTTTGCTGTTTTGGGGGAAGAAAAAATTGTATGCAGGTTTTTTTTCACTGAGGGTGGTGTTGAGATTGATCCAGGTATAGTTTCCGGGTTCCCAAGACTTTATGGGTGTAGGTTGTTTTTGATGGTGAAGCGAAAATGAACTCTTGTTTTTTTCACCGTGTATGCCAAGAGCATCTCGGCTACTTGTGTAGAAAAGTAAACTTAGATTAAATTCTTGCTCATAGGGTTGATAGGCCCCATGTATACGAGTCCTGTAGCCCGGTGCCCATTGTAAAAAAAATCGGGATCGTGATAAGGGCCAAGAAGAAAAATCGAAACTGCTCAGTTGCGCTGAAATCTGCAAGGGTGCAAAGGCCCGTTGGGTAATCCAGGGGCGGACTCCCAGCTCCACAGTAGTGTTTAGCCGGCCTCCTGCATTTTCAAAAATATTCTGTATTGCCCAGCCCGCCTTAATATGGCTCAGCCATTCAATCTGGGTTCCGGCAGTCAGGATTTGTTCCCATTTGCCCTCACTGTATCGAGCTTCATTTACAAGGCCAGAATAAAATCCACCTGTTTTTCCAGCAGTCATCACATAAAGGGAGGGGGAAGAATGGATGAAGGAATAACTCGCTCCACCTGCAATCCAGTCAGTACCTTTTAGTAAACTGGTTTTTTGCAAGTCCCATTGACTCAGGTCATTCTGATGAGAAAACTCTGCTTCGATTTGGGTAAGAGATGTACCCCCAGCTGCCAGAGCAGCGGGATTTTCCAGTGAAAAGCCTTGCAGAAGCAGGGAAGGGTAGTTTTTATGGGTGGCTTGGTAACTCTGACTCCATACCTTGAGTGTACATAAAAAAAATAGGGACAACAATTTTAGTTTTATCATTATACGCCTTGGGGCTGGGTGGGGTCGATGGTAATTTCGGTGATGTGTTCTTCAATAAATCTTGCGGAAAACTCGGGATGTATAAAGTTATAACCCAGCGAAAGTAAAAGTTTATTTGAGACTCTTTTTCCATCGTAACCAGCGCTGAGATCTTGTCCAAATTGTACAGCGGGTAGATGCAAAGCACTTGTATAGAGTGAATAAAAAGCCTGAAGAGTTAGGGGTTTATGGCTGGTAGCGCATATAACCGGGTACTCCATTTTTCGATTGAGGCTCCAGAGGATTATTTGAACAAGGTCATCTATGTGAATCAAATTGAGCCACTGGCCAGCATAAGAATGGGTTTCGCGTAGTCCCTGAATTAACTTGCGCGCAGGATGACGGCTGGGTCCGTATATACCCGAGCTAATTATGTATAAACTAGGAACGGCAAGTCGAGATTGGTTTTTTTCCCACAGTTTGTACTGTTCAAGGGTGGGGTTTTCGGGAGTGTAGGGCAGGTTCGGTAAGGCTTCTTCATTGATATCAAAGAGCTCCGGCAAGTGGGTATTTCCCATGGTCTCGGCACTGTGTCTTTGATTGGGGAAAAGAGAGCTGCTGCCTATTACAGTAAGCCGAGCCTGGGCATTTTGTTGTTCCATCAGATTAAGTATATGGGCTAAACCTTCCACATAGAGTTTGTGACGGGCACCAGTTTTTTTACGGTCTGCCGTTACGGCAGGACAGAAAATGATATGTGAGAAAGGTGTAAGATCGAAAAAAAAATGGGGTAGGGTTATGTCAAGAGCATGAGGCTGCATTCCTGTCCGACGGAGTTGTTCATGCCGGAGTAGAGAGCGGGTGATAACAGTTACTTGCTGCTGCGCTATTAGATGTATACCCAGCCTTGTACCGAGGTAACCTCCACCAATAATCAGGATTGACATATATGCAGTTGAAAAGATGAAAGGAAGAGTTGGAAAAAAATAGATCCTGGGAACAGTTGTGAGAAAACCAGGGCAGCAGCCATTTTTACTTGTTATGAGAGGGACGGGGGCGTTTGTAGGTGCAGCCGGTAGTACATGTTTCGGATATGCTTACTTCACTAAGTAGGGGTAAC
>Ga0116204_1000382_pt1 | contig 25082 bp, 20 predicted proteins | sample LakKivwa52mmetaG_FD_94481 | JGI IMG/M metagenome (GOLD analysis project Ga0116204, IMG submission 94481) | Anoxic lake water microbial communities from Lake Kivu, Rwanda to study Microbial Dark Matter (Phase II) - Lake Kivu water 52m metaG | ecosystem: Environmental > Aquatic > Freshwater > Lake... | reverse complement strand
GTTTCCACCTTCTGCAGAGCCGACGCTTGCGGGGGGGGCGTCCGGGGCGGGATGGTCACGAACGATCAGCCAGACCAGGAAGGCCAGGACCAGGGTAACGCCGGCTACGATCAGGAAAGCGGGCCGCCAACCGATCCCCTCGACCAGGATCGCCAGCGGCAGCGTGGCGATCAGGGCGCCGGTGTTGCCGAGTGCCGTCAACAGCCCGGCCATGCTCGCGAAAGACCGGGACGGATACCAGATGGCGATCACTGCCAGCGGGCCCATGTACATGCAGGACATGCCCAGCCCCATCAAGCCCCGGCCGAGGAGACTTAGATTGAAAGAAGGGGCGATCGCAAAAAGCAGGCTCCCCGCTGCTCCCACCGCGGCAAGGGTCGCGATCACCAGACGCGGGCCGAGTTTGTCCAGCAGTGGGCCGAGGGGGATTTGGAAGGCGGCGAAGACATAGAAGAAGATACTCGAGAGGAGCCCGAGCCGGGCGGCGCCGAGTGAGAACTCCTGCGAAAGGTAGGGGGCGATGACCGCCGGGGTGGTGCGGTAAAAATAGGACATGAAGAAGGTGGCCGACAGAATGGCGAAGATAGCGGACCGACGGTTCATATTTCCCTCTGAAACGCATCATAACGCACTTTTCCTTCATGCGATGTACATTTCAATAATAAGTGGATTGTGTTTGTCAAGTTTTTAATTTTGTAACTGTCAAGCGCATGTAGGATTCTTGACAGTGTTCGGCATGGATGATACGCTGATGCAGAAAATGACTGAAAGGCCTCAGGATCCCTGTTGAACGATGCCTCATCCTCTGGTCAGAAAATATTAATTGGACGCGACTGACAATCACAGACGGATTCTCATTAAGGATGGCCATGGCGGTCTGCAGCTCCACGCCCATGCGCATAGCGACACAAACGGGGGCCTACGATATCGAAGCCCGCGCGGTATGGATCGGCCCGGATCTGCTGGTCTACATCTGGGGCGGAAACCGGCCGCATATCGGTTCGGTCGCCGCGGCCCAGCCCCGGCCGAGCCTGAAGGATTCCGAAGCGACCAGCGCCACCGCTTCGGTGCTTACCTACGCCGGGCACAAGGACGACGTAACCGCCAAGTTCGCCGCTGAAGCCTTGGCAGGGGCGTTGGCCGTCAATGTGGTGGTCACAGCCGGAATCCATTGGGACAATTTGGATGACGCGCGCATCCAAATTGTTGTCGCCAACACCAAAACCCTGGTGAGTCAACTCATACAGGCGCTCAAAAGATAGGGTAATCAACGTGGATCGACCTCAGTTCTATGAAAAACAACTTGCAGCATGATATTTTGGCGTTCACTATAGACAGCCGACCTCATTTCGTGATGGGTTGGATCCCCGGGATGGGAAAAATCAGAGTTCAGGAGTACTTTGAGCTATGAAGTCTTTGATTGTTGCGATGACGGGCGCGACTGGAGCAATTTACGGGATTCGTCTGCTCCAGGTGTTGCGAGAAAATTCGGTGGAGGTCCATCTGGTGATCAGCCCCTGGGCCGAAAAAGTGATCTCTCTGGAAACGGATCAATCTCCGGAAGAAATAAGAAAGCTGGCCGGAAAATGCTATCCGGCAGATGATTTATCTGCGCCCATTTCCAGCGGCTCTTTTCCCGTGGATGGCATGGTCATCATCCCCTGCAGCATGAAAACTCTCGCTGCCATTGCCCATGGAATGAGCACAAATCTCATCGTCCGGGCGGCGGATGTCATGCTGAAGGAGAAAAAAAGGTTGATTCTCGTGCCGCGTGAGACCCCCTTTAATCTCATCCACTTGCGCAACATGACCTCCGCTGCGGAAGCGGGCGCGATCATCCTCCCGCCGATGGCCGCTTTTTACTTCCACCCAAAAACCATTGCCGACCTGGTTGATCACTTGGTGGGGAAAGTCCTGGATCTTTTGGGAGTGGATCATCAGCTTTTCCCTCGTTGGGGTCAGTAAACACATCGGATCAGCCATCTCAACTGAGCCGGAGACATCTGGTGCGATCATGAGAGTGCAAAGACCGCCATCCTCTTCTGAAAACGAAGAAAAAATCAAGGGACTTGTCGAGCAGATAGAATCCCTTCGACCGAGGGTCCGGGTTCTGGAGAAATCCGAATCGGAACGCCGCCGAGCAGATAGCGAAGTCCATCGCCTAGCTGAAGAGAATGAAATCATTGCCGAGATTGGACGCATCATCACTTCCTCGCTCTATATTGAAGAAATCTATAATCAATTCGCTATAATAGCGAACAAACTGCTTCCCTTTGATCGGATTGCGGTTTACCTGATCTATCCGGACGAGGAGACAATTACGGTCACCTATATTTGGGGGATGGAAATCGAAGGGCTGCGTGTCGGACAAACCATCCCACTGAAAAGTTCCATAATGGATATCATCATGCATACCCATAAAGGGGTCTTGATCCATCAGGAGACGGATGAGGATCTGGCTGCTCGCTATCCCTTTGTCAAATTGTCATTCCGGGCCGGACTGTGTTCCATGCTGTCCGTTCCTCTCATTTACCGGGACCAGGTGATCGGCGCGTTGCACTTCCGCTCGAAAAAATCCTTGGCTTATACCGAACAGAATTTTCGGCTGGCCGAACGAATCGCCGCTCAAATTGCCGGGGCCGTGGCCAATGCCCAGCTCTTTGCGCAATGCAAACGCATGGAGGAGACCGTGAAAAAAAGGTCCCGGGAATTGAAATTGAAATCGCAAAGTCTCAAGGAGGTGAATACGGCGCTGAAGGTGATGTTGCAGCACCGGGAAGACGACATTGTTGAAGTGGAAAAAAGAGTGTTGACGAACGTGCGGGAACTGGTCTGGCCCTATTTGGAAAAACTGAAAAACACCCGCCTGAATGCCATACAGGGCAATTACGTGAATATTGCCGTCATTAATTTGCAGAACATCGTTTCCCCTTTCCTGAATACATTGAAGTCGCGTTATATGAATCTGACTGCCCGGGAAATACAGATTGCCAATCTGATCAAGCAAGGGAAAACAACCAAAGAGATTGCCGAAACGTTGAACGTTTCATCCCGGGCGGTTGAATTCCATCGGAACAACATCCGCACGAAGATGGCGTTAAAAAACAGAAAAGCCAATCTATCTTCATTTTTGTCATCACTTCCGTGATATCAGTTTGTACCTGATAAAATCCTCGTATTACACGCGCATTGTAATATTCTGTGCATGGGACTACGTTTCTTTGGAGAATCGATTACTTCCATCGGACAACTCCCTTGTCACGATGGTGTATGCTTTTCCCCGGAATGCACGTAAAAATTTAAACAAAGGAAGAGACATGGGCGAGGATTTTCGAAGTTTTTTACAGGAAATGGAGAAAACGAACGAAGGCGGTTTCGTTCGGGTCACCAAGGAAATCGATACCCGCTATGAACTCGCGGCCATCGTGACCAAATTGGAGCAGGCGCGGCAGATCCCTCTTCTGTTCTTTGAGAAGGTGAAGGGCCATGCCATGCCGGTAGTCGTGAACTGTTACGCCGATCGGGGGAGGGTGGCCCGAGGGTTCGGAGTTTCCAAGCGGGATTTGACCCAGCGGGTCGCCCATGCGTATCAGCACCCGATCCCTCCGGTTGAAATTGCGCAAGGACCGGTTCAAGAGGAAGTCTATCGAGGCGCCGAGATGGATCTGCTTAAACTTCCGGCCATGGTTTATCATGACACCGACGCGGCCCCTTACATTACGGCGGGGATTGTTTTTGCCAAAGATCCGGATAACGGCAGTTATAATCTCAGTTACAACCGGCTCATGGTCAAAGGGAAAGACCGCCTGGGAATCTTCATGACTGTGGGGAAGCATCTGAATGCCATATTCATGAAGATGGAAGAGCGAAAGAGCCCTTTGGAGATCGCGGTTTCGATCGGCAACCACCCGGCCTGGGCCATTGGCGCCTTGGCCATCGGGCCTTATGAGGAAAATGAACTGGGGATTATCGGCGGACTCAAGGGAAGCCCTCTGGAGGTGGTCAAGTGTAAGACCGTGGACCTTCTCGTTCCGGCAGGGGCCGAGATCATCCTCGAGGGGGAGGTTGAGCCCTTTGTACGCGAACCGGAGGGTCCCTTTGGCGAGTTTACGGGTTACGCGATCGGTTCGGGGAAGAACCCCGTCATCCGGGTAAAGGCCATCACCCACCGTCGCAACCCCATTTATCAGGACATCTGCGGCGGTTCCCACCGGGAGCACCTGACCATGGCCACAATCCCTATGGAAGCCAACTATTTCCGGGCGATCAAGGGGGCCGTTCCCGAGGTGGAAGCGGTGCGGATGGCCGCCCCTTTTACCCTCATTATCTCCATGCGCAAGAAGTATGAAGGGCAGGCGCGAACGGCTCTCATCGCGGCCTTCGGCGCCGACCTTTACCTAAAGCATGCCATCGCGGTGGATCACGACATTGACATTTCGGACCTGCAGCGGGTATTCTGGGCCGTGGCCACCCGGGTCCAGGCCTCCCGGGATATCTTTATCATACCTCGGGCGCGCGGTTCCTCTCTGGACCCATCTGCGGAACCTTTAGGGGTAACGGACAAAATGGGCATTGATGCTACGGCAAAGCCCTCTCTGGAAAATTTTTCACCGATCAACACCGTTCCCCGTGAAGTCATGGAACGGATTCAATTGGATGACTATGTAGGAGACTTCCTGAAATCCTTCCCCCGAAGGGGTGCGTGAAGGATAGGGCCGACGCAATGAAATCAGTTGAATATTAAAGCATTTCAATTTATCATCTCCGACACCTTAGAAGAAAGGATTTGGCAATGCCCTATTACAAGGATCTGCGGGATCAGATAAAAGTCCTGGAAGAAAGAGGAAAACTCATAAGAGTTACGAAACCGATCAACAAAGACACCCAACTGCATCCGCTTGTGCGGCTGCAGTTCCTCGGTCTCCCTGAAGAAGAGCGCAAGGCGTGGCTTTTTGAAAATATCTATGACGCCAAGGGCAAAAAATACGAAATGCCGGTCCTGATCGGCTCATTGGGGGCGAGTCCCCAGATTTACGCCATCGGTTTGAAATGCGAGGTGCATGAAATCGGAAAACGATGGGCCCACGCGCAGGCAAATCCCATTTCCCCGGTCATGGTAAAGGAGGCTCCCGTACACGAAGTTGTTTACTGCGGGGAAAACCTGATGGCCAAGGGATGTCTGGAAGAGTTCCCGATTCCGGTGTCGACGCCGGGCTGGGATATCGCTCCCTATATGACATCCCCGTATTGGGTCACCAAAGACCCGGAGTCCGGGATTCGGAATATAGGAACCTACCGGGCGCAGATCAAGTCCCCGGACCGAACAGGCCTTTATATTGCGAAATATTTCCGCGGACTCGCGTATCATTGGCGCAAATGCCGCAGCCTGGGCAAGCCTTTGGAAGCTGCCGTGATCATCGGTGCGCCGCCGAATGTAGGGTATACATCGGTTTCCCAGCTTCCGACCGACGTGGATGAATACACGATCGCCGGTGGTATTTCCGGTGAGCCCATAGAACTCGTTAAATGCAAAACCGTAGATCTGGAGGTTCCCGCCCGTTCGGAAATCGTCATCGAGGGAGAAATAAGCACGGAAGAAGTAGAACTTGAAGCCCCCTTTGGCGAGGCGACCGGCTATGTTGGACAAAGAGAAACCGGCCTTATCTTTACGGTGAAATGCATTACCCACCGCCAGGCGCCTATCTGGCAGGCTTTTATCAGCCAGTTTCCGCCAAGCGAAAGCAGCGTCATTCGCGGAATTGCCTGTGCCAATATAATCCCCAAACGCCTTCGCGAGCTCGGCATCATGAATTTGCGCCAGGCCGCCGTGCATTTCACCAACGGCAGCGATCGGTTTGTCGTTCTCCAGATGGGCAGGACGAATCGCGAGGAAATATGGAGCGCCTTGGAGGCAATGCCGAAGAATTTCCCGGCATTCAGCAAAATCGTGATTGCCGTGGATGAGGATGTCAACCCCCAAAATGCCAATTTGGTCAACTGGGCCCTGACCTACCGTTGTCAACCCCACCGAGATGCGAAAATCGTTATGACGCACGCTCCGGACGGTCAGGATTATTCCGTCGAGCCGCCGGGGGAGCTCCCGTGGGCATTTCTAGTCAAGCCTGAAGAGATGCCCGAATGTTCCGTTCTGCTGATCGATGCCACCCGCAAGTGGGATTATCCGCCCGTATCGCTTCCCAAGAAAGAATACATGGAGGAGGCCATCCGCTTGTGGCAGGAGATGGGCATGCCATCCCTGAAACTCCAGGAACCCTGGTTCGGCTATAACCTGGGGAACTGGACGGAAGAGGAAGAGCAAGAGGCGAAGTGGGCGATGATGGGAGAGCATTACAAGACGGGCGAGAGGATGGCGAAGAAAAGACAGAAGGCTTGATTCCTTTGTATCATAAAAAATGAATTCTGTTTGGATTCTTTGAGATTTTCCAAATCAAGGAGGTAGACCATGAAAAGAAAAACCGCTCTGATTGTCAGCATCCTTACAATCCTGTCCGTGGTGGTTTCCGGGGTTTCTTATGCCCAGGTTAAAAGAATGGCCGTGGCTACGACCGTGGCAGGAGGTCCCTGGTACCTCCTGGGGGGCGCCTGGGCAAAAATGATTAACGCCAAGGTCCCGGGAGTCGATGTTGCGGTGGAAACGGGGGGAACGGTTCCGAATGTACAATCCGTCCATAAAAAGGCGGTGGATTTTGCCCTGACCAACCCGGAAATCGCTTATGAAGGATACATGGGAACGGGCTGGGCCAAGGGCGTGAAATACGATACGATTCGTGCCTTGTTCCCCATCCACGCCAGTGAAACGGTGGTCTTTTGCCTGGAAAATTCACCGATAAAGAGTGTGAAAGACCTGGCCGGCAAAAACGTGAGTTTTGGTCCCCCCCAGAGCACCAGCGATATCGTTGCCCGGAATGTCATGGAAACCTTGGGCATCAAGGTGAATATCCGCAATATGAGTTTCCAGTCCACAATCGACGGGATAGTGGACAGGCTGGTGGACGCCGCCTTTTTGAACCTGGCTCACCCGGCGGCTCCCATTTTAACCTTGCAAATCACGAAGAAACTACGTTTTCTCCAGTTCAGCGATGACGATTTGGCCAAGATCCATAAGGCCTATCCCATGTACCGCACGAAGGTCATGCCCCAAACCATGTACAATGAATTCCCTCAGGGAGGGTACAAGACCATCGAGATCGGGACGGCGATTATTACCTACAAAGATCAGCCTGACAATTTGATCTACACGATCGTGAAAACAACCTTCGAGAATGTCCAAATGCTGAAAGAAGCCATGTCCAGCGCCACCTATACGGTTCCTGAGCGGGTCAAACACCTCGTTTTACCGATTCACCCGGGGGCATTGAAATATTACCAGGAGCAGAAGGTAGACATTCCCCAAAATCTCATTCCTCCTAAATAGCGACCCACGCCCCGTGTGCGCTTTGTCGTTGAGTAACTTATTTGAAGTTACCCAGAAGGGTGCGGTGCAGAAACCCTTTGTTTTGCGATCTCTACAGGAGGAATAGAGGAAGATGACTGAACCGAAATCGAAGGAGATGACGGATGAGAAACCCCGCCGGGAGCTGAAGGGCTTTTATGAGACTGTCTTGGTTGCCGTTACGGTCTCCATGTCCCTTTTTCACATCTACATCCTGGGTTTCAATCCCATCAATCCATGGATCTTTTACGCGATTCACCTGATCTTCGGGATTCTGGTGATCATGTTTCAATATCCGGGACGGAGGGGTTCGCCCCGGGATCGGTTCTCCCTGCCCGATATCCTCATGGCCGCTCTGGGAGTCTTGGTCTGCGGGTATGTCGTCTGGCACTATGAGGGGCTTCTTGGCCGGATTCCCGTCATGCCTACCACCCTGGATCTGTCCGTCGGTGCGATCACCATTTTGATTGTCCTGGAAATCACACGGCGAACGGTGGGATTGACTCTTCCGATTGTAGCGCTTGCCTTCCTGGCTTATGCCAAGTTCGGTGACCTGATCCCCGGCCTGTTTGGACACCGGGGATATCCGTGGGAACGGATCATCGGGCAAGTGTTCAGCATGGAGGGAATCTACGGGCTTCCCCTGGAGGTTTCGGCGACCTATATCATTCTCTTCATCGTGTTCAGCGGATTCCTTCACGTTTCCGGCGGCGGTCAGTTTTTTATCGATATTGCGCAGGCACTTGCGGGCCGGTCGCGGGGAGGGCCGGCGAAGATCGCCATCATCGGCAGTTCGCTCTTCGGGACCATTTCGGGAAGTCCCATTGCCAATGTCATGGCCATCGGCACCTTCACGATTCCTCTGATGAAAAAAAGCGGTTATCGTCCCTTTTATGCCGGGGCCATCGAGGCCGTCGCCTCCACCGGAGGCCAGATCATGCCCCCCGTCATGGGCGCAGGGGCCTTTATCATGGCGGATGTGCTTGGCATACCCCTACGGAAAGTTCTGCTTGCCGCGATTATCCCTGCTTTGCTCTATTACGGGGCGCTGTATGTCATGGTCCACGTGGAAGCGGTCAAAATGGGGCTTCGAGGGTTGCCGGCCGATTCCATCCCCCATGCCGGGAAGGTCATGATGGCCCGGGGTCATCTCCTTGTCCCACTTCTGGTTCTCATCATCGTCCTGGCCTCGGGGGCTTCCCCCATACAAGCGGCCCTGTACTCCATATTCGCAACGATACCCATATCCATGTTACGGAAGGAAACCCGCCTGAACGTTCCCAAGATCATCCGCGGCCTGAGCATGGGCGCCCGGAATGCCATGGAGCCGCTGGCGGCGTGCGCGTGCGCGGGGATTATCGTGGGCGTTATCTCCCTTACCGGGTTGGGGTTGAAGTTCGCAGGGGGAGCCATCAGTCTGGCCCATGGAATTATTCCGGTTATTTTGGCGCTGAGCGCCTTGGTTTGCCTGGTCTTGGGCATGGGTCTGCCGACCACCGCAGCTTACATCATCACCGCCAGTGTCGTGGCCCCGGCCTTGATCCAGCTGGGAATCCCGCCCCTTGCAGCTCATCTGTTTCTCTTTTACTTCGCCTGCATCTCCTCCATTACCCCGCCGGTCGCCTTGGCAGCCTATGCCGCTGCCGGCGTTGCCGGCGCGAGCATGGTCTCCGTTGGGATTACCGCGGTCAGGCTGGGGATCATCGGCTTTATCGTCCCCTTCATGTTTGTCTATAGTCCTTCGCTTCTCTTCTCCGGTTCTTACCTGGAAATCCTCATGGCCTGTATCACGGCCTCCGTAGGGGTGATAGCCCTCGGCCTTGGATTCGAGCGCTGGCTTTGGGGGAGTCTGAACATGGGAATGACGGTGGGATTGGTGGCGGCGGCCCTCCTGCTCATCAAGCCGGGCTGGATCACGGACCTGATCGGTTTGACGATTTTCTTGTTCATCATTGCCCTGCGCAGGCAACATTATTCTTCCTGGAAACAGCAGGAGATGGTAACGATACAACGTGTAGGAAAGGAGGGACAATAAAAACGACGGATCGGATATCAGTTTCCTGCAAACCAATTCTTGAAAAAAGGAGGGTCAGGATATGAAAAAAATGAAAAAGTTATTGGTGTTCATACTCGTGGTGTTTGTGGTGGCTTTGGCGGGGAACTCGGCAGCCCAGGAGGTAAAAGCTCCCGTCCATTTGAGTGTTGCCTCCTTGGACCTGGGAAGCGCATGGTATATCTACGCGGCGACGTTTGCCAAGCAGTGGAGAGGTGCTCTGCCCAAGGGCTCCACCATCGACGTCCTGCCTTTTGCCGGGGGAATCGGCAATGCCTTGCTTCTGGACAAGGGGGATGCCAACCTGGGACTTCTCTTCGGAACCACGGCCAAATGGGCCGTTCGCGGGGAAGTGGCCTATTCCAAGAAAATTGATGTCATCACGGGGTTGGTTGCCGGTCTGGATAAGTACTATATCGTTGTTATGGCCACGAAACGTTCGGGGATCACCTCGTTGGAAGAAGTAGCCAAGAAAAAGATGCCGGTGAGATTTGTCGCTCAGCCGATGGGAAGCGCATCGGAGTTTACCATGCGGCTGATCCTGGAAGCCCATGGGATGACCTATGATGGGATTAAGTCCTGGGGAGGAAACGTAACCCCCACTTCTACGGGAGTAGCCCAGGCTCAAATGATGGACGGGAAAGCAGACATTTGGATCAACGTGGTCACCTCCGGGCATCCGGCAATATCCGAGTTGGCTATGTCAACGGAGCTGGTGTTTTTACCTCTCGGCGACGGAGTTATCAAAAAGCTAGAGACGTACGGCTATCAGAAGACATTCCTGCCGGCCAAGTCTTTCAAAGGCCAGGAGCACGATGTTTCCCTAGTGGGATGGTCTACCATATTGTTGGCTCATAAGAACTTAAAACCCGAAGTGGCCTACCTTCTCACCAAATCCATTGTGGAAAACAAGAAGGAGTTGGTGACGGCCTATGCCGGATTCAAAGAGTTCAACCCTGAAGAAGCCTGGAGATTTCAGGATTTTAATGTCCCCCTTCATTCCGGGGCGGAAAAATATTATCGCGACAAGGGGATGATGAAGTAGTTTGCAGCCCATCCCCAGTTTCTGGGAAGATAGCCCCGGTGATCAGAATGAGGAGATCGATTGTGAACGAATCGCTTTCTTATAAGATATTTCTAAAACCTTCGTCTCTGGTTGCGGTCGCCTGGTCTATCTTCCAGATATATGCAGTCTTGGTAGGGTATTTGCACCCGATGATCTTATATCCAATCCACGTCACACTTGCCGTTGCCTTGGTTTTTCTAAATTTTCCCGCCCAGAAGGGGGGAACCCCCCGTAAAATTCTTGATCCGTCGCTGGCGCTGTTCACCTTCGCTATTGGGGTATATTTGATCCTGAATTTTCAACGGTTTTCAACCCGCATCCCCTTTGTTGATTTGCCGACGACGATGGACACTTTCTTGGGGATATCTCTGGTTGTTCTGCTTCTGGAAGCATGCCGCAGAACCGTAGGATGGAGCCTGACCATCATCGCAGCGATTTTTATCTTCTATGGCTTTGCCGGGCAATTCATGCCCGGATTGCTCTCACACAGAGGGCTTTCCATCGAAAGATTCGTCGACTTACAGGTTCTATCCCCAAACGGCATCTTCGGCTTGCCCATAGGGGTTTCAGCGGGACTGGTCTTTTACTTTATCCTCTTCGGGGCTTTTCTGGAAAGGTCAGGAGGAGGAGAGCTGTTTACAGATTTAGCCTATTCCGTTACCGGGAGGTTCAGGGGCGGGGCAGCGAAAGCAAGCATTGTTTCCAGCGCCTTCTACGGAACGATATCCGGAAGCGCCGTGGCTAATGTAGTGGTAACCGGGCAATTTACCATCCCTCTGATGAAGAAGAGCGGGTTCAAGCCGTCGTTTGCCGCGGCAGTAGAGGCGGTCGCTTCCACGGGGGGGCAAATCATGCCTCCGGTCATGGGGGCGGCAGCCTTCATCTTAGCACAGATTGTGGGTGTATCCTACTGGCAGGTGGCCATTGCCGCGGCCATTCCGGCATGTTTGTATTACGGGGCTCTATATTGTGCCATCGATTTTGAGTCTGTCAAAAGAGGCCTCTTGGGGCTGACCAAAGCAGAATTGCCCGATGTAAAGGCAGGTTTGAAATTGCGGATTCATCTGCTCATTCCCCTGATCATATTGATTTACTATCTTATCGGCGGAACGGTTACCCCTGTGGCCGCAATCATGCAGGCCATACTGGCTACCATAATCATCAGCTTCGTAAGAAGGGCAACACGGATGGGTCCCAAGAGATTGCTAAGCGCCCTGGAGAAGGGGGCCACAGAATCGGTCAACGTGGCCGTCCCTTGTGCCGTTGCCGGTGTGATTGTCGGGGTGGTTATTAATTCCGGTTTGGGTTTGAAATTCACAGATTTAATGATTTACCTTTCCGGGGGCATACTCGTTATCACTTTCCTTTTGGTCATGGTGGCCGTGATTATTCTGGGAATGGGTATGCCCACCAGCGCGGCCTATTTAATGGCCGCTATTTTGATGGCCCCGGCCCTGATCAATCAGGGAGTCAACCCACTTGCGGCCCATATGTTTATTTTCTATTTTGCGGTCATCTCTATGGTTACTCCCCCCGTTGCCCTTGCCTCCTACGCCGCCGCCTCCATCGGTGAAGCAGACCTCTGGGAAACAGGGATTGTCGCTTTTAAGATCGCTCTGCCTGGATTTCTGATTCCTTATGTTTTTGTGTTTGACAATGCCCTTTTGTTTCAAGGATCATGGGATGAGATCTTGTGGGTTACCATAACCACAATCATCGGTATCGTCGGATTATCGGGGGCTGTCATGGGGTATTATGCGAAGAATACGACGGTATTCGAACGCATCCTCCTTTTCGTGGGGGCTGTATTATTGATTACTCCGGAAAAGATAACCGATATTATTGGGCTATCCATACTGGTTGCCATTTTTTTCTTACAAAGATACAGAGGGCCGGTCATCAAGCGGCAGTTTTAGTATAAGCGGCTGCCGATCTTTCTGTCTTCGCGGTCTCCCTTGCACATCCTCAAGATGGCATCTACATGAAGCAGAAAGCAGAAATCCAACGAGGAAAAACCGTAGCAGAAGGAGTGCACTTCATTATTTCTTTGCGTTCAAAATCTCCTGCACCCGCCTGCCGATCTCGGCGAGGCTCTTCTCGACGATGACGCCGCCCACTCCAGGGCCTTTAACTTCTCTTCGGCGGTGCCTTTTCCGCCCGAGATGATCGCCCCGGCGTGTCCCATGTCGAAATTGATCTTTGTGTCGAGAGCGAGCAGTTGCCCCTGCGCCGTGATCGCCAGAGGATTGATTTCCAGAAGCGAGCAGTCCTTTTCCAGAAACAGCCGGTACAGGTTCCGGCAGATCTCGGCGAGCTGCCTGCCCTGCCCCGCATCCAGCGCCAGGCTTACGGTGAGCTTTCGCGCCTGGAACGGGCTGAATCCAACGGCGGGGTGGTCCGCGCACCGGACGATCTTTTCCGGAGTCGTCGCCGCCACCTGCTCGATGTCCATGCCGCCCGCTTCTGAGGCCATGAGGACGCGCTATGCGCTTACACAGGCATGCGCGACGGAGGTCCAGTAGGGGGACATGCTCCGCAGCCGCTCGATAATGGGCGGCAGCTTCTCCGTCACGAAATCGATCTCCTCCTCGGTGTTGTAAACACTCAGGCTGAATCGGATCGAGCCGTGGGCCATCGTGAACGGAACACCCATGGCCCTGAGCACATGGGAAGGCTGCAGAGATCCCGACGTACAGGCCGAGCCGGATGAGGCGCAGATCCCGTACTCGTTCATGAGCAGAAGGATCCCCTCCCCCTCGACGAATTCGAAGCTGATGTTTGTCGTGTTGGGCAGCCGCTGCGAAACGTCCCCGTTGACCCGGCTTTGCGGGATTCGGGCAAGAAGCGCCGACTCCAGCCTGTCGCGCAGGCGCCTCACGGGCGAGTTTCCCTTCTCCAGGCGGCGGGACGCCAGCTCGCATGCCTTTCCCAACCCGATGATGCTGGGGGTGTTCTCCGTGCCGCCCCGCCGCCCCTTTTCCTGATGCCCGCCGATCAGAAGCGGGGAAAACTTTGTGCCTCTGCGGACGTACAGCACGCCGATCCCCTTGGGGGCATGGAGTTTGTGGCCGGAGATGGAAAGCATGTCGATGGCATTTTTCTTCATGTCTATCGGGATCTTTCCGGTCGACTGCACCGCATCGGAATGGAACAGGATGCCTCGTTCATGGACCAGTTCAGCCGCCTTCTCCACAGGAAAAATGACGCCCGTTTCGTTGTTGGCCCACATCAGGCTGACTACGGCCGTGTCCGGCGAAAGGCTCCCCACGAGATGTTCCAGGTCCAGAATGCCGCTCTTGCCCACGGGCAGTTCCGTGACCCGGTAACCCTGACCGGCCATATGTGCGAAGAGGGATCGAATGGCGGGGTGCTCGACCCGGCTGGTCACAATATGGCGTTTTTCGGGATTCGTCGCCAGGGCTGAACGGATGGCGGCGTTGTCGCTCTCGGTGCCGCAGCTCGTGAAGATGATCTCGTCGGGGGTTGCGCCGATGAGCGCCGCGACCTGCTCGCGGGCCTCGCGGATCTGGAGGGCGACCTGACCTCCGAAGGAATGCATGCTGGAGGGGTTGCCGTATCGGTCGCCGAAATAGGGAAGCATCGCCTCGAGGACCTCGGGCGCCACTTGTGTGGTGGCGTTGTTGTCCAGATAGACGGTTTTCATGGGGCCACCTCCTCGATGACCAGGTCGGGTGAAACCAGATCCCGGAGTTTCGCCTCGACGAAATGCTTCAGCGTGATGTCGGACGCCTTGCAGACCGCGCAGGCGCCGCGCACCGCGACGATGACACGATTGCCGATGACGTCGATGAGCTCGATGTCGCCGCCGTCGTGCTTCAGGGAGGGTCTGATCTCCCGTTCGAGGGTTTCTTCGATCATCTTGATCTTCTGGATGTTGGTCAGCTTGGGTTGCACCGCCGGTTTGGCTTCGGCCCTCACCCTCTCGATGATCTGCCGGATGGCGTCATGGCAGTTGCTGCAGCCGCCTCCCGCTTTGGTGTAATTGGTCACATCCTCGACCGTCGTGAGGTTATTCTCCTGGATGGCCCGCTCGATCTCCCGATCCGTCACGCCGAAACACTCGCAGACGATCTGCGCCCCCGGTTCCTTGGCCGGCGCCCCCTGGTAGTTTTCGATCGCCTTTTCGAGGGCCTCCTTCCCCATGACGCTGCAGTGCATCTTCTCCTGAGGCAGGCCGCCCAGGAAGGCCGCAATGTCCTGATTGGTCACTTTCTTGGCTTCCTCCAGCGTCATTCCCTTGATCATCTCGGTGAGCGCCGAAGAGGAAGCGATGGCGCTGGCGCAGCCGAAGGTCTTGAACATCGCCTCCTTGATCCGCTTGTTCTCATCGAGTCTGAAGGAAAGCTTGAGGGCGTCCCCACAGGCGATGGAACCGACCTCTGCAACACCGTCCGCATTTTCCACTTCCCCGACATTCCGAGGATTGAGGAAATGCTCCCTGACCTTATCCGTGTATTCCCACATAAATCGCTCCTTCACTCCGTCAATGGTCCCTATTTTAAGTCCGACGGACCGGATTGTCAACGTTTTAGAGGAAAACTGTCATAGGGGAAACAAGCGATGAATGGTCATCGCAAGGCTTCCACTCCCGTGAGGATATCCTCGAACCGGTGAGCGATGTAGTCGGGAGTGACGGTTTCATGGAATGGTAGATTTTAAAGTGCAAATCGTGATAGTGAAATGCCGAGATGTGAAAGACCGTTGAATACGCGCCATCCCTTGTAACCATTCTGGAAGAAAAATAAGGAGAAGAAACATGACAACAGATTTAACGCGCATCGGGTATGCGGGAAAGATTCTGCGGGTCGATCTTTCTACCGGTAACACCTCGTCAGCGGATCTGGATCTGGATACCGTCAAAAAGTGGGTGGGCGGCGTCGGCCTGGGCGCAAAGGTCCTCTATGAGGAAGTCCCCCCGGGGGTAGAGTGGGATGATGCGGAAAACCGATTGATCTGGACGACAGGGCCTCTGGCGGGAACCGATGTCGCCGGCGCCGCAACGATAAACATCATGGCGAAAGGCCCGATGACGAATCTTGCCGGATCGTCCCAGGCGAACGGGTTCTTTGGCGCCTATCTGAAATTCTCCGGATACGACGGGATCATTTTTCAGGGTAAAGCCCCGAAACTGAGCTACATGGTCATCAAGGACGGGAAAGCAACCATTCACGACGCACAGCATCTTGCAGGATTGGATGTCAATGAGACCGAGCGACAGATTCGATCCGACCTCGCCGTCAAAAGCAAGGAGGTCAGCATTTTCGGCATCGGACCTGCCGGCGAGAATCTGGTCCGCTATGCCTGCATCGCGGGAGATGAAGGCCATGTCGCCGGCCACAACGGCATCGGGGCGGTGATGGGTTCAAAAAATCTCAAGGCGGTTGTGGCGTACCGGGCAAAACCCGCCTTCGGCGTTTTCGATCCGGGGCTGCTCAAGGAGAAGGCCAAAGCGATGATCGGGTATGCGATGACCCGCGAGGGGGGGCAGTATTATCAATGGGGCACCGGCGGAAGCTTTTCGAGAATCCACGCTGGCGGATCCCTGCCGGTCAGGAATTACACCACGAACATTTTCCCCGAACACGAGAAAATGGGCGGTCAATATATGAGAACCCATTTTAAGATGCGGTCAAAGCCCTGCTATAAATGCAGGCTTGCGCACGTCAAGGAAGCCACCGTCACGGAAGGGCCTTACACGGGGTTCGTCGGGGAAGAGCCCGAGTATGAGCAACTCTCGGCGTGGGGTCCCCAGATCGGCAACACGGACCTGGGCGCCGTCGTGATGCTCGCCAATGAGGTGGACAGGCTGGGGATCGATTGCAACGAAGCGAGCTGGGTTGTCGGCTGGGTGATGGAATGCTTCGAGAAAGGGCTCTTTACCGCCAAAGAGACCGATGGCCTCGATCTTTCCTGGGGAAATGTAGAGTCGGTGAAGGAGCTTCTCAACCGTATTGTCAGGAGAGAGGGGTATCTCGGGAACCTGCTTGCCGAAGGGGTGATGCGGGCTTCCCAGGCGACAGGCGGAGAAGCGGCGGACTGGGCCGTCTATACCCAAAAAGGCGCTGCGCCAAGGGGCCATGATCATCGGGGGAAAACCCGCTGGTTCGAGCTCATGGACACCTGTTTATCCAACACAGGCACCATCGAGGCGACCTGGGCCGGCGTACAACCGGAGATGGTCGATATGGAACCGATCAAGGATCATTTTTCGCACGAGGAAATTTCCACGTTCAACGCCAAATACAACGGCATCCGGCAATTTGACGATTGTATCGGCACCTGCCGACTGGCATCGCCCGCCCCTAAAATGGTCCTGGAATGCTTTAATGCCGTTACCGGCTGGAACTGGACCCTTGCGGACGCCTTTACCCTCGGACAGCGTATCGTCAACCAACTGAGGATGTTCAACGTCCGGCACGGTCTAAAGAAAGAACTCGAGCGACCTTCCGCCCGCTACGGTTCCACACCGGTCGATGGTCCGGCGCAGGGGCAAAGCATCATGCAGAAATGGGATTGGATGGTTGAAAATTATTACACCCTGATGGGGTGGGATCCCAAAACCGGAATACCTACAGCAGAGACTTTAAAAAAGCTGGGTATCGGAGAAATAATGAAAAAGGAGCCCTGACCCTCCGGGACCGGGAAATGGAACAGGCGGGAAAAGAGTTCCACGCCTTTCCTTTCCGGGTTTTCCGATCCCGCTTCCAAAAAAACCCGATCACCGTGGTTCAATGGAGAAGCGGCGGGCTATCCCATAACAACCACCGCCTTGACGGCGTGGGCGGCCGGGTTCAAAAGCGTCTCAAAACCCGACTGCAGTCCCTCCAAGTCGATGCGGTGGGTAATGAGGGGTTTCAGATCCAGGCAGCCTCGATCGAGGAGGGTCAAGGCGTCCTGGAAATCCCAGTTGTAGCCCTGCGAACCGAGCAAGGCGATCTCCTTCTGAACAAAGAGGTTGACCGGCACAGCGACGGGGGAGTCTTCGAAAATACCCAGCAACGTCGCCGTGCCGCCCTTGCGCAGCGACTGGAGCGCCTGGACGAGGGTCAACTCCATCCCGACTGCTTCGTAAGAGAAGTCCACGCCCGCCCCGCCGGTCCCGGCGAGGATCACCTCCAGGACATCCTCCCGGCGGTTGTGGATGGCCCGGCCGGCCCCCAGTTCCAGCCCCTTTTGCAGGCGGAAGTCGTTGACGTCCACGATGAACGTCCTGCCGCCGGATGCCTGCCTCAGCAGCATCGTCACGAGAAGCCCGATGGCCCCGGCGCCGAACACGGCGCTCGTATTTCCCAGACGGACTCCGCTTTTCTGCACGGCGTGCAGCGCCACGGAGAGGGGCTCGACGAGGGCGCCTTCTTCATAAGACAGCCCCTCGGGAAGAGGGAAAACATGGTTCTCGTCCGCCGTGAAATAGGGGGCGAAGGCGCCCTGCCCCTTGCGGTACTGGAAGCTGATGTTCCGGCAGAGGTGATATTGACCGCGGCGACAGGGATCACACTTTCCGCAGGCGATCACCGGCTCAACGGTGACGCGGTCGCCGGGCTTGATCTTCGTCACGGCGGGGCCGATCTCGATCACTTCGCCGGCCAGTTCGTGTCCCACGCTGACGGGGAGCGGGGCGGAGGGGTGTTTCCCTTTGAAGATATGCAGGTCGCTGCCGCAGATGGCTGCGGCCCTGACCGCCAGTCGCACCTCCTGCGGGGCAAGGGGGACCCGCGCGTGAGAGAGGAACTCGATCACGCCGGGCGCAGTCACGAAGGCCATCGGATACGTTTTGTCGATCATATCATTCATTCTCCATCGGCTTTCTCCATCGGTTCGTCGGCGACCGGGTTCCGAAGGATGCCGAGGCCGCCGATCTCCACTTCGACCACGTCGCCGTGTTTCAGGAAAACGACCGGTGCCGGCTCGCCGTTCATCGCTTTGGGGCTTCCGGTGAGGATCACATCCCCCGGTTCGAGGGTGGCCAGCCCCGAGACGTAGCTCACCAGGAAGGGCGTATCGAAGATCATCTCCCGGGTGTTTCCGAGCTGGACGGTTTTGCCGTTGACGCGGGTAGTCATCGTCAGGTCGTTGATCCGACGCAGCTCGTCCGTGGTGACCAGGAAAGGACCGAGCGGGCAGAACGTGTCCATCAGCTTGCCGGTCGTCCACTGCGAGGTGCGGTTCTCCAGGTCGCGGGCCCCGAGGTCGTTGGCTATCGTGTAGCCGGCCACGCACGACAGGGCCTTTTCCCTGGTCAGGTGTTTGGCGCGCGAGCCGATCACCAAGGCCAGTTCGACCTCATAGAAAGTCTGCCGGCTCGAATGCGGAAGATAAATGGTATCGCCGGCGCCGATCACGGAGCTTGCGGCCTTCAGGAAGATGACCGGGTATTCCGGGCGGGGGGCGTCGATCGCGCCGGGATAGTTCAAACCGATGCAGACAATCTTCCCCGGCCGGGGGACGGGGGAGAGGAGTTTGATCTCCTCAATGGGGAACCACACACCGCCTGCCTCATCGCTAGGCAGACCGGCAGGATCGTCCATTCGCTCCTTAGAGAAATCCAGGGCGCGCCGGGCGGCGTCCATCGTCTTCGCGCCGCCCGCCAGAAAATCGTTCATCTCCGCAGGAACGGTCCGATCTGCCTCAATCGGATCGATTCGCCCACCGGCGGATCCGAGGCAGGCCCGATAGGCTCGGTTGAGATCGATCACCTTCTCGCCAAGGAGTGCCCCGATACGGGTTTGCTCAAGATGGCGGAAGCTCACGAGTCGCACAACTATTCCTCCGGGGGTTCGTTGACGTTGAATCGCGCCGGCCGCTTCTCCAGGAAGGCCTGCCGACCTTCGGAGGCATCTGCGCCGCGGCCAGTTTTGACGCGCAGATCCTGCTCCAGAGCCAGGCCGGAGCGGATGCCCTCACGCAAACCCACGTTGACGCAGCGCTTGGCGGCGGCGGTGACCGAACCCGGGAACAACGCGATCCCTTCGGCCATATCGAGCGTTTTTTCGATCATCTCTCCGTCCGGAAAGACGTACTCGATAAGCCCGTAAGCGAGGGCATCGGCGGCATCGATGACCCGGCCGGTCAAGAGCAGGTCCAGGGCGCGGCCACGGCCCACGAGTCGGGGGAGGCGCTGGGTGCCGCTGCCCGAACAAAAGGCGGCCACCTTCACTTCCGGAAAGCCGAATTTGGCCGAAGCGGCGGCCGTTCGAATATCGCAGGCCAGGGCCAGCACTGCGCCGCCTCCCAGGGTGTGGCCGTTGCAGGCGGCGATCACCGGGAAGCGGGCGTCTTCGATGGCCTGGTTCAGCCCCGCCTCCCAGTACTCATTCTCCAGGAGCCACCCGACATCCTGACTGAAATCCCGAATATCCGAACCGACCGAAAAGGCATTGCCCGTACCGGTCAGCACCAGACAGCGGACCACGGGATCAGCCTCCAACCGGCTCAGGGCCGACCAGAGCGCCCTCTTGACGGCATGGCGCAGCACCCCCATCGGCGCGGAGACAATGGAGATCAGGGCTACCCCCGACCGGGGACGGATCACCCGGATGGCATCCGCCTCCTCGGCAGGGCATGGAATTTCCATTTTGCGGTTCCACATCGGCATATCCTTTCATTTCTTGAGCCGGGCAGGCACACGGCAGGGCGTCTTGCCCGCCAGGTCCGCCGCCAGCCCCATCGGCTTATCGAGGAACAACCGCCGGTCCATCTCCTTCAGATCGTCGCTGATCCGGGGACGGAAATCCATCTGCGCCAGGACGTCGCGCTCCAGGTCCACCCCCGGGGCGATCTCCACCAGTTCGATCCCCTCTGGACCGCGCCTGAACACCGCCCGCTCGGTGACATACAAGGCATTCTGGCCGAGCTCCTGGGCGTAAGGGCCGCTATACGAGACCTGCTCGAGCCGCGCGCTGAACTTACGAAATTTGCCTTCCTTGCGGATCCGGGTCGCCCCGTTCTCCCAGACGACATCCAGACCGCCGGCGGTGAACGCACCGCTGAAAATGACCTTCTTGGCGTTTTGGGCGATGTTGATAAATCCGCCCACGCCGATGATGCGGCCGTTGAAGAGGCTGACGTTGACGCTCCCCCGGGCGTCCACCTGGGCGAACGAGAGGAAGGCCAGGTCGAGGCCGCCGCCGTCGTAGAAATCGAACTGGTAGGGCTGGTCGACGATCGAGGTGTAGTTCACCGCCGCCCCGGCATCCGCGGAAGGGGCGCCGCCGATCAGCCCCTGCTCGTTGGTGAGGACGATCCGCTCGAGGATCCCTTCTTCGGCGGCGATGTTGGCGATGCCGGTGGAGACGCCCGACCCCAGGTTGCAAACGGCATCCGGGGCCAGCTCCAGGGCGGCGCGGCGGGCGATCACCTTGCGGGGATCAAGCGGCAGTGGGGTGATCTCGGAGAGCGGCACGCGCAGTTCGCCGGCGTAGGCGGGGGAATACTCCATCAGGTAGGTCTGGCGCTGTCGCGGGTCGACGACGACCAGATCGACCAGCATGCCGGGGATCTTGACCTGCCGGGAGGAGAGAGATCCGCGCCCGGCCAGGCGGGCCACCTGAACGATCACTATGCCTCCCGACCGGCGGGTCGCCTGGGCCATGGAGAGCATTTCGCCGAAGACCGCCTCGCGTTCCATGGTCACATTGCCGTCCTCGTCGGCGGTCGTGCCGCGCAGGAAGGCCACGTCGACGGTGTAGGGCTTGTAGAAGATCCATTCTTTCCCAACCAGGGTCACCAGCTCGACCAGGTCTTCGCGGGCGCAGGCGCTCTGCCGGCCGCCTCCCAGGCGCGGGTCGACGAACGTGTGCAGACCCACCGACGATAGAAGGCCGGGCCGCCCGGCGGCCATCTCGCGCATGAGCTGCGAGAGGGCGCCCTGCGGCAGGGTGTAGGCTTCGATAGTGTCCTGCTCGGCCATCTTCTGGATCGCCGGGCTGTTGACCAGAGCGGCGGTGACGATGCGCTTGAGCAGACCGGGATAGGCCAGATGGCCGACGCCCTGGCTGACGTTATCGCCTATGCCGACAGGGTGCAGCAGCGTGATGCGGCTTGGCTTGGTTTCTTTCAGGTACCGCTGTTTCAGGGCAACGATCAGCGCTTCGGGGACGGCATGGCCGCCGCCCGAACCCCCGATCAGGAGGGTGTCGCCGTCGTGGATGGCGCTGACCGCTTCTTCAAAGCTTACGACCTTCACCCGCGTTCCTCTTGGCCTTCTCCCCTTGCTTTGCCGATATGCGATGGATTGATAAGCGGTTTCTTCGTGCGGTGAAGATAAGAAAAGCGGCCTTACATGTCAAGGATATTTTACAACAATAGGCATATCCCTTCATTGTCGTGCACTGCAGGTGGATTTCAGGGAATCCAAAAAGCCTAAAACCGCAGCCTCCTGATATTCCAAAGCTGAAAATTCATTTCTTCTTGCATAATCGAGAAACCGGCTGACCCAATGTGCGTAGAAAGGCACATTCTTAGCCGGGGCCAGATTCTTTTCCAGAAGGTACTTTTGGAACGCCGGCAGTTTATCATCAAGTGCTGCCGCCATTTTTCCCATATTTTACCCACATGGTTTTTGATCTTTATTACCACAAAACCCCAATAGTGGAAATTCGTTTATGCTTGATTTCACGATCCAATTTTTCTTTTTATTTTTTTGGAAATGAAGTAGGGTTGCACGAAAGTCTGGGAAAAACCAGTTGGGTATATACTTGTTAGCCCAATAATCATGCAAAGGAGACGCAATGAAGATCAAGGAGTTATCTACGTGTTTCTACACAAATGACGTCGACGCATGCAAGACGTTCTATCAACGCTATCTCTCAGCCAGCCCAGTCTTCGACTGTGGTTGGTACGTCAACTTGAGAATTGGCGCCGATGGCCCTTCTCTGCAGTTCATGCAACCACAGCCGGGCATGCCGACGTTTGGTGGCTCCGGAGTGATGCTTAACTTCAAAGTGGAGGATGTTGACGCCGAACATACGAGACTGGTAGAGGCCGGGCTTCAGACAGCAATGCCCCTGGAGGATCACCCCTGGGGAGACAGAGGCTTCTCAGTAGTTGATCCAATCGGGAATTCCGTCTACATATATTCTGATCGGGAACCGTCAGACGAATTCCAGCAATACTACAAGGGCTAACAACGGCCTAAACGCGGACTTGGTACAGCGCTGACGCGCTGTACCAAGCCGGTTAGGTCGGCCGTTACCCGCAGAAAATGCGAAACATATGCTTGACTATAATATCCATTGGTAGTACGGTTATTACTACCATAGGAGGTACAACCAATGCCAAGCGCACCTAAAATTATACCCATTTCCGATCTCAGACAAAACGCCAGCGACGTGGTGAAGAAGGTTTCATCTTCGAGAGAACCTGTTTTCATTACTCAACGTGGACGAGCGGCTGCCGTCATGGTCAGCATGGAAGTCTATAAAGACACACAGCATGAAATGGACATTTTGCACTTGCTGGCCAGAGGAGAGAAAGAAATAGCGGCAGGAATTGGTCATGAACTCGACAACGTTCTAAAGGAAGCTGACCATTATCTTCAGGCTGCAAAACCTTGAGAATCCTATTTACGCCCACAGGTCGCCGCCAGTTTCTTGAAGCCATCACTTATATTCACCGCGACAAGCCTTCTGCGGCAGTAAATTTTCGCCAGAAAGCAGAGAAATCTCTGTCCCGACTCAAGAAGTTTCCCGAGTCGGGAAGACCACTACCGGAGTTTCCGGAACTCCCTTTTCATGAAGTTATTGTAAATCCTTATCGTTTTTTCTATAAGATTAAGGATGATGAAGTATGGATTGTGGCGGTGTGGCACGGTGCTCAATTACCTGAAGAACCCGAAGGATAACGGGTAACGAATGGTTCAATCGGATCAGATCATGGACATCGATATCGCAGTTGTACCCGTAGCCGGTCTGGGCACGCGCCTTCTGCCTGCAACAAAATCTCAGCCCAAAGAAATGCTGCCGGTGGGGCGTAAGCCGGTGGTGCAGTATGTGGTGGATGAACTGACCCGTGTGGGAATGAAGCGACTCCTCTTCATCACCGGTCCCGGCAAAGCCTCCATCGAGAACCATTTTGATCTGAATGAGGAACTCATCCGTGTATTGCGCGAGAGCGGCAAGGAGGAATTGCTGGCAGAACTTGAATACGAGCGCGCCGCGGTCCAGTACTTCTACACCCGTCAGCGGCAACTGTTGGGCCTCGGCCACGCGATCCTGTGCTCGGAGGCGTTCGTCGGCAACCAGCCGTTTGTCGTGGCATTGGGTGATTCCATCATCGGCATGCATGCCCAGAGCGATATTGTGCAACGGATGAAACGCTGTTTCGTGGAGAAACATGCGGCGGCTGTCATCGCCTTCGAGGAGGTGGCCCGGAGCGAAGTGAGTCGCTACGGCATTGCCAAGCCCAAAAGCGGCGGGGACATCTTTGAGGTCGAGGACCTCATCGAGAAGCCATCCATCTCAGAAGCCCCCAGCACGCTGGCAATTGCTGCGCGCTACGTGTTGGCGCCCACGATCTTTGAGGCTATTCGACGCATTCAACCCGGCAAAGGCGGCGAGGTGCAGATTACCGACGCCATTCACCTTATAATCCAGGAGGGTGGCCGGGTGTATGGCATCCGCTTGCGCGGCAACGAACGGAGGTATGATATCGGAAACTTCCAGGCCTATTTCCGTGCGTTCGTGGAATTTGCCCTGGAGGACAAACAAGAAGGTCCTTCACTCCGCAAGCATCTGGAGACATTGCTCAATGGTCATCCTTCGTAAGCGTGCATACGCGCGGGCAGGACTTCTCGGCAATCCTTCCGACGGCTACAACGGCAAAACCATCTCGATCATCGTGCGCAATTTCTGCGCCGAGGTTGTGCTGTACGAATGGGACTCGGTGGATATCGTACTCGCCGAGAATGACCGGGCTCGCTTCAGGTCGGTTTACGATCTTGCAAAAGACGTGAAACTGCATGGCTACTATGGCGGAATCCGACTGATCAAGGCCACGATCAAGCGCTTTGTGGAGTACTGCCAGGCCAGTGACATCGCTCTCCACGGACGCAACTTCTCCGTACGTTATCAGGCGAATATACCGCGCCAGGTCGGGATGGCCGGATCGAGCGCGCTGATCACCGCCACGCTGCGATGCCTCATGGAATTCTACGGCATCGACATTGCGCGTGAGGCGCAGCCCTCGCTTGTGCTGTCGGTTGAGAAAGACGAGCTCGGCATCGGAGGCGGACTGCAGGACCGGGTCATTCAGGTGTACGGAGGCGTGGTGTATATGGATTTTGATCCGGCCGGCGAACATCTTATGCAGGGATTGACCGCATACAAATATGAGCCAATGTCTCCGGGCATATTGCCGCCGCTTTACATGGCCTATCACAGCAGCCTGAGTGAACCCACCGAGGTGTTCCACAATGACATACGCGGACGCTTCGATCGGGGAGAGAAAAAGATCGTCAAAGCCATGAAGCATTTTGCCGAACTTGCAGCGTG
>Ga0116204_1000379_pt1 | contig 25122 bp, 23 predicted proteins | sample LakKivwa52mmetaG_FD_94481 | JGI IMG/M metagenome (GOLD analysis project Ga0116204, IMG submission 94481) | Anoxic lake water microbial communities from Lake Kivu, Rwanda to study Microbial Dark Matter (Phase II) - Lake Kivu water 52m metaG | ecosystem: Environmental > Aquatic > Freshwater > Lake... | reverse complement strand
TGAAGCGCTGATCAATTATCTTGAAGAAAAGGAAAATCCGTTGCCGCCTTACATGATAAACATCTTGCGGCAGGTGGCTTATGGCGCCACCTACAAAACGGCGCTGCAAAACCAGATGGCCGAGAGCAATCGTCTGAAAACCCGTGCTGCAAATGTTATCATACGTAGCATACTTAATCAGGAAGAAACAGACTATAACGCACTGCGCAACTGGCTTGAAAACAGGGGCGGCGTAATGGCCGACCGGCAGATCATCGAAACCTACCTGGCCGAAGGCAATGTGGACGCTGCATTGGCGCTGGCTGAAATAATTCCGCAACTGTACCAGCTTAGCAGTTATGACCTGGACGAGCATACCCGGTACATAGAATTGCTGGATTTGAAGGTTGATTTATTGCAACAAGGCCGGAAATATGATGAGCTGACCAGCGGAGAAGTAGCGCAGTTGGAAACCCTGGCCCAAAACAGCAATGGAACGGCTGGCGTACAGGCACGCTCCATTCTCGAACAAAGTTACGGGCATCACTTTTGCAATTGCCTGAATATTTCGGACAACCAGGGCTTTAAAAGCATCGGCGTTGACCCGTCCCTTCTTAACCAGGCCTATGGCGTTAGCCTAAGCGTGGATCCCAATCCGGCCAGGGTATGGGCTACTTTCAATTATACTTTGCCGGAAACCAAAAGCAAAGGCGTGATCAAGATTTCTGATGCCACAGGTAAATTGATAAAAGTTGTTGAAGTACGCGGAGTACAGGGACAATACGTGTGGGATACCCGTGAGGTAAAATCTGGTGTGTATTTTTATACTTTTGTGGTAAATGGAGCTGGCACTACCTCAAAACTTGTAATTACCAAATAATTTATTCTTTAAGACAGGAGGATTTCGAATTCTCCTGTCTTCTTCTAAAACTTAACAGAGATGATTAATAAACTTAGCACTATTATTATATTACTATTATTCCCGTTTTTACTCCCGGGTCAATCATTTAATATAGAATGGCAGAACTGCTTTGGTGGTAGTAATTGGGATGATGCTTATGATATAATTAAAGTTGGTGATGGGTATCTTATATGTGGCCGCACACGATCAAATGATGGTGACATATCACATTCAAATGGTGGGGCTGATATTTGGGTAATTAAAATTAGTGAAGCTGGTGATTTATTATGGGAAAAGACCTATGGTGGTAGCAGAGGAGATGGTGGTTACAGGATATTTGAAGCTGGGGAAGGCACCTTTTATATTATCGGTACTTCCGATTCCAGTGATGGGGATATTTCTCATGACCCATATCCGAATTCATTAGATTTATGGTTACTTAAGATCGATTCCGAGGGAAATATTATCTGGGAAGAAATTTATGGAGGAACCGGTTGGGAGATGAATCCTACTGGAGTAGCAACTGTTGATGGTGGTTTGGTAGCACTGGTTTTATCCTCCTCCAGTGATGGTGACATATCCAACCACTATGGACTTTGGGACGCGTGGATGATCAAGGTAAACAGCGATGGCGAAAAGCAGTGGGATTTCACCCTGGGTAGCCCCGGCCAGGAATTTGGCCAGGCCATTATCCAAACCAGCGACGGTGGATTTCTGGTTGGGATTTCAGCCCTGCTTTTCGAAGGAGGGAACATCACCTGCACACCGCATAACAGCGACTACTCAGAAGCCATTCTGGTAAAGTTGGATGCTAATCTGAATATCGAATGGAACCGATGCTATGGCGGGAGTGAGGATGATGGGGTAACTGCTTTGGCAGAAGTAAGCGACGGATACATAATGGGGGCATACACTTTCTCTAATGATGGGGATGTAAGTGGCTTTCATGGCGATGTTGATATTTGGATTGTGAAAACAGACTTTGAGGGTAATATTATCTGGCAAAAGTGTTTTGGTGGAAGTAAAGGTGAAGATGTAAGAACAATGCATATTGACGAGTTCGAGAATATATTAATTGTAGGTACCACCAGTTCGAAGGATGGGGATGTTAGCCACAACAATTCACTTTATGATAACAATCTTGATATCTGGTTATTGAAAATAAATAGGCAGGGTGATATACTATGGGAGCAATGTTTTGGAGGCATTGCAATGGAAAGACTTTGGTTCGGCTTCCACTACATAAATGAAAACAACTTTGTAATCGCCGGCGAGACCAATTACGGTCCTTCCTTCGATATAGGCTGCACACCCTATGGAGGCAATGTAGAGGATAAAGATATCTGGGTGTTTGAGGTAAAGATGGATGACACAACCAGTGTAATCACCCCGCCGGCAAGCGCAGGTGAAATAAAAGTTTATCCTAATCCCGCCACCACAGAACTTTGGCTGCACCTGCCGGAAAATATGCATTTTTTAAAAGCACAGATTGAGCTTTACGGCCCAACAGGCAAGCTGCTTTACAAGGCAAAGCCTGAAAGCCGGTTCCATAAGATAGAAACCGCCCAACTGCCGTCGGGTTTGTATCTGGTAAGGCTGTGGGATGGAGAAAGGTGGAGGACGGAGAAGGTGGTGGTGGAGTGAACAGGAAAATTCACCCCGTGAATTGTATGCAAAAGCCACTGCAGTTTCAAATTTGGTGGGGGTTTGGTAGGATTCACGGGGTGAATTGGAATAATGAATATCCAACAAGGAATATTGAATGTTGAATGAAACACATTCAACGGGTGAATTGATAAAACCTGTCAGAGTGCGTTAGCTCCTGACAGGGTTTTTAATGAATAATGAATATCGAACAAGGAATATTGAATATCGAATTTTTTGACCTTGCCTGAAATGGGTTGACTTTTTTCTATCTATTATCTTTATTCTTCCCTTTGATGTTTTATCAATCCCAAGGATGGAAACAGTCTATTAGTAGCGCCATTTGTTGGCCAGAGCCACCAGCGAAAGCATTACAGGAACTTCAACCAGCACGCCCACCACGGTAACCAGCGCTGCCGGCGACTGCAGCCCGAACAGCGCTATGGCCACAGCCACGGCCAGCTCGAAAAAATTGCTGGCGCCAATCATCGCTGCCGGAGCGCAAATGTTGTGCTGCAGCTTTAGCCACCTCCCGCCAAACCACGCCAGGAAAAAGATAAAGTAGGTTTGTATGACCAATGGAATGGCGGCAAGCAGAATGATAAACGGGTTGTTGAGGATATTTTGCCCCTGAAAAGCAAACAGCAGCACCAGCGTGATCAGCAGCGCAAGGATGCTAACGGGTTTAAGTTTTGGAAGAAATACCGTTTTAAACCATTCTTCGCCATGCGAGCGGATCAGCACGCGATTGGTGATATAGCCGGCCACCAGCGGAATCACCACAAAAATCACAACACTTGCCGCAAGGGTATCGTAGGGAATGGTTACGTCGGTAATTCCGAGCAACAGTCCTACAATCGGGATAAATGCCACCAGGATGATCAGATCGTTGATTGAAACCTGTACAAGGGTGTAATTGGGGTCGCCATCGGTGAGGTACGACCACACAAACACCATAGCCGTACAGGGCGCCGCGCCAAGAATGATGGCGCCGGCAATGTATTCGCCAGCCATCGCAGGATCAATCCATGCCTGGTACAGTTTGGAGAAAAACAGCCAGGCAAAAAACGCCATCGTAAACGGCTTAATCAGCCAGTTGATGACTACGGTCAGGATCACTCCTTTGGGTTTTTTCCCCACATTTTTAATGCTGCCGAAGTCCACCTGGAGCATCATCGGGTAGATCATCAGCCAGATGAGGATGGCTACCGGGATGTTCACCCGCGAAACTTCGAGGCTGCTGATCACCTCAATGCTGTCGCCCGCCAGGCGACCGATCAATATTCCGCACCCGATACAAAGCGCAACCCACAGCGTAAGGTACTTCTCAAAGAAACCGATGGATTTTTTGGTCATTGCTGAAAAGTATTTGGTGTTGTTACCTACTTCAATTTAAACCCGCTGACGGTGATGGAATACAAACCAGCAGTTTCGTTGATTCCTGCTGCTGTTTCATCTTCAGCCAGGTAGTTTTCAAGGATGGATTCCGGGATTTCGATTTTCTTCTCCTTGTGAATGGCAATATGCTGAAAACCGGCCTCATCAATCGTTTTCAGATACTCTTCCATTTTCATTGCCCCGGCTACGCATCCTGCATACATCTCGGCATCATTTTTAATCATCTCTGGCAATTCTCCTTTCACCACAACATCCGACACACAAAAATGACCCCCGGGTTTGAGCACCCTGAGCATTTCAGCAAAAGCCTTTGTTTTATCAGGAACCAGGTTTAGGACGCAGTTCGATAATATGACATCAAACCGGCTGTCCGGAAATGGCATTTCCTCAATATCACCCTGAACAAAATCAATATTGGTGAAACGCAGTGCTGCTGTGTTTTTACGAGCTTTTGCAATCATATCTTCTGAAAAGTCGAGACCTGTTACCCTGCCGCTTTCCTCAACCAGTGCCCTCGCCACAAAACAATCATTTCCGGCGCCGCTGCCCAGGTCGAGCACATGATCGCCCGTTTTCAAACCGGCAAATTCGGTAGGAATGCCACATCCCAATCCCAGGTCGGCATCGGCGTGATAGCCCTCCTGCGTTTCATAGCTTTCGCTGAAAACGGTGTAATCCATTGACGAACCGCAGCATGATGACCCGCCGCAACATCCAGTGTCACCTTGATTGTCTGCTTCGACTGCAATCCGGCTGTACTTCTCCTGAACGATTTTTTTAATGTTTTCCATTATAGCTGGTTTAAGATTTCTTCGTTGAAAAATTTAGTAAAAGCTTCTTTAATCTCATCTCTTACCCTTCGGTAAACGGGAAGGATCTCATCGTCGGTTCCGGTGGCGTCGGCAGGGTCGTCAAACCCGATGTGCAGCCTGTGTTTAACCTGCCCGACGAAGACCGGGCACTTTTCGTTGGCATTGTCGCAAACGGTAATCACATAATCAAAAGGCTGATCAATGTATTGGTCAACATGATCGGAAGTTTGGGCTGAAATATCAATTCCGGCCTCCTTCATCACTTTCAAGGCATAAGGATTCACCTGGCCGGCGGGTATCGTCCCGGCAGAATAAACTTCAAGGCGGGAATCGAAAGATTTTAAAAAGCCTTCCGCCATCTGGCTGCGGCAGGAGTTACCGGTGCATAAAACGAGGATTTTCATAAAAATGTAGTTAAGTGGTTTATTCAGTGCAATTTAACTGATCTGATTTTTTCAAGTTACCAAGAAATTGTTCGTAACGGGTATTCATCCGGCAGACTACTTCGTGGTTGAGGCAGTAGTTTACCTTCACTCCTTCGATTTCGCCTTTGATGAGACCTGCTTTTTTCAGCTCTTTCAAATGCTGACCAACTGTTGTGCGGCTCAGCGGGATTTCGCCGGAAATATCGCCGGTAATGCAGGTTCCGGAAGAGGCCAGAAAGTTGAGGATTGCGACTCGTGCAGGGTGGGCAAGGGCTTTGGCAAATCCGGCCAGCGCCTGCAAATCATCATTAAAAATTTCAGCTTTGGATTGGGTCATTGTTTGCAAAAAAAATATGACGCAAACATACGGCATAATTCTAAAACACAATGTTATCCTGATATTAATTTTTGGTTAACTGATGATTTTGCTCTTTTTGGTAATGAGTTCAGTCTAAAAAAACCCCAAACTGCTGATTTTTATCGTTTTTACCCCTGACCCAAATGGAAGAACGCTAAAAATCAGCAGTTTGGAAAAGCCCCCATTTGGGGATTTAGGGGCAAATGGGCTTTTTAGACTGAACTCAGAAATGCCTTTGCACATTCCGGTTCTTTTGTATTTTTACCCCTCGATTTTCAACAAAAAATTAAAGTCAAAGTCCTATGCACATTGCAGTTGCCGGCAATATCGGTTCCGGAAAAACCACACTTACCACGCTTCTTGCCAAACACTTCAAATGGGAGCCCCATTTCGAGTCGGTGGACGACAATCCTTACCTGCACAGCTTTTACGAAGACATGCGGCGATGGTCGTTCAACCTGCAGATCTATTTTCTGAACAGCCGCTTCAGGCAGGTGGTCAAAATAAGGGAGAGCGGGAAAAATGTGATCCAGGATCGCACGATCTACGAGGATGCTTTCATTTTTGCCCCCAACCTGCACGAAATGAACCTGATGACTACCAGGGACTTCGACAACTACCGGTCGCTTTTCGAGCTGATGGCGAGCTTTATCAAACCTCCTGATCTGCTGATCTACCTGAGGGCATCGGTTCCAACGCTGGTCAACCAGATTCAAAAGCGGGGGCGCGACTACGAAGAGTCAATCCGGCTGGATTATCTTAAAAGCCTCAACGACCGCTATGAAGCGTGGATAGAGGATTACAACGAGGGTAAAAAACTGATTTTCAATGTTGATCAGCTTGATTTTGCTGAAAAGCCTGAAGCGCTGGGCTATGTGATTGATAAGATCATTGCCGAGCTTCACGGGCTTTTTTAACCCTAACCTGGATAAACCAGAAAAAACAAAATACAATAAACAAATTTCAATTAAAACTCAATGCACAAAGGATCAAAAATCCAAACAGTGAATGCAATCCTGCATTCCGCATTCAGGAAGGAATGAATGTGTATCGGTTTGGTAATTGAGTTTTGAAATCTCGTAATTATTTGTCGTGTGAGATTTGCTATTTGAAAATTTTGCCAAATAAAAGCAAGAAATTAGAAAATAAGATACTCATCAGAATTTTCGCAGAATCTGCTGCACCGATCCCAGGTAGCCTTCGCCAAAGAGATTGACATGCACCATCAGCGGGTAGAGGTTGTAAAACTCAAACCTTTGCTGCGAGCCTTTTTCCAGGGGGCTGTGGGCGTTGTAGGCATCATAAAATCTTTCGGAAAATCCGCCAAAGAGCCGGGTCATGGCGATGTCGGCTTCGGGATGGCCGTAATAGGTTGCGGGATCAATCAGGCAGGGCATTCCCTGATTATTTACCATGAAATTACCACTCCATAGATCGCCGTGAATCAGCGAAGGTCTGGTTTCCGGGAAGATCTCATCCAGTCGGGTATAAAGCCTTTCCATCGCTACCACCAATGATCGGGGAATACGACCGGTTTCACGGGCAAGTTTCACCTGGCGTTCGAGGCGTTCCTGAATAAAAAACTCAATCCAGCTATCGTGAAAATCGTTGTGCTGGTAGAGCGATCCCATATAATTATTGTGATCCAGTCCGAACCTATCGCTTTTGTGACCATGCAGGGCAGCCAGTTTTTTACCGAATTCTTCCCAAAAATCAGGGCGCTCCCGTGCGGATTCGACATATTCGAGCAGCAAAATAGAGTAGCTCCCGGCATCAGCGGTTAGCAACACCTGAGGAATGTCAATTTCGCCGGCAGATTTCAGCAGGTTTAGCCCGGCAGCCTCCTTTTCAAACATTCCCGGATAACTGCGGGCATCGTTGTATTTCAGGAAAAACTTCCGTTGCCTAGCATTGATTCTAAAAGCCTCGTTGATCGAGCCACCCGAAACAGGCATGAAAGTCAGCCGCTCTTTTATTTCGGGGAATTCCTTTTGAAGGAAAAGAGTCAGGTATTGATGAATGGTATCTGGTAACATCGCAGGTTTTTTGCTTAAAGAGTTCACCACAATAGGCACAATAGGACACAGTAGGGAACGATTCACTATTTGGTAAAGATATAGATGATCGGTGTTTTAGGATTTTCGCAACAAAGATAAATCTCAATGGCAGTGCAGAAGATAACTTTGGTGAATGCATTCGGGCGCTCTTTCGTCTATTGTGCCCTACTGTGCCTATTGTGGTGATAAAATACAAAATTGAAACCGTATAAGAAACGTAAGGTATTGATCTGATGAGCAATACTACCATAGCATCACCATTGCCTGTAAATTTATTTTCCTGCGGATAAGCTTGTCGGCAACATAAAGGATACCGGCAACAAGAAGTATTACCAGTGGCATAGATGTAGAGCCCAAAATAGAGAAACCATTGGTTACCAGAATCATAATTGAGTGGAACATGCTGATGTAGCCACTTACATCCACTCCCTCGGTGACATTGGCGTTGCCGCTGAGGCGCCCAAAAAAGTCGAAGGCAAAGATCATGTAACCCACGCCGGTAAAAGCGGCTGCAAGCAATCCCCACTGCCACCATTTTATGGGGGTTTTGCCCACTGTTTCCGGTTCGGGCTGGCTAACCGGAATGGCGGTCATTACTTTTTGCACAAAATCATCCGAAGGCCTCTCCTCAGGGGTTTGCCGGATCATTTTTCTCAAAAAATCATCGCTGATATGGTCGTTGTTATTTGTATTCATGGTTCGATCAGTTGTTTCAATTCTTCATACATTCGTTTGCGTATCCTGTAAAGTTTCACTTTTACGTTGGACACCGACAGGCCTGTTATTTCGCTGATTTCCTCCACAGGGCAATCTTTCCTGTAAAACAAATTCAGCAGCAAATTGTCATCATCGGGCAACTTTTCCATCACGGCATTCAGTGCTTCAATCTGTTCCTCAAGGCTGAAGGCTTCCATTTGTTCATTCACCGTATCGGTAGTGTGCTTTTCGATAAGGCTTTCGTCAATCACCGTAAACTCGGCTTTTTGCTTTCTCGCTTTCGATATTGCAGCGTTGTAGGCAATCCGGTAAAGCCATGTCGAAAATTTCGACTTCCCTTCAAACTTCGGCAAAGCCTGGTAAGCTTTGATGAAGACATCCTGCGCCACCTCTTCTGCCTCCTGCCTGTCGCGGACAATTTTGACTACTATGGTGAATACCATATCTTTATGCCTTTCCACAAGCATGGCGTAAGCAGCAGAGTTTCCGTTGACTACCTGCCCGATGTAAAAATTATCTCCCTGGTATGTCATTCGCAGTTTTTGACGTTGACATCAGAAATTGGTTACAAATTTTCAAAAATAGGCTTTTCCTGTCGGCTGCATCTTTTCATGCCACTGCGCTTTTTTAATTACTTTTACCGTCTCATTTTACTGTTTATTCCGTCATGACCAACCATACCGTACTGTCGAAGCTTCACCCGACTGATATTGCCGCGGTAATAGAATCCCAGAAAGACAACGAGCAGTTGATTACCTTCCTGATGCTTCCCAAAGACCTGAAAGCAGAGGTGTTCAGCTACTTCACCCCCACTACGCAGGAAGAGATGATTCAGAAACTGGGGTCAACACAAACTGCCGAGATTCTGGAAAACATGGCGCCTGACGACCGTACAGAGATTCTCGAGAACATTCCCGACACCCTGATCAAAGAGAGCATAAACCTGCTTTCGGAAAAAGAGAAAAACATTGCACTCACCCTGTTAGGCTATCCCGAGGGCTGCATTGCAAGGCTGATGACCCCCTATTACGTTCAGGCCAAGAAGGAATGGACGATAAAAAAGACCTTTGACAACATAAAGAAATACGGCAAACGCGCCGAAACGCTGAACTTTGTGTATGTGGTGGACGACAACAACAAGCTGATTGATGACATCCGGATCGGAATGCTGCTGATGGCCGACGAAAAGCAGACGCTGGAGTCGGTGATGGATTATGAGTACAAAAACCTGATTACCACCATGTCGAAGGAGGATGCCATTCACTATTTTGATAAATACGACCGCGCCGCATTGCCGGTGACCACCGTTGATGGCACGCTGGTGGGTATTGTGACGTTCGACGACATCATGGATGAAATTGAAAAGCGCGACACCGAGGACTTCCAGAAACTCGGCGGTGTGGAGGCACTCGAGGATTCATACACCGAAACCCCGTTGTTCACGATGGTACGTAAGCGGGCATTCTGGCTTATCATCCTCTTTGTTGGCGAGATGTTTACCGCCAGTGCCCTGGGATTTTTCGAACACGAGATTGCCGCTGCGGTTGTACTTGTGCTATTTATTCCCCTGATTATCTCCAGCGGTGGTAACTCCGGATCGCAGGCTGCAACGCTGATAGTGAGAGCTATGGCGCTGAAGGAGCTGTCGTTCAAAGACTGGTTTTATGTATTGCGCAAAGAGCTGTTTTCGGGGCTTACACTCGGATTGATACTTGGTTCGGTGGGTTTACTCAAAATCTTCGCATGGCAATATTTCGAGATCGCAGATTACGGAGAGCATTGGATTTTCCTTGCGCTGACCATCTTTTTCTCGCTGATAGGGGTGGTAATGTGGGGCACAGTCAGCGGCTCGATGATTCCGATTTTTTTGAAAAAATTCGGCTTCGACCCGGCAACCTCTTCATCGCCCCTGGTGGCTACTATGGTGGATGTAACCGGAATCATCATCTATTTTTCGGTAGCTGCGCTGATGCTCACCGGAAAACTCCTATGACAATGCAGGATCAAAGTTGATTATCGTTGAACAAAGAACCCTTCATGAAGTTAGTTTAGTTACGGATTAAACCGTAAATAAATTGCCCGGCTTACATCCGGAACAATCTTTCTTCGATCAATAAATATACTTTTGTACTTTCGCTGGAAGAAACAACGCAGATCATGGAAAAACTTAAACTTGAGATTCTCGGAATGTCCTACAGCCAGTCGCAGAGCGGCGCTTATGCACTGATTCTGGGGGAAGTTGACGGGAAACGCCGGTTGCCGATAATCATTGGAGGATTTGAGGCTCAGGCCATTGCTATCGGACTGGAAAAAATGAAGCCGGCAAGGCCGCTCACCCACGATCTTTTGAAAAGGGTAGCCGATGCTTATGGAATCAGGGTAAACGAGGTAATCATCAACAAGTTTTTCGAGGGCGTTTTTTATGCACAACTGATCTGCGACGATGGCAAACAAATCATGGAAATTGACTCGCGCACCTCAGACGCCGTTGCTCTTGCATTGCGCTTCAACTGCCCGATTTTCACCTATGAAAACATTATGTCGCAGGCAGGTATCGTCGTTCAGGAAACTGAAAACGAAAAACAGGAAGACCAGGACTGGAGCGAAGATATGGAAGAAAACCCCTATGAGCGTTATACAGTCACGGAGCTGGAAGATATGATCAAGAAAGCAATCGAACTGGAAGAATATGAGAAAGCTTCCAAAATCCGGGACGAAATCAAACGCCGCGAAAGGTCGAAATAACCATGATTTCTCAGCTTCCCAAGTAATTGATCATTTTTAATCTGTGGTATGAAACATACACTTCTACTCATTGCATTTCTGCTTTCACTTCCCCTTTTTGTCACCAGTCAGCCATCCGGTGACACAGTTTTAGTTACCGGATCAGACTCTGCTGCTGTTTCCGTTGAAACCTCTTCAACTGCTGATTCGCCTGCACCAGCAGAAAAATCTCCTGCAAAACCCTTTGTCCAGAGAGATGAAACCGGATTTTCGGTAATGGCGCTGATCCGGGGTTTGTTTGGGATTTTTGTCCTGATCCTGATAGCCTGGCTCTTCAGCTCCAACCGAAAAGCTGTGGCCTGGCGGGTAGTTACGGTAGGCCTGCTGATCCAGGTGGTACTTGCATTTGGGGTGCTTTTCATACCGGCTGTGGAGCACACTTTCGAATTTGTAGGGAAGATTTTTGTGGTCATTCTTGATTTTACCAAAATCGGCAGCACCTTTCTTTTCAATGACCTGATGAACATCCAAAGCTTCGGATTTATTTTCGCACTTCAGATTCTCCCGACCATCATCTTTTTCTCAGCGCTCACCAGCGTGTTGTTTTACCTCGGAATCATTCAAAAAGTAGTGTGGCTGCTGGCCTGGCTTCTTACCAAAGCGTTGAGGATTTCTGGCGCCGAAAGCCTTTCGGTGGCAGGAAATATCTTTCTGGGTCAAACTGAAGCACCGCTGATGATTAAAGCCTATCTGCCAAAAATGAACAAGTCGGAGATGCTGCTGGTGATGATCGGCGGGATGGCCACAGTAGCCGGCGGAGTAATGGCGGCCTATATCAGTTTTTTGGGAGGAGATGACCCCCAGCAAAGGCTGCTGTTCGCCAAGCACCTGCTGACAGCTTCTGTAATGGCCGCACCCGGCGCTATTGTGATGTCAAAAATCCTGATGCCCCAGACCGAAGAGATTGATATGAAAGTGGAGATCGGACAGGAAAAAATCGGAAAAAACTTCCTTGATGCACTTTCCAACGGAACCACCGAAGGACTGAAACTGGCGGCCAATGTGGGTGCTATGTTGCTGGTGTTCTTTGCTTTTATCGCTATGGTCAATTTTATCCTGGTCAAATTTGGCAGTTGGACCAGCCTTAACGATATGGTAGCTTCCTTCACCGGCGGGCAATACACAAAAATCTCCCTCGAATTTATACTCGGCTACACTTTTGCTCCGCTGATGTGGGCCATTGGCGTAAACGGACAAGATATTACCCTGGTAGGTCAACTACTCGGCGAAAAACTGATTGCCAGCGAGTTTGTGGGATACACCAGCCTCGCATCCATGAAGGATGCTGCAGTATTTACACAGCAGAAATCGGTGATTATGGCCACTTACATGCTTTGCGGATTTGCCAACTTCGCCTCCATCGGTATCCAGATCGGCGGCATCGGCGGATTGGCGCCCAATCAGCGATGGTTTCTCTCCAAATATGGCCTGAAAGCGCTCATAGGCGGCACACTGGCCTCCCTGCTTTCGGCCACCATCATCGGAACCATTCTCGGATAAATCTGTTAATCCGGTCATGCTATTCTCCCATACAATTGAGGATTTGCATACGGTAGAGAAAGTGCATAAGACGGAAAATGTTTCTTTATAATGAAACTTTAATAATGTCATTACGTTTATAGATTCAAATCGAATGGACAAGCTCTTTGATATTGTATTTTTAGACGAGGCTTTTGAATTTCTCAGCAACCTTGAAAAGAAGCACTACGAAAAAATCATCTTCAACCTTCGTAAAGCTCAGACACGAAATGATGCTGAACTATTCAAAAAACTGAAAGACGAAATCTGGGAATTCAGAACACTTTATAACGGATTGCATTACAGGCTGTTTGCCTTTTGGGACAAAACAAATTCCGGAAACACACTTGTAATTTCAACCCACGGAATAGTAAAAAAAACCAGCAAAACACCAGACAGCGAAATCCAAAAGGCAAAACAAGCCCGTTCAAGATACTTTGAAGACAAAGAAATTGAAAAAAAGTCGCAGCAATGAAAACACATACTTTAGACGAAGTTCAGGACAAACTTATTGGCAAAATTGGCACCCCAAACCGGGACAGATTCGAATATGAACTGCAAATGGACTTGATTGGGCAGGCGATTAAACAGACAAGGCAGGAGCGAAAATTGACCCAGGAAGAACTCGGAAAACTAATTGGCGTGCAAAAAGCCCAAATTTCAAGAATTGAGAATAATGCCAGCAACGTTACCATCGAAACGCTTATGAGGGTATTTAATGCTTTGCAGGCGAAAGTGATGTTGCAGATAGAGCTGCCACATTTCAAAATCAGTCTCGGACAATAACAACGGACAACGGTATCTATGCCAAATAGCTTATCTTAGAGTCAATTTAAACTATCCCCAACGCATAAGCAATTTACACAGCCCGCTTAAAGTTTACCGGGCATAACTTCAAAACACTAAAAACTCTATTTCATGTCAACCAATCAACGCATTACCATAGCCCGCGGCGACGGGATAGGCCCGGAAATCATGGACGCAGTAGTACGCATTCTTGATGCTGCCGGCGCTGACCTCTCTTACGATATCATCGAAATCGGCGAAAAAGTTTACAAATCGGGGTTTGAATCGGGCATTTCGTCCGAATCGTGGGAAATCCTCCGCCGCAACAAAATTTTCCTGAAATCGCCCATCACCACCCCACAGGGCGGCGGTTTTAAAAGCCTCAACGTTACCATCCGGAAATCGCTGGGATTGTACTCCAATGTGAGGCCCGTAAAAGCAATAACCCCTTACATCCGCAGCAATTTTCCACTGATGGATCTCGTGATTGTCCGCGAGAATGAGGAAGACCTCTATGCCGGCATTGAGCACCAGCAGACCAGCGAGGTGATACAGTGCCTAAAGCTGGTTTCCCGTCCTGGAACAGAGCGCATCGTCCGCTATGCTTTCGAATATGCAAGGCTTTACAGCCGCAAAAAAGTGACCTGCATGACCAAGGACAACATTATGAAAATGACCGACGGCATGTTCCATGAGGTTTTTAATGAAGTGGCAAAAGAATATCCCGGTATCGAAACCGACCACCGGATCATTGACATTGGTTCCGCGCTGCTGGCCGAGCGTCCGGAAATTTTTGATGTGATCGTTACCCTGAACCTTTACGGCGACATCATTTCCGACATTGCCGCACAGGTTGCCGGATCGGTGGGACTGAGCGGGTCGGCCAATATTGGGGAGGATTTCGCCATGTTCGAAGCCATTCACGGCTCGGCGCCCGATATTGCCGGCAAAGGGATTGCCAACCCTTCTGGCCTGCTCAACGGCGCAATAATGATGCTGATGCATCTGGGGAAGACCAAAGTGGCCGAAACCATCGAAAATGCCTGGCTTAAAACCCTCGAAGACGGATTCCATACAGCGGATGTGTTTCGTAAGGATGCCAGCTATAAACTGGTGAGCACGAGCGAATTCGCCGATCATGTCATCCAGAGGCTCGGTCAGTTGCCCCTCGATCTGAAACCGGCAAAATTCAGCGAGAACAAAGAAACCATCAAAATACACCTGACTCCAACGGCTTCGCTGACCAAAGAGTTGTTGGGGGTGGATGTTTTCCTCGACTGGAATGAGGATGGCCGCAATCCCATGGTACTCGGCAAAAAGCTGGAGAATCTCCCGTTATCCAACCTCCACCTGAAAATGGTTACCAACCGCGGGGTGAAAGTCTATCCTGACGGGTTGCCCGAAACCTGGTGCTCCGACCATTGGCGGTGCCGCTTTATGGCAAAAAAATCCGATGACAGACACATGCAGGCTGCTGTAACACATGGCGACATTGTTCAGCTTCTGGAACAAATCGAAGCATTAGGACTGGATTTTATCAAGATCGAAAATCTCTACAATATTGGCGGAAAGAGGGCTTACTCGCTGGGACAGGGTGAGTGATTACCGGATCATTTCAAGGATTTCATCCACATATTTCCGGTCGTTGAAGAGCCTCGGCACTTTGTTTTGCCCGCCAAGTTTGTCCTTTTTTTTCATCCAATGGTAAAATGTCCCCTTTGGCGCAAAAGTAACCACCGGAGCGTCAAGTATTAAATTTTTGTACCGCTTGGCTTCGTAATCCGAATTAAGCGATTTGAGCGCAGTGTCGAGGGTTTCCCTGAAAAAATCGGGATTATCCGGCTCCACCTCAAACTCGATGATCCATTCATGAGCCGCTTTGGTTTTTTCGGAGGAAAAATAGATCGGAGCAGCGGTGTACTCATTCACAATGGCATGGCATTTTTCCGAAGCAATGGCCAGCGCTTTCTCGGCATTATCCACAATCAGCTCTTCGCCAAAGGCATTGATAAAATTCTTAGTCCGCCCGGTAATCTTGATCCTATAAGGGTTTGTGGTGGTGAACATCACCGTGTCGCCGATCAGATACCGCCACAATCCACCATTGGTCGAAATCACCAAAGCATAATTTTCACCGGCTTTTACCTCGCTTAACTGCAGGGTTTTGGGATTTTCATTTTCCAACTCATGCATCGGGATGAACTCGTAAAAAATCCCGTAATCGAGCATCAGCAGCATGTCCTGTTCATCGGTGCGGTCCTGGATGCCAAAAAATCCCTCCGAAGCGTTATAGGTCTCCATGTAGGTCATTTTATCGGATGGGATGAACTGGCGGAACTGCTTGCGATAAGGGTTAAAACTAACGCCGCCGTGGAAAAAGACCTCCAGGTTTGGCCACACCTCGAGCAGATTGGATTTTCCGGTGATTTCAAAAATTCTTTTTATCAGCACCAGCGTCCACGACGGAACCCCCGAAATGCTGGTAACATCGTGGGTGGAGGTGATTCTGGCCATCTTCTCAATTTTACTTTCCCATTCGCCCATCAGCGCTATTGAGGTGGCAGGGGTGCTTTTCAACTGCGCCCAGAAGGGCAGGTTTTGAATCAGGATTGCCGAGAGGTCGCCGGTGTAGTAACTTTCGTTGTTCACTTCGGTGATGTTGCGGCTGCCGCCCATAACTAATCCTTTGCCCGAAAAAATCCGTGAGTCGGGATGGTTGTTGAAGTACAGAGCCAACAGGTCGCGCCCGGCATTGAAATGACACTCTTCGAGGGCTTCGCTGCTTACGGGGATAAATTTGCTTTTATCGCTGGTAGTACCCGACGATTTGGCAAACCACTTAATTTCGGAAGGCCAAAGCAGGTTTTGCTCGCCGTTGCGAAGCCGGTCAATGGTGGGTTTTAAACTGTTGTAATCGCCCAGGGGAACCCTGTTCCGGTATTCTTCGGGGGTGGAAATGGATTTGTAATCGTACCGTTTGCCCCATTCTGTCTCTTTTGCTGCATTAACCAGCTTTTTAAACCACTCCAACTGCACATCTTCCGGGTATTTCATAAAAAGCTCGATCTGGTAAATCCGCTTTTTGATTAGCCAGGTTAAAAAGGAATTAAACATTGATACAGAATGGGTTTGAAAAGATTTGAACGGGCAAAATTAGTACTATTTGCGAAGGCCGTCTGATGCTGCCAAAATTATGTTTTTACATTTGCCAATCAAACACCAGGAGCTATGGTATTGTTTCCCAACGCAAAAATTAATCTCGGTCTGCATGTAACCGGGCGGAGAGAAGATGGGTTTCACAACATCGAAACGGTTTTTCTTCCTGTGCCGCTTAAAGATGTACTCGAAATGGTAAAAGCTGAGGATCAGCAATTTGCCTTTACCCTGTCAGGAATCGGAATTCCGGCAGATGGCGCTGAAAATCTCTGCATCAAAGCCTGGAAAATCCTGCAGAAGGATTTTGATCTGCCGCCGGTGAAAATTCATCTCCATAAAAACATCCCCACTGGCGCCGGACTTGGAGGCGGCTCTTCGGATGGGGCTTATATGATCAGGTTGATAAACAGCTATTTCTCTCTCGAAATCACCGACGAACAAATGGAGGATTTTGCCCGGCAGCTCGGTAGCGATTGCGCATTTTTCATCCGCAACCGGCCAGTCTTCGCCACCGGAAAAGGAGATGAGTTTTCGCCTATTGAGGTAAAGATAGCGAATAAATTCCTGCTGATCGTAAAACCCCCGTTCGGAGTAAGTACCAGTGAGGCATATGCCGGTATCCGGCCATCAAAAACTGCGTTGGATCTGCGTGATTCCATCCTGCTTCCAATCACTGATTGGCGTAACAAAATCGTCAACGACTTTGAAATCACGGTATTTAAAAAACATCCGGAAATTGCTGAGATCAAGGCCAGGATGTACGATCTGGGCGCGCTCTTTTCGTTGATGAGCGGCAGTGGATCGGCTGTGTATGCTCTTTTCAACCGAAAGATTGACCCAACAGGACATTTTCCCGGAATGTTTTGCTATTCTGCCTGGATTTAATCCACGCCCGGATTATTTCACCACTCACCCTCCCACTCTTTGTAAAACCGCTCAAGGTACTCCTCCATAAAGCGGTGACGCCCCTCCGCAATCCTTTTGCCGGTGGCGGTATTCATCTTATCCTTCAACAGAAGCAGTTTTTCGTAAAAATGGTTGATCGTTGGCGAATCGCTCTTTTTGTACTCCTCTTTGGTCATTATGGTTTTCGGCTGAATTTCAGGATCATAGAGCAACCGGTTTTTGAATCCCCCGTAGTTGAAAGCCCGCGCAATGCCGATGGCGCCGATAGCATCCAGCCGGTCGGCATCCTGCACCACCGCCAGCTCCGGCGAATGAAAATCAACCTTCCCCAGGCTGCTTTTGAACGACATATTCCGGATTATGCCAACCACATGCCCAATGACATTCTGCCCAACGCCTTGTTCTGCAAGGAATTGCTCAGCAATACGCGGCCCTGCCTCCTCGTCCCCGTTATGAAATTTCGGGTCGGCAATATCATGAAGCAGCGCAGCCAGCTCCACCACCAGCATATCCACTCCCTCCTCAGCCCCAATCCTGCGCGCCATCATCCACACACGGTAAATATGCCACCAGTCGTGCCCCCCCTCGGCATCACGCAAATGGTTGCGAACAAACTGAGCCGTGCGGGGGATTAGTCCGTGAGATATTTTTGAGTTTTCCATAATTTTTCGAGAAATTAAATGCTTGTCTCTTGATAAGGAGGGCTTTCTGGTAATGTTAAATTCACAAGCCCCGACATCAATCAATTACATAATTTGAAAATATTTACTTTTATGGGCAAATTTTAACCCTTAATTTTTACACGATCAGATTGAACTGCGATATTGAAAAAAAAGCGACCCCTTTCGAGACCGCTTTAAATGTTTTCACAACGGAATAATCCTTATTGTGAATTGCTTCAATTTGTCCGGCAAATGTAAACATTTCGAATTAAAACAATAGAAATTATGAAAAAAATTCTTGGACTTGATTTAGGTACAAATTCCATCGGTTGGGCAGTGATAGAACACGATTTCGAAAACAAGGAAGGTAACATTCTTGGACTGGGATCGAGAATCATACCCATGACACAGGATATTATTAATGATTTCGGAAAAGGTAACAGCGTTTCCAAAACTGCTGACAGGACTCGATACCGCAGTGTAAGAAGGCTGAGAGAACGCTTTTTACTCCGAAGGGAGAGATTAATCAAAGTCTTTAAGAAACTTGGATGGATCAATCTTAATTTTGATCCACAAACCGATAAGATTTCATACCAACTTAATCCTGTGACCTCTAACTATGATTTTCAATTTGAAGAGAGTTATCATGAGATGGTAGAGCTGTTTGCGAAAAATCACAAAACAGAGATAAAAATCCCGAAAGATTGGACAATCTATTATCTCAGACAGAAAGCGCTTAAAGAAAAAATCAAACCAGAGGAACTCGCATGGGTAATCATGCAGTTCAATCAAAAGCGGGGATATTATGAATTAAGATCAGAAACTGAAGAGCATGGTGATGATAACAAGGAATTTGTCAAATCGGTAATCACCGGAATTATTGATACCGGAGAGAAAAGGGGAAAAAACAAAATACTGGAAATTCAACTCGAAAACGGAATGACCGGTTTGTTATCCAGAACCTCAATACCTGACTGGATTGGCCAGGAAAAAGAGTTGATTGCAACAAAAAGGGAACTGAAGGATGGTACCGAAAATATTTCATTCTCTTTTCCGGAAAAGGATGACTGGACGCTTAGGAAAAAGAAGACTGAAAGTTTGATTGACTCAAAACAAAAAACAGTCGGGGAGTACATCTTAAGTATCCTTATCAAAAACCAGAAAGCAAAGATCAGAGGCAAGGAAGTGCACACAATTGAGCGAATGTATTACAAAAAGGAGTTGATCGAAATACTTAAGAAGCAGTCGGAGTTGCACACTGAACTCAACGACAGGAACCTTTATCTTGAGTGCGTCAAAATGTTATATCCTAACAATGAGGCGCACCGAAACATGCTCAGTTTGCAGAATTTTGTCTGGCTGTTTGTTAATGACATTATTCTCTATCAGCGACCGTTGAAGAGTAAAAAACATCTGATTGAGGGGTGTAAGTTCGAGCGAAGGTACCATGTGTCGAACGGTGAATTGGTAGAAACGAAAGTAAAAGCTATTGCTAAAAGTAATCCGTTGTATCAGGAGTTCCGCATCTGGTCATTAATTCACAATCTTAGGGTTGAAAAAATTCAGGAAATCGTTGATGGAAAGATAAAACATAATGTTGATCGGTCGGCTGAATTTCTTACACCGGAAAACAAAGAAAAGTTATACAAGATTTTCAATGAATCAGCGGAGGTTAGCCAGTCGAAAACACTCAAAGCATTAGGGTTAACTGAAAAAGACTATCAACTCAATTATGAAGAAGGAAAAAAATTCCCGGGCAATGAAACGCTTTCAAAATTTATAGCAGGTTTTAAAAAAGCGGATGTATTGCGGGAAGGAATGGCCTTTCTTAGCACCCCGGACAAAACAGAAAAACTCTGGCATATTTTGTACTCTCTTGAAAAGAAAGAGTTCGTAAGAAAAGCTTTGGAAAATCCCAATCTTAGTTTTCCCGCTGAAGCGGTGGAAATTTTTGCCGCAATGCCTGCTTTCAAGAAAGATTACGGCGCCTACTCAGCCAAGGCATTAAAGAAACTTTTACCGCTCATGAGAACAGGAAGTTATTGGTCTGAGGATGATGTCGAAACAATTGTTCCAAAATTTCTGGAATGGAAAAACACAAATGATTTTGCCGGACTATCCTCAAAATTAAAAGGACAACTGGATAGACTTGAAGCATTAGATGAGTTTTCCGGATTATCGCTGACACTTGCCGAATATGTTGCCTACCAATTACACTCAGAGGATGATGAGCAGCTCATTTATAAATCGCCCGACGAAATAAAGCGGCTCAAACAACACTCCCTCAGAAATCCAATTGTCGAGCAGGTGATTAACGAAACATTGATGGTAGTAAAAGACATTTGGAAAAAACATGGTAAGCCTGACGAAATTCATCTCGAAATGGGACGGGACATGAAAAATCCTGCCAATAAAAGGAAAGAAATGACCGATAAAAGAAATGAAAATGAGCGGATTAATCGGCGAGCAAAAGCCATGCTAATGGAATTAAAAAAGGAGAACGGCGGTATAAATCCGTTTTCAGTCGGGCAACTTGAGCTCTTCAAGATTTATGAAGAAGGAGCGCTGAGTTTCGGTGGTGAAATCGAAACGGAAATTTTCCAGATTTCAAGAAAAGAAGACCCAACACCTACTGAAATCAACAAGTATAAACTATGGCTGGATCAGAAATACCGCTCGCCCTACACCGGGAAACCAATTTCATTATCCGCAATTTTTACCAAAGACTACGAAATCGAACATATCTTTCCTCAATCACGCTATTTTGACGACTCCTTTAACAATAAAGTTATCAGTGAAACGGAAGTTAACCGGGAAAAGGGCAATCAAACAGCTTTTGAGTTCATATCCAACCAGGGCGGCCAAAAAATCCTTTTAAGCTCCGGCGAAACTGTAACTGTGTTGTTTGTTGATGAATATGTTGAATTGGTTAAAAGAAATTTCAGGCAAAACAGATCCAAGCTCAAAAACCTGCTAAGTTACGATATACCAGAGTCTTTCATACTGCGCCAATTGAATGATACCCGTTACATTGCCAAAGAAATAAAGAAATACCTTGCGCCAATAGTCAGGTTGGAAAATGAAAAAGAAGCAACCCCGGTAGGCCTGATACCAATGGTTGGCAGCATAACCGACCGGATGAAAGAAGACTGGGGAATGAAAGAGGTGTGGAAACAAATCCTGATTCCACGTTTCCAACGAATGAACGAATTAACAGGAACTGACGACTTTTATACAGAGCGGACCGATAATTCAGGCAACCGGCAAATTATCCTTTCAGGGCACAAAGAGAGTCTGAAGCGCCTCGACCATCGCCACCATGCTATGGATGCGCTGGTTATTGCCGCAATAACCAGGAATCACATACACTACCTCAACTCCCTCGAATCTGAAAAAGAGAATTTTGCTTTAATCAAAAAATTGAAAGGTTACAATACACATAACCATCCCAATAAAAACTACCTCAAACCGTGGAAAACATTTACCACAGACGTAAGGCAAGCTCTTGAGAAAACAGTGGTTAGTTTTAAAAACACGAACAGAGTGCTTAATCGCGGGCAGAACAAATCTGTAAAATGGTCAACTTCCGAAGCTCATCCTAAAAAGAAAATGACCTCTCAGTCACCTGAAAATCTTTGGGCAATAAGGCAACCATTGCACGCTGAGACCGTTTACGGCAAAATAGAGCTTCGGCAATACAAGCAGGTTTCGTTGCACAATGCACTCGCTGACTACAAAACAATAGCCGACAAACAAATCAGAAATCAAATCAGGGTTTTGATGAAGAGCTATCAAAATGATCTGAAAAAGGTAAAAGATCACTTAAAAGAAAACCCGATTATGCAAAACGGCAAGGAGGTAAAAGCTGTAATGGTATTTTATACTGAGGAATTTTCAGCAACAAGAAAAGAAATCGGCATTTCGTTCAACGAAAAAATGATTGAAAAGGTTTCAAATCAGCGTATCCGGCAAATACTTAAATCACACCTTGATAAGTATGACGGAGATCCGGAGAAGGCTTTTTCGCCTGAAGGGATTGAAGAAATGAACAGCGGACTGCATCACCCTATTTTCAAAGTCAGGGTTTATGAAGCAATGGGGAAAAAGTTTCAATTGGGAGTTAAGGGTAATAAGGCCTCGAAATTTGTGGAGGCGGCAAAGGGAACAAACCTATTCTTCGTGGTTTATGAAAATATCGAAACCGGTCAACGGATGTTTAACGAAGACTCATCCCTTGCCCTGAAAGATGTAATTGAACTCCAAAAATTCGGTTTACCCATTGCCGAAGAAAAACCCGGATACCGATGGTTTACCCTGTCGCCCGGCGACCTGGTGTATGTGCCCGAATGTGACGAAAATGGGAGAGTGATTGAAGATGTCAATACGATTGATTGGAGTAATCTAACAGCGGAGCAGGTTAGGCGGATTTACATTTTTGAAAAATCAAGTAAATCTCAATCCTATTTTTTACCATATGCAATTGCAGGATTAGTCAAAGATTATGATGCAAAGGATAAGTTTGGCGAATTTGGCAGTCAAAATAAAGTTGAAAAGAATGATCAGGGTGTAAACATAAGATTTGTCTGCATCAAATTAATTCATGATCGTCTTGGAAATGTTTCACCTGCTTCTTATGACTCTGAAAATACTTACAAAAACAGATCCGTCGAAAGCGGCAACGAAGTAAACGAACCTCAAATGACATACAGCGGTGCAAGGATCAGCTTTTTTAATTCGCTGGAAGAAGAAAACGAAGCAACAGCAAAGTATATGGCTGTGCGTACTCCCGAAGAAAGCTTCCAGGCTGCCAACATGATTATTACTGCCATGTATCGCAAAGAACTCGAAAACACCAATAAACCTTACACCAACATAACCTTTTTAAACGATGGACTTTCTGATTAAAGAACACAAAGAGATGCTGTTCCGGCTTATTGATTTCAAGGTCGAATTTATGCTGATCGGCGGCTATTCGGTAATTTATTATGGCTACAGCAGAGGAACCGAGGATATGGACATCTGGCTGAAACCAGATAATCTCAACAAACTGAAACTCATTGATGCTTTCACTTCGCTGGGAATTTTGCAACCGGATATTGACAAGCTGAAAACAATTGACTTTACAATGCCACAGGTATTTTTCATTGGGAAAAAGCCTTTAAAAATTGATTTCCTCACCCGTGTGCAGGGCGTAACCTGGGAGGAGGCCATGCCTGCCATACGCACTTTCCCACTTGGCGAAACAATGATACCGGTGGTTAGTTATCAGCACCTGATTACCATGAAGATGGTTTCGCCCAGAGACAGAGACAAAAACGATGTGGAGCAATTGCAAAAAATCAATAAATTCCGCAAAAGAATTTGATAAAACGAACACTTTATTTTGGTAACGGATGTTACCTGCACAAACTCAACGATCAGTTGGTGGTTGAGTTTGACGACAAAACAAAAGAAAAGCGACAGGTTCCTATCGAGGACATTGGTCTGATCGTACTCGATCATTACCAGGTAAAGATCACAACTGCCTTGTTGCAGGCGCTCACCGAAAACAATGCTGCCATTGTGGTTTGCGACGCAAAGCATCTCCCTGCCGGAGCCTTGTTGCCCTTCGCCTCGCATCATGCTTTCACCGAAAAACTCTATTACCAGTTGGAATCGTCTTTACCGCTCCGTAAAAACCTATGGCAACAAACCATCGTCGCAAAAATTAACAATCAGGCAAAACTGCTCGAAGCGATGGGCATCGGGGTTGAGAACATGAAGTTGTGGAGCAGGCAGGTGCGAAGCGGCGACCCCGATAATTACGAAGCACGGGCAGCAGCTTATTATTGGGACAATTATGCAGAGGGATTTCGAAGGCATCGTTTTGGCGATCCGCCCAACAACCTGCTCAACTACGGATATGCCATCCTGCGGGCTGTGGTAGCCCGCGCGCTCGTGGCCAGCGGAATGTTGCCGGCTGTAGGCATCCATCACCGCAACAAATACAATCCCTTTTGCCTGGCCGACGACATCATGGAACCCTTTCGTCCATACGTTGACAAACTGGTGATGGAAATTGCCGAAACCAATGATGATATTACCGAACTAACGCCGGCATTAAAAACACAGTTGCTTTCAGTACCGGTTATTGACATTGTAATTGATGGACAATCCAGTCCGCTGATGGTTGGCGTTCAACGCACCACAGCATCGGTGATGAAATGCTTCGAAGGAACAACCCGAAAAATACTTTATCCGGAAATGTAACCCGATGGATACTTCAGATCAGTTATCCCGGTTAAATCAATACCGCATTATGTGGGTTTTTGTTTTTTATGACCTTCCGACTGAGACCAAAAAAGACCGGAGGAACTTTGCACTATTCCGCAAGGATTTGCAAAAGGACGGTTTCACTATGCTTCAGTATTCCATCTATGTTCGCCATTGCAACAGCAGCGAAAACGCCGAGGTGCATATCCGCCGCGCCAAAAATTTTCTTCCGCCAAAAGGTGAGGTAATCATTTTTACCCTTACAGACAGGCAGTTTGGAATGATGGAGTTTTTCAGGGGTTGCGAAAGATCAAAACGCCCATCCACGCCCCAGCAATTGGAACTGTTTTAGAATTGTCCGGAGAATTTCTGATAATGAACAGGATTAGAAATAAAAAAGTCCGTTTCGGATTGAAATTCCGAAACGGACGGCCACAGTTTTTTTTCGTACGAAAATGCCACAACACACATACTATCAGTAAGATAATCGTACCTATGCTGTGGCAAAAGTATCAATGAACAAATTGAAAGCAATTCACAACACCAGACGTAAGTGGTGATTATATCAAAATGCTGTGGCAAAAGTATCAATGAACAAATTGAAAGCAATTCACAACAATGCCTGGTCAATCGTCATAATGTCATTGGCTGTGGCAAAAGTATCAATGAACAAATTGAAAGCAATTCACAACGTGCTTCGGTTGCCGATTTGCCTGCCTTCAGCTGTGGCAAAAGTATCAATGAACAAATTGAAAGCAATTCACAAC
>Ga0116204_1000377_pt1 | contig 25178 bp, 23 predicted proteins | sample LakKivwa52mmetaG_FD_94481 | JGI IMG/M metagenome (GOLD analysis project Ga0116204, IMG submission 94481) | Anoxic lake water microbial communities from Lake Kivu, Rwanda to study Microbial Dark Matter (Phase II) - Lake Kivu water 52m metaG | ecosystem: Environmental > Aquatic > Freshwater > Lake... | reverse complement strand
GACCACCGGGAAACCCTTCATCCGATAGCGGCGGAGTTGAGCCAGCACGGAATGGAGAACCCACTCTCCAAGGGGATGGATCAGCTGCGTCTCTTCGAGCAGCGGCAGGAAGATGCCGGGAGAGAGGGTACCGCGGGACGGATGGTTCCAGCGGACCAACGCCTCGAAGCCTTTGGTGACGTATTTGGCCAGATCCATCTGCGGCTGATACACCATTTGGAACTGGCCCTGTTCGATCGCCGCGCCGACTTCGCCGAGCAACGGGTAATAGGACTCGAGGGCGGCGCCCTTTTCATTCAGTTTGTAGGGCAGGCGGTCCTTGGCGGCCTGGTACGCCGCCTGGTCGGAGGGCACGAACGCCCACGATTTCATGCAGGTGGCATACGATTGGGCCGGCGACCAGCCGATCGCGTACTCGAGATAGATCGTGACGTCGTCGACCTTGATGCCGATGTCGATCGAATCCATGATCTCGCGGACCGCGCTTTCGCCGGTTGCCAGCGAGCGGACGACCCAGAACTTGTTCTCGTCGGACTGGACGAGGAAGAACCGTTCGGGAAAGGCGAGTTCGAGGTTCTTCTGCATCTGTTTGAGCAGTTTGATCCAGATCGCGTAGCCCATGTTCTTGATGATCGCTTCGCGGTTCAGAATCAGGATCGTCATCGTCGCCGCCGGCGCCAGACGGTAGGCGACGGTCGAAATCCGATCGAGATCGTTGATGTTGGGATTCCACGTGTCGGGATGGTGCCGCGACAGATCCTGATTGTATTTGGCCGAAGCGCGCATCGACTTGGCGAACAAGCCGGAGAATAGCGCGGTGGTCGCGTAGATCCCCATCCTTACGAGCCAGTCGGAGAGGGGTTGTAGTTCGCCGACGCGGGCGTAGAACGGATTCCACGAAACGATGTCGATGTCGTAGGGCATGAACGGACCGAGCGCGAACCCGGCAAGCATGGCAAGCGGAATCGAAACGTACAGCGGCAGCGTCATGCCGGCGAAGATCAGCGGGATGTAGATCAGATGCTGGTAGGCGAAGCGGATTCCGCCGGTCATGAGGACGATGAGATAGACCATGATCACCGTCAACACGGAAAAACCGATCTTGAGCCAGATCTGCATCCGGTCGGATTGAAACAAGGCGCGTTCGAACAAGTTGTTGGCTTTCATGGACGGCCCCCGTTCATGGCTTTAGTATAGCGGTTTTTCCGTCCCGAATCAAGCAGGTTACCCGAAATCCCAAGATTGACGATTTGAACAACCCATGATACAATGGTCGCAATCCGTTTTGGGAGGTTCACATGCTCGACACGATCCTGTTCGATTTGGACGGAACCCTGCTTCCGCTTTCCGACACCGCGTTTCTGGAACTCTACATGGGCTTGCTCGGACGACGGTTCGCACGTCTCGGCTACGACCCCAAAACCTTCGTCCAGGCCGTCTGGGCGGGAACCAAGGCGATGATCGCAAACGACGGACGTCAATCGAACGAAGCGGTCTTCCGCGAGGCGTTTTCCAAACTCGTGGACACCCGCGGCGATCTGGTCTATGCCGAGTTTGAACAATTCTACCGCGAGGATTTCCCCGGCGTGAGTGCCTCGGCCAAGGCGAGTCCGATCAGCCCTCAGATCGTCGAAACGCTCAAAGCCAAAGGGTACACGCTCGCGTTGGCGACCAATCCGCTCTTCCCCCGCGAAGCCACAAGGCAGCGCATCGCCTGGGCGGGTCTGAACGAAACCGACTTCGCGCTGGTCACGACCTACGAGAACAGCCGGTATGCCAAGCCCAACCCGTTGTATTTTCGGGAAGTCCTCGACAAACTGGGCAAAACGCCCGCGCAATGCCTCATGGTCGGCAACGACCGCCGCGAGGACGCGGTGGCGACGAAACTCGGCATCCCCTTCTTCCTCGTCACCGACTGCCTGATCAACGAACACAACCTGTCGCTGGACACAGTCGAAAAGGGGACGCTCGAAGACTTCTTCGTCAAGGTCCTGGCTCTTCCCTCTTTGCAATAATAACGAGAACCCCGGATCGAGGTTCTCGTTTTTTCATTTGCGGAGCCGGGCCTCGAGGCGGGCGATCAGTTCGCCGCCGGCCGTTTCGAATTCGACGGTCTTCTCGGCCGTTTCCTCCAGCAGTTTGGTCGCCATCGCCTCGTCGTCGAGCGAAGCTTTGTTGGCCAGCATGTTGTAGATTGCGCCGCGCGCGGCTTCCGTCATCATCCTTAGGGCCACCGCCTGGTCGGATAGGGTGTTGACGTTGGCGCAGGGCACGATCGATGCCATGTCGCCAAGCGCCTTGATCGCGGCTTCGGCGACCTGTCTAGGGATGTCGATCGCCTTCAAGGTTGCTTCGCGGATCGCCTGCTTGCGCAGCGCGTGCTCGGTTTCGTTGGTCTTGGGCAGTAAGTAGGCGGCCATGACCAGATCGAAGGCGCGCTTGTCTTCCTCGATCCAGACCTTCGCCTTCTCGACGGTCTGGCCCATGCGTTCGTGCGCGGCCAGAAACGCCAGCTGAACGGAAGGCGCGAGCTCGAGAAACCGCTTCTTGCCCATCGAGAGTTCGCCGACCATCCGGGCCAGCGCGGCGCCCAGGGACAGCGCCAAGGCGGCGACGGAGCCGCCGCCGGGAGCCGGCGACTTGGACGAAAGTTCGTCTAAAAACGAGGATACGGTGCGTTCGGTGAGGGTCATGTCGTCATCCCGCTTTCTGTTCATAGACCAGGCGTCCGTTCTTGAAGACGGCCTTGGTGTGATTGATGCCGTAATGATAGAGCGCGTATTCGAAGTTCGGGGCGTCGATGAGCGTCAGATCGGCCTGTTTGCCGACCTCGACGGAACCGATGCGGTCGGCTCTCCCCAGATGATAAGCCGCGTTGATCGTCGAAGCGTTCAGGATCTCCGCGGGGGTCATTCGCAGTTTGTTCGCCGCCAGCGCCAGGATCAATTGGAAGTTTTCCGACGGTTGGCTGCCCGGATTGTAGTCCGATGACACGGCGATCGCGGCGCCCGCGGCGATCATCGCCCTGGCGTCCGCGTAGTTCTTGTTCAGATAGAACGAGGTCCCCGGCAGAAGGTTCAAAACGGTGTTGGTCTTCGCAAGACGGGCGATGTCTTCCCTGGATGCGGCCATGAGATGGTCGGCCGACGCGGCGCCATAATCCGCCGCCAGACCCGCCCCGCCCATGGCGACGATCTCGTCGGCGTGGATGCGGCCTTTGAGACCGGCCGTCTTGGCGGCCTTCAAGATCGAAGCGGCTTCGGCGATCGTGAACGCGCCGGCTTCGGCGAAAACGTCGACGCTTTCGGCGAGCCCTTCGTTCGCGATCGCTTCGATCTGGGCGATGACCAGATCGACGTATCCGCTTCGGTTGGACCGATACTCCGCCGGGAGCGCGTGCGCCCCCATGTAGGTGACGCAGAGGTCGACGGGATGATCGTTGTTCAAGCGCTTCATGACGAAAAGCATCTTGTGTTCCGTTTCAACGTCCAGGCCATAGCCGCTTTTGGCTTCGATGGTCGTGACGCCGTAGGAAAGCATGCGGTCCAGGGAGCGTTTCGCCTGATCGTACAGGGCCACTTCGGAAGCTTCGCGCGTCTTCCGGACCGTCGAAAGGATGCCTCCGCCCTGTCTGAGGATGTCCAGATAGGCGACGCCTTCGACCTTCATCGCGAACTCGTGCTCGCGGCTGCCGGCATGGACCAGATGGGTGTGCGAATCGACGAATCCCGGCACGAGGATTGCGCCGCCGGCGTCGTAGGCGACATCGTGCGCCGGATGGCAAAGGCCCGAGCCGAGCGCGGCGATCTTGTCGTCTTCGAGGAGGACCCAAGCGTTATCCAAAATGCGGATTTTGGCCATATCCGGCCCTTTGACGGGCGGTTCGCAAGTCGGGGTGTAGAGTTTGGCAAGCGAGTGGATCAGCGTCTTCATCGCTTATTCCAAATAGCTCTCGATGATTTTGGACGGGTCGAAATCGCGCAGACAAAGGTGCTTGATCGCAGCCGCGCTCAAGTCCGCTAGGGAAGCGTCCTTTCCCCATTTTTCGCCCTGGCACTGCAGGTAGTACTTCACGGAGTCCTCGAGCGCTTCCTTGGGAAGCACGCCGACGATTTCCGCCGAAGGGCATTCGACCTGGTAGCGCCTGGCTTCCATCCGGACGGTTTCGAAGATGCGGTAGATCGGATTTTTCTTGAAATCGAGGATGTTCATCGTGACCTGGACGTGGCCGCGCGCTTCGAGCATCGCCGGTCCGGCCTGGATGTGCTGGAATCCCCCGGAAGATTGGCGGATCGCCTTGGAAATGGCGGAGGCGATCTTCTCTTCTTTCGTGGCGAGGTCGATGTTGTAGGCGACCAGCGGCATCCGCGCGCCGATCGCGACGCAGCCGAACGTCGGATGGATGTGGGCTTCGCCGTAATCGGGAGCCCACTCGGGAAGCTGGATCTTCTCCTTCATGCCTTCGAACTCGCCCTTACGGATGTCGGGAAGCGCGATCCGGTTGTCCCGGGAGGCCGCCTTGGCGTAGAGGAAGACGGGAATGTCGAAACGCGCGGCGACGCGCGCCGAAAGCTGCTTGGCGTACTCGACGCATTCTTCCATCGTGACCCCGGAAATCGGAATGAACGGCACGACGTCGACGGCGCCCATGCGGGGATGCTCGCCCCTATGGACGTTCATGTCGATTCGGGAAACGGCAATCCCGACCATCCGTTCCAGATCGGGGATCATCGCCTCGGGATCGCCCAGAAGGGTGATCACGGTGCGGTTGTAGTCTTTGTCGGGCTCAGCCGAAACAAACTTGTAGCCATGGCCTTGACGAAGCGGTTCGAGGATGGCCTCGAGCTTGGCGAGGTCGCGTCCTTCGGAGACGTTGGGGACGCATTGCACGATACGTTTGATCATCGGGGCTCCTTCCGCAGGGAGGGGATCGACGCGTCGATTCTTCCTTGCTTGTTCGCTTCTTCGATCGTTTGCACGGCGTGGGGATTTTTTGCCCAGGCGCGCCGCGCGACGCCGGTCAGAACATCGTGGATCAGCGCTTCCTTCAGGATTTGATCGACGCGTTCGCTGCCGTCGAGCACCATCCCGAAGCCGCCGTTGATCGCCTTCCCGGTGCCGGTGCCCCCGCCGTTGTGGATGGCGACCAGGCTCATCCCGCGCAAGGTGTTGCCGAGCGCGGTCTGGAACGCCATGTCGGCGGTGACGTTCGAACCGTCCTTGATGTTGGCGGTTTCACGGAACGGACTGTCGGTGCCGCCGCAGTCGTGGTGATCCCTGCCGAGCATGACGGGGCCGATTCGTCCTTCGCGGATCGCCTTGTTGAAGGACAAGGCGATCTGAAGCCGGCCTTCCGCGTCCTGATAGAGGATGCGCGCCTTCGAGCCGACGACCAGGTTGTTCGCTTTGGCGTTTTTGATCCAATGGTAGTTGTCGTAGTCCTGGAACCGACGGGAAGGATCGATGCAGGACATCGCGATTTCATCGGTGCGGTCCAGATCGTCCAAACTACCGCTAAGGCATACCCAGCGGAACGGACCGTAGCCGTAATCGAACAACAGCGGTCCCATGATGTCCTCCACGTAGGAAGGCAGGATGAAACCCGCCGTGTCGTCGCGGCCGTTCTTGAGAATCGAAGTCACGCCGGCATCGGAAGCGGCTTTCAGGAAGCTGTTGCCGTAGTCGAAGAAATAGGTTCCGTTCGCGACGAGTCGGAGCACGGCGTCGATGTGGCGCTTGAGCGTCTCATCGACGCGCTTGCGGAAAGCCACGCGGTCGTTGGACAACAGGGCGGTCCGTGCTTCGAAGGTCATGTCGGCCGGGCAGTAGCCGCCGTCGTAGACGGCATGGCACGACGTTTGATCCGACAACAAATCGATTCGGATGCCCTTCTTCACGGCGTGTTCGAGCAGATCGACGACGTTGCCGTGGTAGGCGACGGCGTAAGCAACCCCCGCTTTTTGCTTGGTCGTTGCGACGGCGAAGGCTTCTTCGCAAGATGTCGCGACGTGATCGATCCATCCCTGTTGAAAGCGGGTTTGGATGCGCGAGGCGTCGACTTCCGCGACGATCGCGCTGGCGCTGGCCAGCGACGCCGCCTTCCCCTGCGCGCCGGACATCCCGCCGAGGCCGGAGGACACGAAGAGCAAGCCTTTCAGATTGCCGTTTTGAGGCACGCCGCATTTGAGCCTTCCGGCGTTCAAAAGCGTGGAATAGGTGCCGTGGACGATGCCTTGCGGACCGATGTACATCCAGCCGCCGGCCGTCATCTGACCGTAGTTGGTGACGCCCAAAGCCGCGGCTTTGGCGAAGGCTTCGGGGGTGTCGTACATCCCGATCATCAGACCGTTGGTCACGACGACGCGACTCGCCCCCTCGTGGGAGAAAAACAGTCCGAGCGGGTGGCCCGACATTACGACCAGCGTCTCCTTGTCGGTCATGATCTGCAGATACTTGCGGATCCAGTGGTACTGCATCCAGTTCTGCGCGACCTGTCCCGTCTCGCCGTAGGTGACGAGTTCGTACGGATAGAGCGCGGTCTCGAAATCGAGGTTGTTGTCGATCATGAGCTGGAAGGCTTTGCCCTCCAGCGTCTTTCCCGCATACTCGAAGACCGGTTTCGCAAAGATCCGGCCTTGCGGGCGGAAGCGGTAGCCGTAGATTCTTCCCCTGGTCAGGAGTTCTTCCCGGAACTCCTTGGACAAGACCTCGTGCCACGCTTCGGGCACGTAGCGCAGCGCGTTGTCGACGGCGAGTTCGATCTCGGCATCGGTGAGCGAAAGCGGACGCTTCGGCGCCCGGCGGATGCCTTGAACGAACCCGGAATCGTCGGGCAGGACGGTCCCGAAGACCTGCAGGGCGTTCATCGGGACTCGCTCCAAAGGCCAGAAAGCGCGTCTTCCTTCAGGAGCGCTTCGGACTTGTGGAGGTGGACGTACATCATCTCGTCTTCGGCGATGAACGGCACGTGCGCGCGCAGGATGTCGTAGGCGGTTTTGGTCGCGGTCCCCAGGGCGCCTTTTGGCGCGCAGTCGATCGCCTGGCAGGCGGTCATCCACTCCATCGCGAGGACCTTGCGGACGTTGTCGACGACGGTGCGCGCCTTTCGGGCGGACATGGTGCCCATCGACACGTGGTCTTCCTGATTGCCCGAAGACGGAATCGAATCGACGGAGGCCGGATGGCAGAGGACCTTGTTCTCGCTGACGATCGAAGCCGCCGCGTACTGGACGATCATGAAGCCCGAGTTGATGCCCGAGCACTTGGCGAGAAACGCCGGAAGTCCGCCCGAAAGCTGCGGATTGACCATCCGCTCGATGCGGCGTTCGGCGATGTTGGCGAGTTCGGAAACGGCGATCGCGAGGAAATCGAACGCGAACGCGAGCAGTTCGCCGTGGAAGTTCCCGGCGCTGATGACCCTGCCGTCTTCGGGAAACAAGATCGGATTGTCGGTGACGGCGTTCAGTTCGGTCTCGACGGACGCTTTGCAGCGCAGGAGGGTGTCGAGAACCGCGCCATGGACCTGGGGCGCGCAGCGGAGCGAATAGGCGTCCTGGACGCGGATCTCGCCCTGATGCGTCAAGCGGGCGGATCCTTCGGTGAAGCGGAGGACTTCTTCGGCCGCGCGGATTTGGCCTTCGTGGCCTCTCAAACGGTGGATGTCGGGATCGAACGCGTCCGCAATCCCCTGCAACGCCTCCAGCGTGAGCGACAAGGTCAGATTGGCGGCATGGTAAAGATCGATGGCGTCGTAAAGCGCGAGCGCGCCGATCGCGTTCATCGCCTGGGTGCCGTTGATCAGGGCGAGCCCTTCCTTCGCCGCCAGCGTCATAAGGGGTTCGATGCCCGCCTTCGACAGGCCTTCGCTTGCCGGCATGCGGACGTTTTGATAAAAGACCTCGCCCAGTCCGAGCAGCGGCAAAGCCATCGACGAGAGCAACGCGAGGTCGCCCGAAGCGCCCAGACTGCCCTGTTCGAACACCACGGGGACGAGATCGGCGTTGAGCAGCTCCGCCAGTTTGTTCAAGGTTTGGACGCGCACGCCCGAATGCCCTTTGGCCAGCGCGTTGATCCGGCTGGCCATCATCGCCCGAACGGTTTCTTCGGGCAACGGATCGCCCATCCCGCACGCGTGCGACAACAGCAGCTTCTTCTGCAGTTCCGATACCGCGGACTTGTCGATTCGGACGTCGGACAGTTTTCCGAATCCGGTGTTGATGCCGTAGACCGGCTTGCCGTCCGCGACGATGGCTTCGACCATCTTGGCGGACGCTTCGATGCGGGAAAGCGCGGCGTCGGCGATCGCCACGGTTTCGCGGCGGCGGGCGATGGCGATGAGTTGTTCGAGGGTCAGTCGGTTACCGGTGAGGACGATCATGGGCGCTCTCCTTGGGGGTCGTTGGGTTGTTGGAAATGGACTTGGATCAGACGCAGGAACGTGGCGACGACGAAGAGGTCCGCCGCTCCGCCGAACGACAGTTTCTCCTTGACGCAGCGCTGCGAGAGCGCCGCGACGGCTTGCGGATCTTTGGCGTCCAAGGCGTGGAACCACGATTGGACCTCGCGGTAGCGTTCGATCGAGCCGGCGCGTTTGAACAGCACGGTGTCTTCGGTGTGCTTGACGAGTTCGACGAAGACGGCCATCTTGGTTTCCCAGGAATCGTCGGTGTACCGGGTCATGATCCGCGCGACGTTGGGGAATCCGCGGAGCGCTTCGACGCGGGCGCCCATCGTCGGATACTGCTTGGCGATCTCCTGTCCGGCGGTGGAGTGGTCTTTTCCGATCTCGTCTTGGAGCGGCGAAGCAAATCCTTCGACGACGTCGAAGAAGCGGCTCCACGGGAGGCGTTGGCTCACGAGGTACCCGGCCGCGAGGACGGCGAAACCGACGTTGAAGATCATGCCCTTGTGCGTGTTCACGCCGCCCGTGGCACGGTACATCGCCTGCTCGGCGACGAGGCCGATTTGCCGGGCGCTTTGAAAGAGTTTTGGCATCGATTCCTCCCAGAGCGGGAGAAAGAAGAGTTCGGAAAGGAAAGGCACGACCGCATGCTTCGATTTGCGCATCAGGTCGATCGTCATGTCGGGGTGGGACCCGGCGGTCTTGGGGGTGACGAGGCCGAATTTGGGATCGAGATCGAGTTCGGCGTCGACGGCTTTGTTCAGGATCTGCTGGATCAGCACCAGATCCTCGCGGCGGATCGTCGCGGCGATCTTTTCCCGCAACTCCTCCGCGGTATGGTTGCCTTCTTTCCGGCAAATGGCCGCGGGCTTGTCGCACAGCAGACAGGGACGAAGCGTTCCGCGCGAAAGCGGACGGTCGGTCGTCTTGTCGTAGACGTCGATGTCGATCAGCCGTCCGAGCGGCGTAGCTTCCAGACGCATCGCGCGGTCTTTGGTCCGTTTCGCGTCGTCGACGGTCCCGAACACGTAGTTCGGACCGAGTTCGGCTTCCCGAAGCGATCCGATCCAGGTCGCAAACGACGAAACCAGCACGCCGTAGCGGCCGACCAGGTAACGGGCCGCGGGGGTGTGCTTGTCGGTGCCGGGTTGCAGCGCCTCGACGGTCACGACCGTCGGATAGGCGCTGTAAAGCGCTTTGATCTCGAAACTTCTTTCTTCCTTGGCCATAAGCCTGGGATCTTCCTTCAGGGGCATCGTCATCCATCTCCTTTCGAATGGGGGAAAAGAGGAGACCATCGCAAAAGATGTCTCCTCTAGAGGGTGATCGGGGTGTGGATCGTGTCGATCAGTCGGCCGTCGCGGTAAAGGACCGCGCCGACGACGTCGGTGTTTCTGGGAATCGCGCGCGGCGTGCCGGTCAGGGCGTGGGCGCGCGTCAAAAGTTCGTCGATGGTAACCACGTCGAGATTCGATGCCTTCAGTTTTTCAAGCAAGTCGGGCCGCTGCGGATGGACGGCGACGCCGCGTTCGGTGACGAGGATGTCGACGTTCTTGCCGGGCGTCGTGATCGTCGTGACGCGGTCCTTGACGATCGGGAGACGACCCTTGATCAACTGGGTCGTGATGATCGTGACTTTGGCGCCTTCCGCGGTGTCGGCGTGACCGCCGGAACCGCCGATCAGTTTTCCGAACGAATCGGTCGCGACGTTCACGTTGAACTCGCGGTCGATCTCGGTTGCGCCCAAAATGACGAAATCGAGGTCGTCGACGATCGGATGGGGATGGTGGATGCCGGCGTATTGAGCTGCGCTCATCGCGATGTGGTTGGGATTGCGGGCAAGACTGGCGACGGCGTCCAGATCGAAGCATTGGACGTCGTAGATCCTCTCGAGCAACCCTTCTTCGAGCATGTCGACATAGGACTTCGTGATCCCGCCGGAAGCGAACCGGCCGACGAGGCCGCGCTCCTTCATCCGGGATTTGACGAACTCGGTGACGGCCAGGGAAATTCCGCCGGCCCCCGTCTGCATGCTCAATCGATTTTGAATCAGCCCGCAGGAATCCAACACTTCGAGAGTCGTCCTCGCGATCGCCAGACCGACCGGATCGCGGGTGATCCGCGTCGTTCCGGAGACGATGCCTTCGGCTTCGCCGATCGAATCGACGATCCAGACGGCATCGACGTAGCGGCCGTCCAGGTCGATCCGCGGCAGGGTGTCCATCACGGTGTCGGTGACCAGGACGACCTTGTCGGCGTAGCGCAGATCGCTGTCGGCGTAGCCGAGCGATCCGCAGGCGTTCTTTCCGGCGGTGCCGCAGGCGTTGCCGAAAGAATCCACGCTCGGAGCGGCGAGGAACGCGACGTCGATCTTCAGTTCGCCGCATTCGATGGCCCGGGCCCTTCCGCCGTGGGTGTGCAGGAAACAAAGCCCCGTCAGGCGCTTGTGTCCGATCGCGTCGGCGACGGGACCGTTGACGTAGTTGGCGTACAGGTCATGGACGCGGCCGGCTTCGATCAGGTCGAAGAGCGCGGTGTAGTTTGGAAACACGGAGGACGCGGCGACGTTCAGGTCGGCGATCGGCCGCTTGGCAAGCGCGTGGAGCACCTGGTTCATCACTTGGTCGCCGTTGCGCAGATGGTGGTGGAACGAAACCGTCATGCCGTCACGGGGCGTGACGAAATCAAGGATTTTGTCGATGTCGCGGCTCATCAGGGCGAGGCCGCGGCACGGCTTTTCGGGTTGGATGGGAGAGGCCGGCAAAGCGTCGACGCCGTAGCGCGGAATCTTGGACAGCCGTTCGGCGTTCGTCACGTTAATCCCTCCATCCGGCTTGTTTGGCTTCTTCGAGTACCGCAAGAGCCTGCATGGCGACGGGTTTGTCGATCATCTTGTTTTCGAAACGGAAGACGCCGACGCCTTCTTTTTGTTTCTGGTTCCAGGCTTCGACGATCCGCTTGGCTTTCTGAATTTCGTCTTTGGAAGGCGAAAAGACCTCGTGGACGATCGTCACTTGGCCGGGATGGATGCACAGTTTGCCGCGGAAGCCCTGCGCCTTCGCGCGCTTCGCATCGGTGCGAAGACCGGCATCGTCGTAGGTGTCGATCCACGGCGTGTCGACGGCGAACAAATCGTAAGCCTTGCACGCGACGGCGATCCTCGCCCTTGCGTAGGCGAGTTCGGAAGCGTCGGCCTGGCGTTCGATGCGCATGTCGAGACGGTAATCCTCCGCGCCGAAAGCGATCCCCCGGACCAGCCCCGAAGAAGCGATCGCATCGACGTCGATGACGCCTTTGGCCGATTCGACCAGGGCGATCAACGGAATCGAAGTGAGCGCGGCGACGGACTTGATCGTCTCGATCGTGGCCTTCGGAACCATCAGATAGTCCACGGCGACCTTCTTCAAGGCGTTCCAATCGGCTTCGAAATACGGACTGTCGAGGGCATTGATGCGGACGACGGTGGAAAACGCGGGTTGTTTCAAGGTGGAGAGGAATTGGACGACGAGTTCGCGGGCGGCGGTCTTTTCCGTCGGATCGACGGCGTCTTCCAGATCGAAGACGATCGCGTCGGCCTTCAAAAGATCGGCCGTCTGCATCTGCGCCGGACGATGTCCGGGAATGAACAGGAGGCTGCGCTTCATTCGGACAACCTCCGGATGGCGGAAAGGACGCGGGCCGTGATCGCGTAATCGTAGGCGCCCTTGTCTTCGAGTTTGACGGCGTAAGGTCCGCCGCCGGCTTCCGCCAGGGCTTTCTTCACCGCCGCGAGGATCTGGTCGTGGAAAAAGGCGCCGACGGCGCTTTGGATCTGGATCGATTCGGCAGGGGCGAGGGTGACCGTCGCGCGACAGTCGCACGACTCGAGGCTTCCGGCGATGCCGATCTTCATATGGGACCTCCTAACGCCGCGAGTTGGCGATCTTGACGACGCGGTTCATCGCGTTCTTGACGATCATGTAGCCCTCGTCGACGGCCATGCCGGGTTTGGCCAGGCATTGGTCGGCGTCGCAGGCGATCGCGATGTTGGTCGTCGCTTCCGCGGAGATGTTGGTTTCGTTGCAGGTGCCGCCGCAATACGAGCCGATCTTGGCTTCATTGCAGTACAGGATCGCCTCGACGACGTTGTTCACGCCGCCCAGGTCGGGGGTTTTGATCTGAAGCATGTGGCCGGCCTTCTGGTCGGCGAAATAGCGGATGTCCTCCAAGGTGTTGCACCACTCGTCGGCGACGATCTGCAGGGAGCTCTTCGCGTCGTCCATGCGGCGGGTGAGTTCCTTCAAGGCAACCATCGTGCCTTCGCGGTCGCCGGTGTCGATCGGGCCTTCGATGCGGATCGCAAACGGTTTGGCGATCGCTTCGAGCTTCAGGAGATACTTCGTGATCTTGTCGTAGTCGTTCTCGAACGCGATGCCGATCGTGCCGTAGACGTCGATGTGGAAGATCGGGAGGTAGTCCGGACGGACGCGCTTCGCGAGGATGCGGTCGCGCAGCCAGGCGACGTAGGTTTCAAGCAGTTCGCCCTGTTTGCCGAGTTTCTTCTCGACGTTGTTGATGAGGGCGTGGGGCAGGACGTCGGCTTCCTTCAGGATCATCTTGTCGACGTTCAGATACCGTTCGTCGCCGCTTTGAGTGAAAACGGGGATGTTCTTGTAGGGATGGTTGGGAATGCCGTATTCCTTGCGGACGACTTCGGCCATCGTGCGTTTGGAAAGCGCCGCCGCGGTCGACAGGAACGCTTGCGACAAACCGTAGCGGATCGCGGTGTGGAGCGGCTTGCCCTGGATCAGGATGCGGTCGTACTTCTCCGCGAGACGGCGGAAGCCGTCGAATTCCTCGTTCAACAAGAGCGGGACGACTTGTTTCTCGAGGAACGGGATGAAGTCGCTCGCAAGGAACAGCGGATCGCGGCCGCCGGTTCCGGAGTACTGGACGGCGGCGCAGTCGCCGATGCCCGTCGTGCCGTCTTCGAGCACGATTTGGACGCTGATCGCCTCGCCCTTCTGGCGGATGGAAGAGAAGCCGAACGTCTTCGGTTCGCCGACGTAATAGAAACCGTCCTGGGTCGCGCCCTTCTTGATCGCGACCTGGTCGTCGAAATAGAACCCGGTGTAGGATGGGGTCAAAAACACGTGTTTGATCTTCATGATGTTCTCCCTTTTGTCCTCAGTTCTTCTTCGGACGGCCGATCAGATTGCCCGTCGAGACGGCGTAGACGTCGTCGACGGTCATTTGGAACGAGACCGGTCGGCCCTCGGCTTTGGCCCGGTCTTCGATTTTCTGGCGGTGGAACTGCTTGATGTCCTCGGGGAAGGCAAGATTGCCGAACTCGAGGATGCGGATCGCGCCTTCGCTGTCGCGGGCGGGAAGAATCTTGCCGGCGTTGACCTTCGCGGGGGCGAAGGGCACGTCGATCAGGCCTTGGGCGAACGCCTTGACGACGCCTTGGGCGAGGTCGCCCTCGCCGACGGCGTAGATTGCCTCGAGCAGCGCGTCGACTTCCTTTTCGATCTGGCGCTGTTCGGCCTCCAGCTTGGCCGAATCGGGATACTTCTGGTCCTTCAGCATCGTGACGACGAACTTCGAGGCCTTGATGCCTTCGCCGTTGGCTTCCATCGTCGGGATGCCGATCGATTCGTGGGTCGTCTTGGTGATCATCTTCGTCGCCTTCGACATCGCGGCGGTCATCGACGCGATCGCGATCAGCGCGGTCGCGTTGGTTTCGTCTTGGGGGAAACCGCCCATCCACTGGTGGAAGACGGTCGTGACGACGACGTCCTGATAGCCGTACTTCTTCAAATACCGTTCGGTCTGGCCTTGGAGCGCCTGGATCGCGGCGACGTCCTGGGTCATGTTTCCGCCCATGCCGTAGCCGACGGTGATGCTCTTGACGCCTTGTTCGGCCGCGAGCAGCGCTTCGCAGATTGCGACCGTGTTCGAGATGCACGGCGGGACGATCGTGCCGGTCAGGGGACCGTAGGGTTCGCGGTTGATGCGAACGCCGTTTTCTTCGTAGAATCCGACCAGTCGGTCGCAATACTGCCAGTGGCGGATCGAGACTTCGAGGGGAACGTGCTTCGCGTAGGGGATGTTGTAGGAGATCCCGCCGCCTTCGTTACTCGTCCAGCCGGCGGCGTGGATGATCTCGGCGAGGAGACGCGCGTCGGGGGTGCCGTGGCGCGCCTGCAACGGGACGTTGACCGATTCCATGACCCAGCGGCACTTTTCGACGCCGTGGTTGACGACGGGGAATCCGTTCAGCAGCGCGCGGTTGAGGGCTTCGCTTTCGCGGATGCCCTTCTCGGCTTCGGGATAACGGTTCTGGCGGGTGTAGGAGTCGATCGTCGAGGGCAGGAAGTCGGCGCCGGATTGTTCCAGATAGCGCATCAGCTTGATGTGTTCGGCGAGGACGGGGACGCCGGCTCGCGGCTGAACCATCGTCCGGCCCTGACCCTTCGCTTTTTCGAGCTTGATCGCGAAGTTCTTATGCTCGGGGATCGCTTTCAGATAGGGAATCGAGACCGCAAAATCGAGGAGGGGATTGTCGCCGGTTTTCCAGGTCTTGAGGACCTGGTTGCGTTCTTCGAGGAATTCTTCCATCGTGAGCTTCTTGTTACGTACGTCCATAGTGCACCTCGTCGGGTTCCAGTCGGATCAGTCGTTTCTTCATGATGCGCAAGGCCAAAAGCGGATCCTTTTGGCTTAACAGGCCCATGGCGGCCATGATGTAGTCCTTGTCGAGCAGATAGTTCGGCGCTTCGGGACGGAGCTCGAAGGGCAGTTCCGCGCGTTTCGCCGCATGTTTCAAAATGGACAGCGGGTCCTTGCTTTTGATGACGGGACCGCCGGTTCCGATCACCCATTCGATGTGGGAGAGATCCTTGCCGGTCTGGTTGAGGACGTTGCCCAAGGGGGTGTAGACTTCTTCCATCTTTCCCGCGTGGCGGTTGATCGCTTTTTCCAAGCAGATCCGGGCGAGCAAGGCGTCGACCAAGTGGTCCGCTTCGCTTTGCGGCAGAAAATCGACGTGGTCGTGGCGGTGTTGGAAGGCTTCTTTCAAATCGACGCCCATGCGGTCGGAGAAGACGCGGATCTCGTCGGATGTCATCGCCTTGAGGACGCCGGTCGCCGACCAGCGCATGCCGAGATCGCCCTCGACGGTGCGTTTGGCGTAGGGTTCCTCGAGGCCGTGCAACACGACGTCGCCGCGGCGCGTCGGGTGCGACATCGAATAGAAATCGGTGGTGGCGCCGCCGATGTCGACCATCGCGAGCTCGCCGAGGCCCTTTTCGTCCAAGGTGCCCAGGCTGAGCAGTTCGGCCGCTTTGAGCACGGCTTCCGGCGTCGGCAGAATGACCTTGTCGATCTGCGATTCGATCTTCTTGATGCCCTTGGCCTCGATGATCTTTTCCAAGAACAGCTTCCGGATCGCCTCGCGGGCGGGTCCGATGTGGAGCTGGTTGATCTTCGGCATGACGTTATCGGTGATCCGTCCGTCGAGTTGGTAACGGTCGAAGAGATCCTGGACGTCGTCCTGGCAGGATTTGTTGCCGGCGTAGATGATCGGAATTCGGATGTTGGCCTCGCCAAGCATGCGAAGATTGTATAAGACGTTTTCGGTGTTTCCGCCGTCGGCGCCGCCGGCCAAGAGGACGATGTCGATCTTGTTCTGCTCAAGCGAGGCGACTTCGCGTTTGGTCATATGGTGCGAGAAGACGAGATCGACTTTGGCGCCGGCGCCCAGGCAGACGCGTCTTGCGGCTTCGACCGTGAGTTCTTCGACCAGGCCGATCGCGGCCATTTTGAGACCGCCGGCCGCGGACGAACAGGCGATCGTCTCGTCGAAAACGACCCTCTCGCCGAGTCGTTCGTAAAGCCGCTCGAGGGCCGCCAGGTAGCCGATGGAGATGTCCGAAGCGACGGTGGTCGGATGCGAGGCGGTGGCGAGGATGTCGCCTTGGTCGGTGCCGACGGCCGTCAGTTTCGTGTAGGTCGATCCGAAGTCGATCAGAAGATAGCGGGGCATCTTACTCCCCCAGGTCGGCTTTGATGTCGGCGAGCGCCGTGTCGATCGTCGTCCCGGGCGGATAGACGCGGTTGAAGCCCATCGCTTCGAACCGTTTCTTGACTTCGTTGAAATCCTGCTTGCCGACGACGATGTTGCCGCCGACATAGAGCGGAATATCGGAAATGCCGGCTTCGACGCACTTGTCGCGCATGCCCCTGCAGTCGATTTCGCCATGGCCGTACAGCGATGAGACCATAATCAGCGAGGCGTTGGTTTCGATCGCCGCGTTGATGAAATCTTCCTGCGAAGAGAGGACGCCGATGTTGACGACGTTGTAGCCGGCATTGGTGAGGGTGTATTCGATGATCTTGTTTCCCACTGCATGGACGTCGGCGCCGATGACGCCGATCACGATTGATTTCAAGATTTCGTACCTCGAGTTGTAAGCGTTTTTATAATAACATTATAACACAGTCGCAAATCGAGTTCAAAGACTATTTGACGGCAGTCCTCGAATTTCAAAAGAAAGACACGCCGCTTGGGCGTGTCGGGTTTAGAACGAGCGGGCGACGAGGAAGAGATAGTCGGAGAGACGGTTGAGGAAGACCAGAGGCAGCTCCAGATCCTTACGTTTGCGATCTTCGGCGAAACGGATCGCGGCGCGTTCGGCGCGCCTTGCGATCGCGCGGGCGACGTCGTAGTGCGCCCCGGCGAGGGTCGTCTCGCAGCCGGGCAGGACGAACCGCGGCTCGAGCGGTTTCATGGCGAGCAGCGCTTCGCCTTCGTTTTCGATCCATTCGATCTCCCAGGCGGTGATCTTCGGCAGTTTGCCGAACCGGGCGGGATCGGCGTCCGGATTGACGGCGAGCAGCGAATTGATTGTCTGAAGGAGCGATTGGACCGTCAGGACCGATTCGAACTTGGCGTGGTGCCAGGCGAGGCCGAGGGCGCTCGAAAGCTCGTCGATCGCCCCAAGGGCTTCGAACAAGAGATCGGTTTTGGGCAGGACTTCGAGGGAGTAGGTCTGGGTCTTTCCCTTGTCGCCGAACTGCGTGGAGATGGAGCGGATGGCTTTGGTTGTCATGGCGTTCCTCCTAAGGATACACCCATTGTATCAAACAACGGGCCAGTTTGCAAAGAAGACCTCAGCGGTCGTTGGGGGGAGCCTGGTGGACGACGATCTGCGGGAAAGGAATCTGGATGCCCTTTTCGTCGAAGAGCAGCTTGACTTCGCGGTTCATGTCGCGGAGGACCTGGTACTTCTTGATTTCCTGCGTCTTCGCCAAGATCCGGATCACGACCGAGGATTCGCCGAGCTGTTGAACGCCGCGGTAGAACGGTCCTTCGACGATGTCGGGAATCTTCTTCTTCCAGTCCTCAAGGTCAGGAATCAGGATGGCTTCGACTTTGCGGATGTCTTCGCCATACGAAATCGAGACGTCGCAGATCGCGGGCGACAAGTGCGAGGAGGTGTTGATCGCGCCGCGGATGTCGGAATTGTTGATGATCTTGATGTCGCCGTTCAGATCCTCGAACTTCGAGGCCCGGATGCCGATTTCGACGACCGTGCCGCGGATGTTGTCGACCTGGATGACGTCGCCGACCTGGAACTGGCGTTCGAAGATGATGAAGAGGCCGCTGATGACGTCCTCGATCAGCGACTGCGCGCCAAACGAAAGGGCGAGGCCCAAAATGCCGGCGCAGGCGAGCAAGGTCGTCGTGCGGACGCCCCATGCCGCGAGGATCAGGAACACGGCGACGACGACGGAGCCGTACTTGAGGATGCTCGTGAAGAGATCGCCGATCGTCTGGCTGCGCGAGGTTTTGCGCGACAGCGACGAACATCCACAAGTATCGCGTGACGATCATGCGCCGCAAGGTCGCCTTCCGGCGAGCGATGCGCATGGCTCCATTCATGAACACACCTCCTCCATCAAAATGAAAACATCGTTCAGACGGAATGAACGACGCTGACCAGATCCAGAATCGCCGCGACTTCGGCGGCGAACATGTCGAGCGGATAGCCTTGCGAGACGACGTTGTTTTCCTGATCGGTATGGACGAACCCGACGACGCCGTCGTTTGGTCCGCGGATGACCAGCACGATCCGAAGCGTTTCGGAACCGTGTGTCAGGTCGATCTCGACCTTCGCCCAATCAATCGGCGCTCCCGGAAACATGTGGGAGATTTCGAATTTGTCAAACATGGAGGCGATTTGACCCTTCAATACCGCGGCGTCGACCGTCGCGACGCGGTAGCTTTCGGGCTCGTCGGCGGAGATATATTCGCGGACTTCGGTCAGTTCGTAAGTCGTTAGGTCGAGAAGGGCGAAATGGTTGAAGACCTGTTGACGCCACAAAAAGAACGTCCCGGTCAGCGTCACATCAAGCGACTCGGTCGTCTGGGTCGACATCGCACACCCCATCATAAAGAGGGCAAAAGCCAAGATCACAATCCCTGCAAAAAAGCGTTTCATCGACTCACCTCGAGCCCATTGTAGTCTTTTCTTCAAGGATTTTCAAGACCGAAAAGAAAAGCAGCCCGCAGGCTGCGTTTTTTAGACGGTTTTTGATTGCAGAAACGCTTGGGTGACCGAAAGCGTCGGATACGAAGGCATGGCGCCTTTGGCGGTCGTCGCGATCGCGCCGACGGCGTTGGCGAAACGAAGGATCGTTTCCCATTCCTCATGGGTGGTTTCGGAAAGCGGGTGATCGAACTGGGCGATCTGATAGAGGATGCCGGCGACGAACCCGTCGCCCGCGCCGGTCGTGTCGATCGTGCGGACTTCGAACCCGTCCGCATCGATGCGCTCGTCCTTGTGATACACCGTCGCGCCGGCTTTTCCGCGGGTGACGATGACGACTTCGACTTTGCCTTGGAACAGGAACTTGATCGCCTGTTCCTCGCTTTCCTTCCCACTGAAGAACCACAGTTCGTCGTCGCTGACCTTGACGATGTTCGCTTTGGGCAAGAATTCCAGAACGCGGCGTTCGAGTTCGTCGGAGGATTTCCACAGCGAAACGCGCAGGTTCGGATCGAAACTGACGAGTCCGCCCGCCTTGTGGATCTTGGCGATCAGCCTCCGGTGCGCGTCGCGCATCGAGTCGGTCTGCAAGGCCACGCTGCCGAAATGAAGGATGTCCGCGACAAAATCGATCGCATGGATCTGCTCTTCCCGCATCAGCATGTCCGCCGACGGATTGCGGTAGAAGACGAACTGGCGTTCGCCATGGGAAAGCGTCACGAATGCAAGCGCCGTGTGCGCCCTGGACGTCGAAAAGAGGTGCGTCGTGTCGACGCCTTCTTTTTCAAACACCTCGTGGAGATAATCGCCGAACGCGTCGGCGCCGACCTGCCCGATGAAGGCGGCTTCTCCGCCCAACCGCGCGACGGCGACGGCGACGTTGGCCGGCGCTCCGCCCGGCGCTTTTTCGAACGCGGTGACGTCCTTGAGCGTGGTTTCGGTCTGAATCGGCATGAAGTCGATCAGCGCTTCGCCGATCGTGTAGATTTTTTTCATATGGTGCCTCCCTTCGCCGCGGAATTCCCGCGGCGTCCTTGGAAGATGAACACCGCCAAAACGGCCATACCAAGGAATTGTGATGCGACGGCGAATGCGGTCAGCCATCCAAGCGAAGTCTCGTAAAGCGCGCCGACGATCGCGGATCCGAGAAACCAGAACCCGCCGAAGACGGCGTAGAACACGCCGTAAGCCGTCGCCCGCGATTTCTTCTCGACGAGGCTCGCGACGACCGCTTTGAGGATCGATTCCTGCGCGCCCATCGCCACGCCCCAAAGCGCCATGCCCGCAAAGAGCGCGGCGGTGCCCGAAAGCAGGAAGACGAGCGGCGTGACGAACAGCGAGAACGTCATCGCGAAAAGCAGACTCGCGACTCCTATTCTATCATAAAGATGCCCAAACAACAAGGCCGCAAGCGCATCGACGCCCATCGCCATTGCGTAAAGCAATGGGATCCACGCGACGTCGATCAAAGCCGCATTCGACGCATGATAGGCGATTACCGGAAAGTCGACGAATCCGAGCGCGATCAGTCCGATCGCGACGAGGTAGAGAACGAATCTGGTCGAAGCGCCGTGAAGTCCGGACGGCTTCGTCGTCTCCATCGTTTCGGGATGCGGAAAGCGACGCTTCGCCGCGAACAGCACGGCCAGGGTCGCGATCGCGAACACCCCGAGCAACAGAAACGCCAACCGGTATCCCTCGAACTCGTCGGGTTTGAGAAGCATCACGACATAGACGAAGATCGGTCCCAAAAACGCGCCGAGTTGATCGAACGCTTCCTGGATCGCGAAGGACTTGCCCGCCCCCAGATGCGGGCTGACGAACGACGTCAGCGCGCTCTTCGCCGGGGCGCGGATGCCCTTGCCGACGCGTTCGAGCAGGATCAGCACCAACGCCAGTTCCCACACGGACACATCGACGAAGTACAAAAGCGGGATCACGAGCAGATTGATCGCATAGCCGACGATCATCATCAGCCAGTATTTCTTGGTCTTGTCGGCGATCCATCCGGTCAGGACGCGCAGCGCCTGGCCGATGAATTCGCCGAATCCGGAAACGATCGCCACGACGAACGCGCTGGCGCCAAGCAGGTCAAGGTAGGGTCCGTAGATGCTTCTTGCGCCTTCGTGGACGAAATCGGAGAACAAGCTGACGACGCCGATCATCATCAAAAACGCCCAAGCCGCCTTCTTCATGTCCTTTTTGCCGTTCATGTCGTTTCCTCCAACAATTCTTCGGTCAGGGCGAACAAGCGGCGTTTGGCCAAAGCCAACGCTTCGCTTCCTTCCTCTGTGATCTTGTAGTATTTCTTCTGCTTTCCGGTTTCGACGCGGATCTCCATCTCGAGCCACCCGTTTTGGCACAGTTCGCGCAGCAGCGGGTAGATGAGGCTTGGGCCGACCTGATAGCCGTGATGCGACAACTCCTCCATCATCCAGGATCCGTAGAACGGTTCCTTGGCCGCGTGATGCAGGATGTGGACCTCGATCAGGCCCAGAAAGATCTTGCGGTGCAGCGGTTCGAGCATTGTTTCACCTCTTATCGGTTCTTGATATCATTATACGATATCATTGTTCCCAAGTCCACAAAAAAAAGCGCTCAGCGCGCTTTTTGATGGGTTCGAAGCCATTCGTCGACGGCGAACGAAGCGACGTCTTCGGCGTATTTGCCCGGTCCGAAGCCGGCGTCGTAGCCAAGTTCCTTCGCCAGTTCGTGGGTGATCCGCGCGCCGCCGCAGATCAGGAGGAAGCGGTCGCGGAGCCCTTCGGCCTCCAGCAGTTCGACGAGTTCGACCATGTTCTTCACATGGACGTCCTTTTGCGTCACCGTTTGGCTGACCAGCAGCACGTCCGCATCGACTTCGAGAGCCTTCTTGACGAGCTCCTCATTGGTCACCTGCGACCCCAAATTGTAGGCCTTCACGTGTTTGTACCGCTCGAGCCCGTAGTGTCCGGCATAGCCTTTCATGTTCATGATCGCGTCGATGCCCACGGTATGGGCGTCCGACCCGGTCGAGGCCCCGACGAAGACGAGATCGCGGCCGATCTTTTCCGCGATCAGCTGTTCGACGTCTTCCTTGCTTCGGGAAGGACTCTCGACGCTGCGGACTTTGATCATGTCCGTGTCGACCTCGCCGACCATCCGGCCGTAGAGGATGTAGAACGAAAAGCCTTCGTTCAGGCTTTCGCCGTGGACGACCTGCGGATCGACGAGCTTCATCTGCCGGGCGATTTCCTTGGCGGCTTCTTCGCCTTTGGCGTCGTAGGGAATGGGAAGGGTGAAGGACAATTGGATTTTTCCGTCGCCCATCGTGTCGCCGTACGGACGGATCTTCATCGCGCATTCCCCCTTTCGTCCATGACCGCGTTCACATAGTCGTCGGCTTTCAAAAAGACGCCGGACAACCCTTTTCCGCCGGTTTCTAAGCGTTTGATGCCGGCGAACACGCCCTTTTCGAGCGTCGCGAACAACCCGTCTTCGTTCACCTGGGCGAGCAGTGCGTGGGCTCTGTCCAGGACGGATTTCGCCCGTGTCTCGATCAGACCGTCCCTCGGGAAGGCGATTTCGGAAGAAATCGAGGCCATTGCGGTCTGGATCATCTTGGCGTTCTTGATCGCCAGATGGCGGTCGGACAAAAACGGCGTGTGGATCGCTTCGGTCATCATTCCGAGCAGATGGATCGACTGATCGGTCATCTGCACGATCATGTTGAAGAGGGTGTTCTGCTCGTAGGCGCGGAAGATGTTGCCGTTGATGTGTTTCGTTGGCGGCATGTACTTGAGCGGCGCTTCCGGGAAGATCTCCCTTGCCATCTGCGCCTGCGCCAATTCGTAGAGAAAGCTGTTTTCGATGTTCGGATCGATCTCGAAGGCGTGGCCGAGGCCCATCTGGTTTGCGGGCAAGCCTGCGAAATAGGCGAACTGCTCGTTCAGAAACTGGCTGGCGAGCACGGTGTGCGCTTCGTCGAAGGCGTCCGACGTCGTCAGATAGTTGTCCTCGCCGGTATTGATGATGATCCCGGAGAGGGCGTTCAAGCGCCTCGAGAACGACTGGTCGACGATCGTCCGGCGCATGTTGATGTCGCGGAAGATGATGCCGTAGAGCGAATCGTTTAAAAGCACGTCGAGGCGCTCCATCGCGGCCATCGACGCGATCTCGGGCATGCACAGGCCGCTCGCGTAGTTGACGAGTTTGACGTAACGCCCGAGTTCGGCGCCGACCTCGTCGAGCGCTTTGCGCATGATCCGGAAGTTTTCCTGCGTCGCGTAGGTGCCGCCAAAGCCTTCGGTCGTGGCGCCGTAGGGGACGTAGTCGAGCAGCGACTGGCCCGTCGTGCGGATTACGGCGATGATGTCGGCGCCCGAAACCGCCGCGGCGCGGGCTTGCTTCACGTCTTCATGGATGTTCCCGGTCGCGACGATGACGTACAGGTCGGTCTTGTGCTTGGGCGAAGCGGCGAGCCGTTCTTCGCGCAAGGCGCGGCCTTTCAAGATGCTTTCTTTGATCGGCCTCCAGTAGGGTTCGAGGATCGCAACCACCCGGTCTTTGGGCAGTTTCGGATAACCAAAGAGCGGGACGTCCGATTCGATATGGCGTTTGACCAGATCGGGCAAGGACCACCCCGTCGCCGCCAACGCTTCCGCGAGGAGATTGGAAGCGCCGCGGGCGAGCACGCCCGCCTGCTTCCAATGATCGACGATCCGGTTGGGGATCGGAACGTCTTCGAAATCCACGCCGTCGACGCCAAACAGGCGGAGGGTCGCCCGTTCGACGGAATCGGTGGTATGTCGATCGATGAACTGTTGCGTCTTGGTCGCGACCGCGTGGGCGAGGCGGCGGCAGTCCGCAATCGTTTCTTTGTTCAAATGGAGTTTGTTCAAGGGGTGTCTCCTTTCGCGAGCACGTCGAACACGGGTTTGTCGACCACGGCTTGTACGGCTTGCAGGAAGTCTACTTTGTCGAAGGAATAACCGGACGGGCTGTAGGGATTGACGCAAAGGCAGGCGACTTCGAAAGCTTCGACGACGTCGATCCGCGGCGACCGCTCCAAGAGACGTTCGAGGACGGACGTCGAAAGGAGCACGTGCGAAGGGCTCGTCAGCCGCAGGAACAACCGCTTTGAAGACGGTTGTTTGAGCCAGAGTCTCGCGGCCGCGTCGGTGAGCGCAAACGGAATGTAGAGTCCTTCCGCATCCGCGGGAATGGTTTGAAACGTCGCTTCACAGAAGTCGATCGCCCGAGGTTCGGACAGCGGCACATAACCCGATCCGCACAGCCAGCCGACGCGATCGGGAAGCGCCTCGTCATGCCATGCGGCGTCGCCTTTGGGTAGAGAGTACAGTCGTGTCCAAAGCGAAGCCTGCTTGACGACGACGTTCATGTCGTAGGCCGCGTTGGCGCCGAACACCAAGACAAGGGCGTCGCCGACGCGGGCGAACTGACGCCGTGAAAACGCGCCGTCGACGTAGACGCGCACGGCGCCGAGTTCAAGGAGACGACGGCACAGCGAATCCATCTGCGAGCGGTTGGAAGGACCAGCGACGAGCATCGTTCCCTCGCTTGAAACCGCGACGATTTGGATCGGTCCCAACGCCGTCCTCAGGTTCGTCGTCTCGACGATCTCATAGGCCGCATGGGACGCCTTCAAACAATCGTCCGCCGTCGCGACGAACATCCCCGGACGAACGAAAATCCTGGGCTTGGGCAGACGGGTGATCTGATCGAGTTCCTCGCCGTCGAGCCCAATCGAGGTGATCGCGGTCAAACGGCCGGATTCGGCCATTGTCATGGCATTGAGAACCGTCGTCTTGCCGGCGTTTTTGGCGTTTCCGACGATCGTCACGACGCGCTTGTCTTGGAGCGTGTCGATCAACCGAGCGATGGCGAATGCCTCCTTACGTGGTCTTTCGAATCGGCTTCGCTCCACGCGCTGTCCTTGGAAGAAGTTCCGCTCAGGCGGGCCGACGTGCATGCCTCGCAGTGGCAGACGTTGTCGTAATGGAGCGGTTCGTGATAGGTCGTGATCCTTCCCTCGTAGTTGCGCAGGATCGTCTTTCCCGGCGCCGTCGAGATCAGATAGTTGGGCATGACGGGGATCTTTCCGCCGCCGCCCGGCGCGTCGACGACGAACGTCGGCACGCAGTAGCCCGAGACGTGGCCGCGCAGGCCTTCGATGATTTCGATGCCTTTCGATACCGGCGTCCGGAAGTGCTGGATGCCCATCGAGAGGTCGCATTGATAGAGGT
>Ga0116204_1000376_pt1 | contig 25190 bp, 19 predicted proteins | sample LakKivwa52mmetaG_FD_94481 | JGI IMG/M metagenome (GOLD analysis project Ga0116204, IMG submission 94481) | Anoxic lake water microbial communities from Lake Kivu, Rwanda to study Microbial Dark Matter (Phase II) - Lake Kivu water 52m metaG | ecosystem: Environmental > Aquatic > Freshwater > Lake... | reverse complement strand
TGCGTAAGCTCTTTGGAGACAAAAGCTCCCAAGACCTTAAGAAGTACAACCCAGTCGTACCCGAGATCAACGACATCTTTATTGGCTTGGCTCAGTATGACGATGATACCCTCAAGAATCGGATAAATGAAATCCGGTTGGAGATAGCAGAAAAGCTAAGACCTTTGCGGGAACAGCTATCAGACCTTGAGCTTAATTATCGTAATGAAAACGATGAAAGCGAAAGAAACCACATTGATAATGACATAGACAAGACCCGTGTGGAGCTCAAAAAGCTAACCAAATTGACTTTGGATGACTTTCTTCCCGAGGTTTTTGCCGTCGTCAAGGATACTTGCCGCAGGTTGGTAGGCAAGAGCTTTGAAGTTCGGGGTAATATGCTCACCTGGAACATGGTTCCCTTTGATGTCCAGCTCATAGGTGGTATGGCATTGCATGATGGCAGGATTGCCGAAATGGCAACCGGTGAAGGAAAGACATTGGTAGCGACGCTTCCGCTCTTTCTCAATGCTTTGGTAGGCAGAGGCGCACATTTGGTAACTGTCAATGATTACCTTGCCAGCCGTGATGCCGAATGGATGAGTCCGATCTTTGAATTTCATGGGCTCAAGGTGGGTTGCATTACCACAGGCATGACTTTTGAACAACGCAAAAGTGCCTATCTTGCAGACATCACCTATGGAATGAATAGCGAATTTGGTTTTGACTATCTCAGAGACAATATGGCGGTGAGTCCGGAACAAGTGGTACAACGAGACTTCTACTATGCCATTGTGGATGAAGTAGATAGTATCTTGGTGGACGAAGCCAGAACTCCGCTGATCATCAGTGGACCCATCGCTCATGATAAAAACTTTTATCTGGAACTAAAACAACCCATCCAACAGCTTGTGCAAGCGCAAACAGCTTTGGTACAACGCATCCTGAGTGAAATCCGCGAAGATATCCGCGAAGACAATCCTCTTGCAGATAATAAACGCTTGGCTCGCAGTTTGCTATTGGTAAAACGTGCTGCTCCTCGCAACAAAGCATTTTTGAAGCTCATGCAAGAAGGCGAGCTCAAAAAGATGGTGCAGGACGTTGAAGGCATTTATCTGCGGGACAAGAATATGCACGAGCTTGATGACAACCTCTTTTATGTGGTTGAAGAACGCCAAAACTCCGTCGATCTCTGCGAAAAGGGTAGAGAGATGCTCTCTAAGAAGGAACATGACCTCTTTATCGTGGAATCATTGGACGAAATTCATCGCCAGATCGATGAGCAAGATAGCTTGAGCAATGAACAAAAAGCGCTGAAAAAGGAACAGCTTACCAATGCCTTCATGGATAAAAGTGAGAAGCTGCACAATATCAATCAGTTACTCAAAGCTTATACTCTCTTTGAAGAAAATGTAGAATATGTGGTGATCGATAACAAAGTGGTGATCGTAGATGAATTTACCGGAAGGCAAATGCCGGGCAGAAGATTTTCGGACGGCTTGCATCAGGCTTTGGAGACCAAAGAAGGTGTAACCGTCGAAGCCGGTACACAAACCTTTGCCACCATTACCTTGCAAAACTATTTTCGCATGTTTGAAAAGCTGGCTGGTATGACAGGTACCGCAGTCACCGAAGAATCCGAATTTATGGAGATTTACAAGCTCTCCGTGGTAGCTATTCCAACCAATGTTTCAGTCACCAGAATCGATCACGACGACGTTATCTACCTCACCAAAAATGATAAGTATCAAGCCATCATCCAAGAGATCGAGTATTGGCACAAAGCCGGTAAACCCGTATTGGTGGGTACCGTATCCGTCGAAGTATCCGAAATCCTGAGCCGTTTGTTAAAACGCCGCAGTATCCCACATAATGTTTTAAATGCCAAACAGCATGCACGGGAAGCGGAGATCGTCTCCCTTGCCGGACAACCGGGAGCAGTGACGATTGCCACAAATATGGCAGGTAGAGGAACGGATATCAAGCTTGGCAGTGGCGTGGTTACGAAACAAAGCGCTGCCTACCAGGGTCTTACCAAAGCCATTCCCGATGGTTTTCCCTATGGCTTGCCTCTTGATGGTTTGCACGTAATCGGTAGTGAAAGACACGAAAGCAGGCGTATCGATAGACAGCTACGTGGTCGTGCCGGAAGGCAAGGAGACCCCGGAACCTCCAGATTTTACCTCTCTTTGGAAGATGATCTGATGAGACTCTTTGGCTCCGATAGACTGGCTCCTATGATGATGAAGATGGGCTTTAAGGGTGGTGAAGCGATTACTCACCCTTGGATGAGTTCAACTGTAGAAAAAGCACAGAAAAAGGTGGAAGAACACAACTTTGAGATACGCAAAAACCTCATCAAATATGATGAAGTAATGAATCAGCAACGTGAAGTGATCTATTCTTACAGACGCAGTGTGCTCAAGGGTTTTGATCTAAAAAACGATATCTTGGACATGATCAAAGAGACCATCCAAAACGTGGTAAACGAGCATCTACCTGAGGACACTTATCCCGAAGATTGGAATCTGGACCGGCTCTGCCATTGGTTTAAGGGTGGACTCAATATCCCGATTGCTCCCGAAGATTTGGAAAGCGATCACATCAATCGTGAGATGGTAATCAATGAGATCAGTGAACGGGTTTTTGGAGCATATAGCAGCAAAGAAAACAACATCGGAACTGATACTCTGCGTGATATTGAAAGACGCTGTATGCTGGAAGTGGTGGATGATGAGTGGAGAGACCATTTACACGAGATGGATTTGCTCAAAGAGGGTGTTCACCTAAGAGCTTATGCCAACAAAGACCCACTCATCGAATACAAAAAAGAGAGCTTTTACCTCTTTGAGGGACTGATCCGCAGAATCCAAGAAAACGTAACTAAAAAGGTCTTTAATACCTATATTCTCACTCGGCAGCAGATGGAAAGCATGCTAGGCAAGGCAAACCTCAGCCATGAAGAAATTAATGCCTATCTACATGCCCAACATATACAAACTCAGACCGCTTCGCAACCTATGGGCTTTGGTGAACCTTCTACCTCCTATGACGAAATGCCAAAGGTCAAGCCCGTAAGTGTCGCCCCCAAAATTGGTAGGAACGATGCCTGTCCCTGCGGAAGCGGCAAGAAATATAAGAAATGCTGTGGGAAAAACGAATTTGACGATGAGATGTAAAGCACTTTGTGCTAGGAACATGAAACATAACAAAGAACAATGCATTATGAAAAAGGATAGATAGCTCTATGGCAAAAGGCTTGATCATAGTAGAATCGCCGGCAAAGGCAAGTACGATATCAAAGTTTTTGGACAACAAGTACATCGTAAAAGCCTCTATGGGACACATCCGGGATTTACCAAAAAATGAACTGGGAGTAAACATCGAAGATGATTTTGCCCCCAAATATACGCTGGACAAGACCAAGACAAAATTGGTCGGCGAGCTCAAAGAAGCTGTGAAAAAGGTTGAAGCCATCTATTTGGCAAGCGACCATGACCGCGAAGGAGAAGCCATTGCCTGGCATCTGAGCAAGGTCTTGGAAAAAGAATTGGAGGGGAAAAAGCTCCATCGGATCATCTTTAACGAGATCACTGCCAAGGCAATCCGCGAGAGCCTCGACCACCCGGAAGCCATTGACCAAAACAAAGTAGATGCTCAACAAGCCAGACGCATTCTGGATCGCATCGTTGGTTATCAAGTAAGCCCCATCCTCTGGAAGATTATTGCCAAGGACCTTAGTGCCGGCAGGGTTCAATCCGTTGCCCTACGTTTGATTTGTGAACGTGAAGAAGAGATTACTGCCTTTGTCCCCAAAGAGTTTTGGAAGCTCGAGGCAGATTTTTGGCGGGATACGCTACCCAAATTCAAAGCCGTTTTGGATAAGTGGCAGGGCAAGAAAGCAGAATTGGAAAAGGAAAGCGATGCGCTATCGATCATTGCCAGCATCAAAGACAAACCGGCTAACATCAAAGATATCAAGCGCAGCGAAAAGGAATCCGCACCACCAGCACCGTTTATAACCAGTACCCTCCAACAAGAGGCATCCAAGATTCTCAATATGCAAGCGCAAAAGACCATGGCAGTAGCACAACAGCTCTATGAAGGAATGGATATCGGCGGTGAACATACGGGTCTGATTACCTATATGAGAACGGATTCCTTTAGAATAGCCGATGAAGCTACTGAAAACTGCCGTAAACTGATCTCTGAACGCTATGGCAAGAGCGAGCTAAACACCAGCGTACGTAGCTTCAAAAACAAAAACTCTGCCCAAGATGCCCACGAAGCCATCCGTCCCACCGATGCCTTCCGTACTCCCGAAAGCTTATCATCTGTGCTAAACAAAGAACAGCTCAAGCTCTATACTCTGATCTGGCAAAGGTTTGTGGCTACGCAGATGAAGCCTGTGAAACTGCTCAACACCTCAGTTCAAATTGCCATGGGCGATGCCATCTTTGCTGCCAGTGGCAATCAAATTACCTCCGAAGGATTTCTCAAAGCCTATCCACATGTAAACTTCCCCCCCGGCGAAAAAATCGACAAGGCATATTCAGCATCAGACCTCCTTGAACATACGGAACTGATAAATTCTCAACACTTTACTACGCCTCCTTCACGTTATACGGAAGCATCTTTGATCAAGGAATTGGAAGCCAAAGGCATTGGCAGACCCTCCACTTATGCCAGTATCCTATCCACTATCCGGCAGCGTAAGTACGTTTCTTTGGAAAAAAAGTCCTTTTTGCCCACCTCCTTGGGGATGAGCGTCTTTCGCTTTTTGGTAGAGCGCTTCAATGACATCTTTAACGTAAAATTTACCGCCAGCATGGAAGATAAGCTCGATGAAATCGAAACCAAAGACATCATCTGGCACAGTTTGGTAAAAGATTACTACACGCAATTGCAAGCTTTGATTGGCAAGGTAGATATCAAAAAAGAAAAGGAGAGCTTCAAGGAGGAAACCGATATCCTCTGTGATCTCTGTAAAAGCGCCAAGATGATGATCAAACGCAATCGAAGTGGCGAATTTTTGGCTTGTTCGGCTTTTCCCAAATGCCGTAATAGCAAGTCCTTTATCCGCGATGAAAATGGCAAAATCCAGATCAAAGAAAAGGTAACTCTATCCGAAGCCTGCCCCAAGTGCGGAAATCCCTTAGTTGAGCGCAGTGGCAAATTTGGCGAATTTATCGCTTGCTCCACCTATCCCAAATGTAAGTTTTCCAAGCCCAAAAGCTCTGGGGTCAAGTGCCCTGATTGTGGCAAAGGGGAAGTAGTAGAACGCCGCAACAAGAAGGGACGGCTCTTCTATTCTTGCAGTACTTATCCCGAGTGTAAATGGATTTCCAATGATAAACCAATAGCGATGACCTGTCCCGTCTGCCAACACCACATGCTCTTTGAGAAGTATCAAAAAGGTGGAGCCCTGATCAAGGTCTGCCCCAAGTGCAAGACCCAAATGGAATAACTAAATGCACTTTGGCGATGCCCTGCAAAGCTCCTTACAAAGTATCTTCAGCCACAAGCTAAGATCCTTTTTGACCCTCTTGGGAATCATGATTGGGGTAATGGCAGTGGTAACCATGTTTTCCTCCGTTTATGCCCTCAAAACCATGATTGCCAAAAACATGGAAGGCATGGGTTGGAACAATTCGCTGCTCATCATCCCCGGCAATATCGATACTTCCGGTAATCGCAGAAGGGATGACATCAGAAGAGTTACCCAAAACATACCCAAACTATCTTATCAGGACTATGTGGCATTGAGGGATGAACTAGATTACAAGACCATCTATGGCATGATCTATAGCACCGAGAAGTATCGTGTCCGCAACAAGGACAACATGATCTCCATGCGTGCGGTAAATCAATTGTATTTCAAATCCAAAAACTATGATCTTCTCAAGGGCAGGTTCTATGGAGAGTATGAAGAAAACAGCCTCATTCCAGTGTGCATCTTGGGCTATTATTTTGCCGAAGAGCACTTTCCAAACGTAGAACCATTGGGCAGAATACTCAATCTGGGAAATCATCGTTTCAAGATAATCGGGGTTTTGGACAAAGATGGCTTGAACAGCGACAATGGCATGAACTTTAACAATTTTGAACGCAATGAAGACCTCAAAGCCTTGTACATTCCTCTAAATTATGGCGCTACCTACTTTTCGCCTGCCAAGACGGTAACAATGATCTATGTACAGAGCAAGGACAGTGATTCCTATCCGCTGTTGCAGGCTCGCACCCGTCAAATCCTCTTGTCCAGGCACAACATGTATCCCAATTTTTCCTTTATGGATATTGGCAGCATGATGCTCAATATTACTACCGAGCTCGAAGATATGATGAAAAAGTGGAATATCACACTTTCGGCGATTGCCTCAATATCACTGATCGTGGGTGGGATCGGACTATTTAGTACGCTACTAATATCGATTCAAGAACGGATGATGGAAATTGGAGTGCGAAAGAGTATCGGAGCAACAGACAGAGACATCTTTGTCTATTTCATCTTCGAAGCTCTTTCGTTGGCTAGCTTGGGTGCGCTCCTCGGAATAATGCTGGCATGGCTTGCCATGTTTGGCATGAGTGCTGCTTTCAAAATATCAATGCATCTACCACCGATCGGAGTTTTGCTGGGGAGCAGTTTTGCCCTTTTGATCGGTTTTCTCTCTGGACTTTATCCTGCACTCAAAGCTTCAAACATCGATCCCATCAAAGCAATCTACTACTTCGACTAAAAGCTATTTGACTTACAAGCCTCATTGATAAGAATCTGAGGTCATGGCATAGACCACAAGATTTTTTGCCTTGGTATTGTAGTTGATGGCAATGATATTCATCCCCAAAAGCGTGATGGCATTCTCATTCCATTCTTTGCGCTGTAGAGTATAGGAACGCAAACCACGATCCAGTTGTTTGCGGATTTGGTACATTTGATTGTTGTAGGCATAGTCCATAGTGTAGATAAAGAAGCGCGGATTGACGCTGGAAACCCAGCTAAAGATATAGTCCGAATTGGAATTGAAAGCCTGGAAAGCAGCGCTGATGGAGGATGGCATTTCGATTGTTCCGCTATACAATAGATCATTGATAGTCAAATCATACTGAACCGTAGAATTTTGATAACCTCCATAACTGCCAAAGGTGGTGATCCACTTCTCCTGAATATCGTCATATTGGGTGTTTCCTGTCATCACTGCCCCACCGCTTAAAATCAAAGTGGTAGTACCAGGATCGGTCTTACTGGTCAAAACAGCTGCCGTTTTTGTTCCCACCACATTGATACTGAGAGTATGCTCAAAGGAACCTGTCCAATTGGGATCGGTAAAATCTGGTCGTACCGGATCATCTGTACGCCGGTCGCAAGCACCTAAAACCAGTAATAGGGTTAGGATCGCAATGCCTAAACAGCTTTGACAAGTGGCTCTTCTCATTTCATCCTCCTCATGGGATTTATTCCATATCTCTATCTGAAACTTAGTGCTACAATCAGTGTTGCATGAAAGATACCAATTTGCCAGAAACTTTGTAGTTTCCCTTGCATCGCATCGCTCTGTACCTGTTGCCAAGCTCCTGTCTCAGTGTTTCCATTAGTATTGACTTTCTTTATCTAGGATATCCAATTTTGGACTTGACACAATAGATTTATCCCAATTAGTGTGATCCACAGGAATGAAATGGGAGAAACGAATGAAGCTACCCCAAAAGATTGTACTAAGTCTATTGATTTTCTGTGCTTTAGTATCACAGATAGCTTTTGCACAAGAGACACCCAAAGCGCGTAAAGCAAAGGAAAAGCTGCAGATGTATCAGATACCCTATACTGCTGATGCCTTTGTCGATCATGTGGAAAAAAAAAACTATGAGGTGGTACAGCGTTTCATCGATGCCGGTTTTGATGTAAATTCCCGAAATAGCCATGGCGAAGTTGCACTCATCGTGGCAGCCCAAAAAGGATCGATTAAGATGCTGGAGCTGTTGGACAAAAATAAAGCTGACCTCAATGCCACAGATATCGATGGATCCACAGCCCTCATGTATGCTGCTCATTTTCGCCAGAGCAAGACGGTAAAATTCTTGGTCAAGAAAGGTGCTGACGTAAACCAGCAAAATAATAGTAAAATGACAGCCCTCATGTATGCCGTGTTGGGTGGTTGTATTGATTCAATCGATGAGGTCATTACCAAAGATACGGATATCAGCCTCAAAAACGTTCAAGGCAAGACAGCTATCTCCCTCGCCCGCGACGAAGGCTTTATCGCCGTTGCAAACTTTATCAAATCCAAGCTGGACTATCTCAATCACCGCCAAGAAAAGCAAAAAGTGGAGTATGAAATCCAGCTCAAACGCAGCAGAAGCAATTAGGAGGCAACATGAAACGCCTTTTTTCACTCATAATATTGATCGTCATCTCGCTTTCCATCCTCCGTGCTGAGGATTGGCTTACCATATACAATGATGATCTGTCACTCGTTCGTAGCAGCTTTGAACTAAACCTCGAAAAAGGTAGGCAGAGCTACAATTTTGATGCCATCACATCCCGGATCGAACCAGCCTCCGTGATCGTAACCGATCCTAAAAAACAGATCACGATTGCCGAACAAAACTATGAGTATGACCTTGCCGGCACAGAGCAGATTATCGCCAAATACATTGAGCGAGAAGTAAACCTTACTACCAAAGACCAATCGAACTATAGCGGAGTGCTCAAGTTTTACGATGGCAACAGTGTTGGCATTATCGAAAGCAGCACCAAGAAACTGATCCTGGTGCGAAATGCGGAAATTCAGATTATCCGCTTGGCAGAACTACCATCCAATTTCTATACCAAGCCTACTCTTCACTGGTCTTTGATCGCACCTCAAAAAGGTAAATATCCGATGCAGCTTACCTATTTGAGCGGTGGTTTCAATTGGAACGTCACATACAATTCGATATGGGATGGTGCAAAGCTGATTCTCAACGCTTGGGTAACCATTGACAATCGTAGCGGTAAAGCCTTTGAGGACGTAAACCTCAAGCTCATCGCAGGAGAAATCAATAAAATCCGCGAACGTTACAATTATGGAAAAGGCGGTATGTATATGGAAGATGTGGCAATGATGAGTACCGGAAGAGCGGCTGCACCCAGTTTTGAAGAAAAAGCCTTTCACGATTTTCACATGTACACACTCGATCAAAAAGTGTCTTTTGCCAATAACCAAACCAAACAAATACAGCTCTTTCCTACCAAAACCATCACCGCTACTGCCCATTACGAGTATCGTAGTTTTGGCGAAGGTGTAAGTAGCCTAATCAAATTTGAAAACAAAAGCGAAGCAGGCATCGGTATTCCTCTGCCCAAGGGAGTATTCAAAGTTTATAAACAAGACTCGGATAGCAATGTAGAATTCATTGGCGAAGACAGCATCGACCACACTGGCAGAAATGAAACCGTACGCATCAATACCGGCAAAGCCTTTGACCTCGTAGGCAAAAGCCTCGTTAAAGAGCAAAAAACCATTAGCAATCGAGTTTCCGAGCGCACCATCCAGATCACCCTGCGCAACAATTCCAAAGAAAAGAAAAGCATCGAAGTAACACATCAATTGGACGGCAATAGCAAGATCCTGAGGTCTGACCAAGAATACAAGCTGGACAATGATCTCAAAGCCACTTTTACGATCGAAGTCCAACCCGATAAGGAAGTGATCTTTAGCTTCCTCGTTCGCTCCGAGTATTGATAGGAAGTTTTTGGAGAGACAAATGCGAGATAAACTCTTTGACAACCTGCTTGGCATTCGTAGGGAGATGCTAAAACTGGCGGGTGAGGTTTCTTCTCTTACCGGAAATCCTCTCGCCATTGAAGACGCTATGGATGATATCTGGCATCCACATTGTGACGTGTTTCAAAGCGAAAACCAATGGATTATTCTAGTTGAGCTTGCCGGAGTAAAAAAAGAGGAGATCAGTATCTCCATTACCAAAGAATACATCCGTATTGCCGGAGAAAGACAGCTCCAGATTGATAGCTGCCCCACATGTTATTACAACATGGAAATTGAAACCGGTAGATTTGACCGGCGCATCTTCTTTCCCGATATATCTTTAAGCAAAGACACTCCACATGTAACCTATGCCGATGGCATCCTCAAAATCGTCTTTGAACTTTCCCCTGTCGTAGAGAGGATCATCCCGATTTCATAAGCTTTTACGTTAAAATGTTCTTGCATTCAATGCGCAAGCTTTAGATTGCACAGCATATTATCACCCAAGGCGATAGGACTACTGCATCTCTTTTGGTGTCTTCACATTGCCTAGTCATAAGCGCATGCTTTGTGGCGCTCTCTGTGGGGCTTTACGGCTCTATCCCCGCCACATCTCCTGCGGGTATATGTATGCAGGAAGAGGGGGATGTTTTTGCGGATAGATAGATCTTGGCATCCTGAGCCAAGAGAGTACCTTCCTTGCTATTTTCCAAGGCAAAGATCAGACTAGCATTTTCGATTTTGGGATAATGCTTGGGGTGTAAAGAGGGATTGATTAGGATATAGAGGCTCTGCTCATTATCGTATCTGCGAAAATGGCAGATGTCGTTATCAATAAAGATAAAAGAGAATTCTCCCGAGATCAAAGCAGGATATTTTTTGCGGAGTTGGATGAGCTCTTTGACAAAAACTCTCAGGAATACCGCAGCACGGTTGTTTTCCCATTTCCAATCAAAGGGTCTGCGATTGTCTGGATCGCGCTTTCCGCCCACCCCGATTTCATCTCCATAGTAGATATGTGGAGTACCCACAAAGCAAAACTGGAAAATCATAGCGAGCTGCACCTTACGAATATCTCCCAAGGCTAGTTCAATGATTCGGATAGTATCGTGTCCGCCCAAGAGATTCATCATTGCTTTTGCTGCATGAAAGGGGTAGCGGGCAAATCCTTCCAATATCTTTGCCTGAAATTCATCCAAGGAGATCAAGCCGGAGATTAGATAGTCGATTACGGGGTTTTTGAAATAGGCATAATTCATCACCGAATCAAAGTATCTGGGAGATATCCAATCCTCGGCATTGTGCCAGATTTCGCCTACTAACCAGGCATCTGCCTTAATAGATTTTACGCGGCTACGAAAGAGCTCCCAAAACCAATATGGCACTTCATCGGGAACGTCCAGGCGAAAGCCATCCAAATCCATTTTACCCAGCCAATAATCTACACATTGGAGGATGTGTTCTACTACGGGAGTATTGACAACGGCATGCGAAATGTCTTTGATCTTGTTTTCGTCTGGATGCATACGGCTCAGATCATAATTTAGATCCGGCATGTCTTTGATACCCCACCAACATTGATAATACTCCTTGGGGTCAAAATCCACAGGAAGAGGATCTGGAAGCGGGTATTTATGCCAATCATACCAATTCCAATACTCCGAGAATGGTCCCTTGGCAAGGCAATCCCGAAAAGCCCAAAAAGTCTCTCCGGTATGGTTGAAAGCTACATCCAAGATGATACGGATACCCCTTTGATGAGCTTGGGAAACTAAGTTTTTTAGCTCTTGTTCACTGCCAAAATGGGGGTCTATCTTGAGGAAATCGGCAGCATCATACTTATGATTTGACTTTGCCTGCCATAGGGGATTGAGATAGATAATGCTGATACCCAGATCTCTGAGGTAGTCCAGTTTGCTGATAATGCCCGCAATGTCCCCTCCATAAAAAGACCACCAATCTGGCTTCCCCAATGGAAGATAGGGGCTTTGCACCAAGGCAGAGGTATCTTCCCAGTCTTCGACGAAGTGAAAGTATTCTTGATGTGGGGCAAGCTGTTTTCCCTGCGGTGGAGGAGTTTTGCAGCTATCGTAATACCACTCCCGAAAATCTGGATTGATATCTGGATTTCCATTGCAAAACCGATCCGGGAAGATCTGATAAATCACGCCGTGCGCAATCCAATCCGGAACCTCAAACAATGGTAAATCCTGAGGCATAATAGCGATGGGCAAGGGAAGCTCTGAGGTGGAGTGAAAGCCTTTGTAGGAGTAATAGTAGCGGGTGTTTCCCTTGACTAATACAAAGTACAAAGACAGTCCTTCCAGATTGCTTATGTCCAGCATACAATGATAAATAGTGATGCGGTCAACTATACCTAAATGGCGTAGTTCTCGGATTTGGTTGTTGATACTCATCAGTACCGAACAGGGAAGCTCTGTGAACCAATGAAAGCGGATTTCGAGAGCAGTAGCCGAAGACTTGAGTATTGTGCATAGTCCCTGATTTGTTGCATAAGGCATCTGAGGAGGAGTGATCGAGCCAATTAAAGCTTCGGGAGTCTTTTGTAAGTCATTCCATGTTATAGCTTTGGGAATTCCTTTGACGATCAAAAGAGAATTTTCACCTCCAAAGGGGTCTGCTTCGCGATGGGGATTTTGCGGATCTGCTATCCACAGGTCATCAACTACAAACTTATAGCGATATGTACCCGGATACAGATAAGTAAGGTATTCATAGCTGCCACCCACATCGGTGAGGGGGATGATTTGCCAAGCTGTAAAATCTCCACAAATCCCCACACTGTGAAAACCAATCGTGGGAGCTTGGTAGGAAAATCTAACACGTTGCAACTTTTACTGCAATTCCTGTGAAGCAAATAGCGCCACTCCAAGAGTCTTGGAGTGGCGATAAGTCTGGTGCAAAAAGCTATTATGCCAGTTTGGGGATGATGCCACCAATCAGGAAGCAGGTTGCAAAAGCAATAATGGCATAGAGTTCTGGATAAACTGCCAAAATCAGGGTTTTGGTAAATACATCATTACCACTACCGAGACTTTCGATTCCGTTTGCCACTACTTTTGCCTGTTGCAGAGCGGAAAACATACCCACGATGCCCATGATCAAACCTGCGCCAAGAATTGCATAGGCTTGCATCATGTTCATGCTGGTAGTAATATGAGCTTGGAGAATGAAGAATGCTCCAAATCCATACAATCCCTGCGTACCCGGAAGAGCGGAGAGAATCATGCAATTTGCAAAAATATCGTCTCTTTTCTTCATTGCGGCTACGCTGGCGCTTCCGTCTATAACTGTTCCAAAGGCAGAACCCAGTCCACTGAGTGCGACCATGATAAAAACACCGATCCAAGCAACCAGATATGCTGAATTGCCGGTTGATGCAACAATGTTTGCGGCAACTGCTAAACTATCGTTTAACATATAACCTCCCATTTATTTTACTGATTATGTTTTCCAAAGGGTTTATACTGGGGTCCGGGTCCTGTGAACCCGGCGTTTTTGTAAAACTCGACAAAGGTAAGACGCAAGGGATGGACAAAGCCACTGAGAGCGCCCAAAGCGAGATTGAGCGTATGTCCAAAGACCATAAAAACGAGGAATAAAACAGGTCCCAAAACCGGTATTCCGGAAAATTGCTCTGCCATAGCATTGACTACGATACCCAAAATCGCACTTGAAACGCCTAAGGCAAAGAGTCTGATATAGGAGAGCAGGTCTCCAAAGAAACCAGTTAAGATATTGTACATCAGCCAAATACCGGAAAGGATATTGATGATGATGTTTTTACCGGGGCTATTAAAGAGGAATACCAACGCCAAGCCCAAATACATTGGATACTTGGCATAAAGTGCCAAAACACCCGGATTTGCACCCATCACTGTGGAGCCCATGATAACGGCAGAGAGCAAGAAGAGGAAGGTTCCAATTGATGCCAATCCATAGCGAAATCCGGATTGCTGCATTTGTTTACCAGCATTGACCAGGATGCCAAAGAGGATCTGAATTACTCCCAGAATGAGGGCAAAATTGAAGATTTGATTGGTATCCCGAATGGGGATAGAACCGCCGATGATGGCATTCTCTTTGAGGTCAAAGGCAAAAAATGAACCCATTGCCCAACCCATTACGATGGTGGATATACCAAAGAGCGTGATCAGGTTCATGTATGACTTTGTCCCTTCGTCTTTGATCTTGCGTTTTAACAGCTGCGCAAAGATGATGAGAATAATCCCATAACCGATATCGGCATTGCAAAAGCCAAAGAAGAGCATAAAGAAGGGCGCAAAAAATGGCGTTAAATCCAGATCATTGTACTTTGGCAGCATAAAGAGCTTTGCTATCGGTTCGTAGAGTTTGGCAAAGGCAGAGTTCTTGAGCAAGACGGGAACATCGTCATTCTCGGTAGGCTCAAAGGCAAAATAGATCACCTGTTCCTCGTTCAAAAACTGGATCAAAGAGCTTTCTTTCTCTTTGGGAATCCAACCGCTGAGGACAATCACATGGTCTTCAGCTTCTCGGTCTGCAGTGATGATTGCCTCTTCAAATTCCAGCTCTGAGCTTAGCCTCTTGATCTCAGTGCCAAAGATATCTGCTGTTGTCTTAGCATAATCCAGCATGTATTGATCGATGCTTTGGATTTCTTCCAAGAGGCTTTTCATCTCCTGTTCCAAATCCCGCAAGGTATAGCTGGGTAGCATAAAAGCGTCTGCATCAATGGCGGGTTTGGTATCGCTTTGGTACAAGACCACAAAGTAGATCAATCCAGCTTCTTCGGCGATCACGGTAGTAGGATACTTACTTTTCCAGTCTTGCTTAAACTGGCTACGAGAACAGACGTAAAATGCGGTATCGATACCTTCGGATTTGAGCTTGGCAATTGTGGAAGGATCAAAATGTCCCCAAGGTATCAGCTCCGAGAGCTGGCGCGATAGGCTTTCCTTTTTACGTAGCAGGCTGTCCTTTTTGGTTCTGGCATCGTTTACCTGTCTTAGTAGCATCTTGGGAAGCAAGTTTGTAGTAATGACTGTGGCATCTTGGGGTGCCAGTTTTGTCATAAACTTCATCGCTTCCGCATACTCATCGATCAAATCACGATTGGCTTTGATGCTATCGGATTGTGCCATTTTTGCTTTGATGAGGTGAACCAAGCCCAGCTTTTGCAAATCATCCAAAAAGGCTTCGTAATCCAGATGATAGAGTACGAAGGTAAATTTTTTCATCTTCACGATCATGCTGTACTCTCGCTTTGCATCCTGTTTTTGAGTATCTTCTGCGAGGCTTTGGAGAGATTGTCTTCATCTTCCATAAACCGTTTAATCTTGAGGATACCTTCTTCAAAAGCAGGAATTTGCACTTTTTCATAGAGGTTCACTTTCTGCGTGGTTTTCTTGCGCACAGCATCCAAAATCCGCATTTTACGGATGAAAAACACACGTTCGATCTGAAGACTGCCGATTTGTTTGAGGATATGGATACCATCCGGATACCAGGTGGGAGCGTTGAATAGATTAAAATCCTTTAGCTCATACTCCACCTTTTCCAAGACGGGGATCTTGACGCCGGCAATCTTGCGAGTAACGATTTGCACGTCCTTAACGCTGATGATGCTCTGATCAAATTCTCCATAAAGACGCAGGATTCGCTCTAGCTTTTGATACTGCTCTTGGATTTGCAGATCAAGAGCATGGGCATGATCACGTGCTCTTTTTACTTCCATACGCAAGGCAGATTCTTTGTTTTTGAGCGTTGGCAAGGCACGTATCCTGATCTTGAGCTGTTTATTCAGCTCTTGCAGAGCAGTCTTGTTGTACTGAAATTTCAGTGCCATTTATGCTTTCCAATATAGATTCATAAACTCGTCTTTGATGCCTATTTCCGCTTTGTCAAAATGTTTGCGGAAGAGGCTCCAAGTGGTATCCAGCATCTTGTCGATATCGATATTCACATCGATAGCCAAGATTTCCCGCGAATATTCGGAGGCAAAACGCAAGACGCGTTCGTCGTAATCCGATAGGTCAAAACCGTTTTCGAGCTTGGTTTTGGCATTGGCAGCATCGGCATAGAGCCGGATGGCTGCATTCATCACTTGTGGATGATCCGCTCGGGATTTTTTACCGATTACTAATTGTTTTAATCTGGATAGCGAACGGAAGGGATCAACGATCACCTTGGAGATATCCGTATCACGACGCAGGTATAACTGACCCTCGGTAATGTATCCGGTATTATCCGGTATTGCATGTGTAATGTCTCCACCGGAGAGAGTGGTAACGGCGATAATGGTAATCGAACCACCTTCGGGGAATTGTACTGCCTTTTCATAGAGCTTTGCCAGCTCACTATACAGGGAACCGGGCATACTATCTTTGGAGGGTATCTGATCCATGCGGTTTGAAACTATGCTCAGGGCATCGCAATAGAGCGTCATATCCGTGAGCAAGACCAAGACCTTTTGGTTTTTTTCCACGGCAAAATATTCGGCTGCTGCCAGAGCCATATTGGGCACCAAAAGTCTTTCCACAGGAGGATTTTCCGTGGTGTTTACAAAGGAGATAATACGATCTACTACTCCGGCATTTTCAAAGGTATTTTTGTAATAAAGATAATCGTCATTGGAGAGACCCATACCGCCCAAGATGATTTTATCAGCCTTGGCTCGGAGGGCAACCATCGCCATTACCTGGTTAAAGGGTTGGTCTGGATCGGCAAAGAAAGGTATTTTTTGTCCGGTAACCAGAGTGTTGTTTAGGTCTATACCTGCGATACCAGTGGCAATAAGCTCGGAGGGTTGTTTTCTTCTAACCGGGTTTACGGAGGGTCCGCCTATTTCTACTTCCTCGCCTTCTACTTCTGGTCCACCATCAATGGGATCACCATAGGCATTGAAAAATCTGCCTGCAAGTTGATCGCTTACTTTGAGCATGGGTGGATTGCCAAAGAAGATTACTTCCGCATCCGTACCAATACCTTCGGTACCGGCAAAGATCTGGAGCGTGACGGTTTCATTGATGATTTTAACCACTTGGGCAAGGCGTCCGGAAACAGTAGCCAGTTCTTCATAGCCCACTCCGCTGGCATGAACGGAACAGGTTGCCTTGGTCACTTGCGTGAGTTTGGTATATATCTTTTGAAATGCTTGAGTAGCCATTACTTCACCTTCCTTTCGTTTGCAATATTGGCAAGCTCTGCCACATATTTCTGAAACTCGGCGCTTTCATAAACGGAGTAGTTCATTTGCTTGCATGTATTGATCAGCCGTATGTAAAAGGGCATCACTTCTTCAAAGGATTCAAAGGCAAAATCTGTATCGCAGATACTCAAGATCAGTTCCAGCATATATCTTTGACGCTGCATTGGGGTAGAAGAATCGATCTTGTCAAAACCATCCTGCTGTAGGATTACCCGGTCTATGAGTTCGGATTTCCAATACTTATCATGATAAGACAAGGGAACGCCATCATCACCCAAGATATTGATCTGCTCATAGGATTCTTTACCGCGCAAGAGGACATCCTTGGCATGCAATACTTCCGCAACCCAATGCGGAGAGATGTGTTTATTGAGATATTCCTGCACTTCTTCATACTCAAGATACTTTGAATATGAATCCATAGGATCGACAGCCGGATAGCGTTTGGAATCTGCCCTTTGTTGAGATAATGCATAAAAACAGCGAGCGGCTTTTTTTGTGGATTCCGTCACGGGTTCCTTGAGGTTTCCCCCTGCCGGTGAAACGGTGCCGATAAAGGTAATGGAACCAGTAGCGCCATTATGGAGATTCACGAATCCTGCCCGGGCATAGAAGTTTGACACAATAGCGGGTAAGTCCATCGGGAAGGCATCTGGACCAGGCAATTCTTCCATCCGGTTTGACATCTCTCGGAGTGCCTGTGCCCATCGGGAAGTCGAATCTGCCAAGAGCAATACTTTGAGTCCCATACTGCGATAGTATTCGGCAATCGTCATTGCAGTATAAACAGAGGCTTCGCGCGCAGCAACCGGCATATTGGAGGTATTACAGATAATGATTGTACGCTCCATGAGCTTTCTACCGGTACGCGGATCATCAAGCTCTGGGAATTCTACAAAAATTTCCACCACTTCATTTGCCCTTTCGCCACAGGCAGCCACGATGATCAAATCTGCGTCGGCATTTTTGGATATGCTGTGCTGGAGCACGGTTTTACCGCATCCAAAGGGACCGGGAATAAAACCAGTGCCACCCTCTACCATAGGATTGAGTGTGTCGATGGTGCGGACGCCGGTTTCCATCAGTTTGGAGGGACGTGGTTTATCTTTGTAGGCACGGATGGGAAGCTTCACAGGCCATCTTTGGATCATCCCTACAGAGTGTTCAATACCATCGGTTCCAATCACGGTAGCGATGGTATCGGTGATCTTGTAGGTACCTTTTGGGGCGATTGCTTTGATACTAAACTTGCCTTCCATGGTAAATGGCAACATGATCTTGTGTGCGATCCAACTTTCCGGTACTTCTCCCAGCCAATCTCCGGCAACAACGATATCGCCCACCTTTACCAAGGGGCTAAACTCCCACGCTGAATCTTCATCCAGAGGATCAGTATATTCGCCACGTTTTAAGAAAAGACCGTCCATTTTGTTTAGGTCATCTTGCAAGCCATCATAGTTTTTGGAGAGCATTCCGGGTCCTAGCTTCACTTCCAACATGTGATCGGAAAATTCTACTTTGTTTCCAGGGGTAAGACCTCTGGTGCTTTCAAACACCTGTACATAGGCAATCTTACCGAGAATCTTGATCACCTCTGCCATCAGCTTGACGCCTTTGAAATCGATGTAGCAGATCTCGTTTTGAGATACGGGACCATCTGCTTCTACCAGAACCAAATTTGCGATGATTCCTTTTACAATGCCTTTGGTCATACTATTACCTTCTATTGTTTTACTTTTTGTTTCAAATCAAATTCTTCGGGAAAGGAAAAGCTGTTTTCAAGAGCATTGAGAGTATCAAAGAAGATCTCTTTTCCACTCTCAGGATCCAGCTTGATCCATCTATCCAATATCCGTAGCTGGCTATAATAACCAAGAATACGGTCTATGTTAAAGTATTCAAAGAAGTTCTGATTTTCGATCCACCGCCAGCGAAGAGCATCGAGCTGACGCTCACGCTCCAAGATATTATCCAGCTCGAAAATGCGCATTAAACTGTCAAAGAGCGGAAACTGCTTGCCCAGCCCAAAATCCGCAGCCTGACTCTTGGCAAGCTTGTCAACAGTCTCAGACTTGCCAATCAAAAACTCCGCATAAGGCAGCTCATATTTGCGCCCGGACAAGGCTATCATGATGTTTTGCATTTCCCGGTTGAGCTCAAACCATTTGTTGATAAACTCGTTCTTCACTTTGGCAACATGCTCATAAAATAGCTCCAAAAGACGCTGCTCGCAGATACGCAAGGGAAGCATCTCTTCCATAGCCAAGACAGAAGACAGCAACTCAGACACAAACTTTGGCAGCCAGCTTTGTACTGGAGTCTTGAAGCGAATCTCATGATCCGGATTGGGCTTGAGATATGCGATCAGGCTTTCCCATTCATCAGGGCTGATAAGACATTCCGCCTTGCTCTCCCTTTCCAATTTGTAGAGCACGATCAGGAGATTGTCCAGCTCAGCAGGCAGGGTCAGCAAATCTAACAAACTCAGGTCATGCGCACAAAGCTTTTCAGAAGCTTCGCCACGAAAGGTCTGAGGAGTATAGATCGCCTTGCCATCTTCAAAGCCGATGTTTGGCAAACCAGCTACGAAATAGTAATACTGCTTGGCAAACATGCTATCTTAGTCTTTGAAGAGGATTTGATTTGTCCTGGGACGGAGGAAAGATTTGAAGAGATTGGCAAAATCCTCATCAGTGAAACTCAGCTTATAGGTCCCATCCTGGGGCGCAATGGTAAAGCCGTCCTTCATTTGCGGCTGGAATTCTATCCGGAGCTGACCCTTTAAAATCTGGGACAGGGAATCCACAAAACACTGGTCGATATCTGCCTTCAAGCCTTCCGAAATCGTCAAAACACCATTATCCATCGAGGCTTTCCAAGCTTGCAAAGCTTCTACGATCAGCTTCTTGACAAAATCCGCATCGGCAAAAGCTGCTTTGGAGCTATCTCCAAAGGAAGCCTGCATCAGCATTTCTGATAGCTTTTGACGTACTACACTTAAGGTCTGCTGGGCGGCATTCTTCAAATCCGAATGCGTGTTGCGAGAAAGTTCTTCTGCCTTTTTACTCGCTTCAGCTATCTGCACCGAGGCTTGCTTTTTTGCATCGCTAAGGATTTGCTCCGCTTCACTTTTGGCTGCATCAACAATACCGCTGGCTTCTGCTTTGGCTTTGGCAACACCCTCTTCATACACACGTTTCAAGAGTTCTTGTACTTGATCGCTCATCTTTTCTCCCAAAAATTCTCTTTGAAGCCACTAAAATACACTGTGGAAAAATGTCAATACGATTCTGTAGTATCACTGCAAAGAATTTACTTGACACCAAAAGCACTTTCAAAGCAAACAAACCTTGGAGGTTCGAATTGGAATATTTATATCGTAACATCATACGGGATTTGGCTTTGGGAATAGTGATCGTTTCATACTCGGCAGCGGATGAACACAATAACTCCAGTTGCAAGATCATTGACGCCAATCCGGAAGCACAGCGTATCCTTAGTTTGGATACCAATACCGGCATACAATGGGATTTGAGCCATTTTCTGCCCATGACGGATACTGAAATCCGCTTTGGCAGGCTGGACGATGGCTCTGAACATCGGATTGACGAAGTAATACGTACGCAAAACTACAAGATCGTTTTGCGGCTCTTTAGCACCGATACATACGTCTTGCAACTATTACCAGAACAAGACAACAGCAATGAAGGCAATACTACTCGGGCTATGGTTCAAGCTCTCAAACAAGAGATGCTCAAAGCAATTGCCAAAGAAGCATACCTGATCCGTGAAAACAACTACTTCAAAAGATTGTTAAATGAACTGCCTGTCATGGTAGCACTCAAGGATACCAATCTCAATTACCGTTATGCAAACAAGAGTTTCTGTGACTTTGTGTGCATTACCCAAAGACATCTAATCGGCAAAGATGACTACCAAATTTGTACACCCGATCAAGCCGATTATTTCCGTGCCATTGACAATGAAATCCTCCATACACGTAAACCCAGAACCATCGAAGAAAGCTATCGGGACAAACATGGCATTACACGGGATATTATCACCAAAAAAAGCGCTGTACACGATAGCAATGGTAATCTCTGCTTACAATTAGTCTGTATCGATGTATCTGAACCCAAAAGACTTCAACGTGAACTTGAGGAGGCAAAGAGGCAGTACGAAAATGTGGCGGAGCTTTCTTCCTATGTGGTATGGGTTTTGGGCTTTGACTTCAAACACAGATTTATCAGCCCTTCGATAAAGCACTTTCAGGGCTATGACCCGGACGAATTTCTCAAGCTTGATCTTACCCAGTCCCTTACGGAAAGTGCCATGCAAGAGGCTCTTCGCATCCGCGATCAGATCTTGAAGTGGCACCAGGAACAGGACTTTGATACGCTCAAGCAGACCCATGAAACGGTAATGGATTACTATCATAAAGACGGCTCTATCGTAAAAGGAAAGGTTCTTTACAAGGTCATCTGCGATGATGATTATAAGCTCCTGGGGATTCACGGCAGCACCATTAAAATAGACTACTAAGAGCAACTACATTTTGCTGCAGATAAAGAAGCTAACGTGAACCACAGGCGAAGGATGGGATGCCTCTGATAGTATTCGAAAAGCAGATATGGAAGTATCTATCTGAATGAACTTCTACGACCAGCTCAAGCTTGAATACTACCGTGTTCTATACAATGCCTTGAAAATCGAGTTCAGAGATGCTGAGCGACATGCCCCGAGCCGAGAAGCTCAACAAGAATGTCATAGAAAAGCTTATGGGCATCATTGATACCCAGTTTGGAGATAGGAAAAAAGCTAATCGGTTGGGACATTCAAGGGGCTCTCTCCCAATTCTTGTCCTACATAATCCGTGTTGTCCTTGAGATATGGATTTTCTTTTTTATTAGCTTTCTTTTTGGGTGTTTCTTTCTTGTCGGTGTTCATATTTTCAGTTAGTTTCAGCATTTTTTTGCGCAGAGAGTCCGGAGCAGCCGGTTCGGGAGTTTCCTCCGTTTTCTCCGGCTTTGGTTTTTTTTCTTCAAAGAGGCTAGGAGGTTTTAGATATCCTCCCAAATAGGCACGATAGAGGATTGCTCCAAGAATGGTGACGATAATGATGATAGCTATCAGCCACAGGAAATTGGTGGAGAGCAGGATTTTCTTTTCTTTGATCGTTTCTTTGGGCACAAAGGCGCGCTTGGTGCTTTCTGGCATCAAGACGCTGAATTCTTTCATCACAGCATCCACATCCGCACCGAGATATCTGGCATAGTTATAAACCAAAGCTTTGCAATAGCCATAATTACCCAAGGCAAAGAGATCATTTGCTTCTATAGCTCTGAGGTTTTGTTCGCTGATCTTGGTATCTTGCCAGACCTTTTGATATGTAAAACCGGAGCTTTCCCTCAGCGCTTTGAGATACTTTCCTAAATCTTCCATTCGGTCTCTCCCCAAAAGACTGTCCCCACTTCCCCACCCAAGAGATATCCACTGGCGTCAACGTCGATGATCACAAAACCGCCTGGCATCTGTACCTTTACCGGCAACTTTAGTAGCGATTTTTTAAGACCGCAAAAAACACTTGCCGTGGCGCCTGTTCCACAGGCAAGCGTAGCACCACATGCTGCTTCCCAAATCTTGAGGATAATGTTTTGATCATCTATCACCTTGACAAATTGGACGTTTACGGGTTTGAAAAAGTGCGGATGATGCTCAATCTCAGACCCATATAGCAGATGTGGATCAGCTTCGACACTCTCGAGATAGGACACAAAATGTTTATTGCCCACATCCACGAGGTCACCTCGGATGCCGATTAACTCCAAGTCTTGCTCCACAAACTCCGCGGTACCCATATTGACCCAAACCATATTTTGGGTTCCAGCGCTTCGCACAAGTCCTTTTTTGATCCCTGAGTCTGTCTCAATTTTCAGCCAGCCATCCCCCTGTTCCAGAAACAAGAGTGAAGTGACACAGCGCAGAGCCGAGCCGCACATCTCGGCACGGCTACCATCCGAATTGTAAATCAACATCCTTGCCAGGGCAAGAGAGGAATTTTCGATCAGCACCATACCATCGGCACCAATGCCAAAATGTAATGAGCATAGGTCAGCAGACATAAGGGAAAAATCTGCCTGCAAAGCCAATTTGCGATTGTCGATGATGACAAAATCGTTACCCTGCGCCTGCATTTTGACAAAGGGGATCAGCATACCATCTCTTTTATGTATTGAGTAAAAGAATAAAAGCCTTTTTTACCATGAATCCAAGGCACGGATTTGAGCGCTCCAATGGCAAGGCAACTGCGGTTTCTCACACGGTGGCAAAGCTCGATGGTATCAGCTTCAGAATCAAAGCCTACGGTATGCGTACCCGGGATGAAACCAGCCCTCAGAGATACAAAGTGCAATTCTTGCTCTTCAATCTTCCGGTCTGCCATTTCATACAAGGGCATTTCTTTGCTGGGAACTTTGTCGAGGAGAATTTGCGCCAGGGCTTTTGCCGTTCCAGAAGGACTATCAACCTTTTGCCTATGATGATATTCAACGCCATAGGCATCGTAATCTGCAAACTTACCAATCTCTTGGGCAGCAACTTCCACAATCCTAAAGAAGAGATTCATGCCGATGGAAAAATTTGCCCCATAGACCAAGCCTACGCCGCTGCTTTCAACGATCTCTTGCACCTTGCTTTTTTCTGATTCCCAGCCGGTAGTTCCGATCACCATGTCTTTGCCCAGAGCAGCCAGACGGGAGATGTTTTCCACCACTACTTTGGGAGAGGTAAAATCTACACACACATCGGCATTTGCCACACTCTGGGCATTGATCTCACGATGGGCTCCCTCCCAGAGAGGATCGATGATACTTACTACTTCACAATTATGTTGCAATGCCAAAGCGGCAAGCATTTTACCCATTTTACCATAGCCAACGAGAGCAATTTTAAGCTTCATCTTTACCTCAGCCGTGTGAATGCATACGGATGATTTGCGAGATAAGTTGGGCACCCTTTTTGAGGTCTGCCACGTCTATGTATTCATCAACGGTATGATAGGCATACATGCCAGTACCCAAGATCACCATTGGCACTCCGGCAGCGTTTATAATGTTTGCATCGCTACCACCCCCGCCACGTTGGATTTTTGCCTCGATGCCCAAAGCGTCCATTGCTTGCACTGCAACCTTTACTGCTGGCTGGCCTTCGGCTACATAAAAGGCATCATATTCGCGTTTTATCTTCATATCGAAACTTGCCACACCCACATCGCTAATGTGTTTTTGGATGCTTTGCTCTAGAGCAGAGCGGATATCAGCACAAACTTGATCCAACTTTTTGGGGTTGTGACTCCGTGCTTCTCCCTTTATTTCTACCCGGTTTGGAACGATATTGGTAGCAGTTCCTCCGCTTATAACTCCCATATTGGTAGTAGTTTCGGCATCAATTCTGCCACTTGGCATAGCGGCAAGCGCTGCTGCTGCTACACGAATAGCGTTGATACCCTTTTCGGGCTGAACACCAGCATGTGCTTCCTTGCCGATTACAGAGATCAAAATGGAATTTTGAGAAGGGGCACCAATCACGATTTCTCCGATATCCTGTGTGTCCAAGGCATATCCGAAAGCAGCTCTGAGCTTTGTTTTATCAAATGATTTTGCTCCCAACAACCCGATTTCTTCGCAGATTGTAAAGAGTATTTCGATAGGTGCATGGTCTTCTCCACCTGCCAAGACATCAGCGATGCCATAGATGATTTCTGCCACGCCGGATTTATCGTCTGCGCCCAAAATTGTATCACCACTACTGCAAATCCTATCACCTACGAGTTTGGGGACAATCCCATTTCCGGGTTTGACCGTATCGATATGAGCACAAAAAAGGATGGGTGATTTGTCTGCATTACCTTTGAAAAAGGCATGAATGTTTCCGGCATTTCCCCCTGTTTGAGTATAGGCATCATCCTCGTTTACCTCGGCGCCCAAAGCCCTGAGATCCATAATTATTCGATCGGCAATGTGGCGTTCATTTCTCGATTCGCTGTCTATTGATACCAGCTCCATGAAGTATTCTGCAATGTCTGTTTTCATACAATCTCCTATGAAATCTCTTCGTGGATACACTCATCCGACAGGGCAAATCTTGACAAGCAAAATTCTGTGAAGCCGATTTTGGGGAGGAGCATTACCTTGCCTCTCCTCCAAGTCATACACTCAAAGCATTTGACAGCAAAGCCCATTGTAGTATCTTGGCGT